>Ga0070706_100001769_pt1 | contig 22373 bp, 17 predicted proteins | sample KBSK5501metaG_FD_65476 | JGI IMG/M metagenome (GOLD analysis project Ga0070706, IMG submission 65476) | Corn, switchgrass and miscanthus rhizosphere microbial communities from Kellogg Biological Station, Michigan, USA - KBS K5-50-1 metaG | ecosystem: Host-associated > Plants > Roots >... | reverse complement strand
TCAACAACCAGGACGCTAGGTTGCAGGTTGCGGGGTCTGCGTTTCTGCGCTGCGACGCGGGAAGAGCGAGCGAACCTTTTCGCTCCCGGCGCGAAGGCTTGGTTTGGAGATAACGCCAAAGTGTTTTGCCGCGCGCTGAGAGAATCCGGCAATCCATTAAAGCCAGCTGGATTCAGCGGCTGAAGATCGCCAGTGCCGGCTACCGCAAAATTTTGGTCAGCCATCTCAGTGGAAAGTATCGGCGATACTGCCAACGAACAAAATTCAGGCTCTAAGCAGAAAGCGTTCTGCTCGGCCTTTCCATTGCTCAATTAAACGCAGTCTGCAATCGACATGCTGCTTTGGGGGGTACCTAATCTAACCCAAAAGGGGAACGCTGTCCACATATTCGCCTTGGAAGTATGGGAATGAGCGGCGTGATATTCTTGTGACAATGAGCAACCAACCGAACAGCAGGTTTCGTCTGTTGGGATTATTGCCACTGATTTTTTTCCTCGCGCAAGCCGATCATTACTGGCGCTATGGCGGCGCGGGTAACTTGCTCTGGATGTGCAACATCGGAAACCTGCTATTGGCAATCGGATTGTTCCTCGATCACCGCGAACTGATTCGAGCAGCTGCCATCTGGACTATTCCCGGCCTGGTAGTTTGGTTCCGGTACGTGCTGTTAGATTACGGCTTCTTGTTTTCATCGACACTGGCGCATGTCGGGGGAATCGTAGTTGGTATGATCGCTTTGCGCCGCGTCGGGATGGATCGGATTGCCTGGATCTATGCCTTCACTTGGTACCTGTTCCTGCAAGTCGCGGCGCGTCTGGTGACTTCGCCTGCCTTGAACGTAAACCTCGCTCATAACATTCAGCCGGGATGGGAAAAAGTTTTCAATAGCTATTGGAAGTTCTGGATTGTATTGAGCATCGCTGTGGCCGCCGTGCTGTGGGGACTGGGAATGATTCTCTCGTGGTTGTGGCCAGAACGGAAACCGCTTGCGGTAGCAAGCGGGTGAAAGTGGCGCAAGCTGCCACCTTGCGTACGCGCCGACGCGATCTCGGCTCTTCTCAACGACTGAGCACAGCGGCTTGCGGACTCAAAATCAACAAGTGCCATCGAGAAAAGGTTTTGATTAGCTCACTCCGCACGCTGATGTAGGCAGTCTCGGCATAAAGCTTCTCAGGTACCGGCCACTCCAAACGCACAATCGGATTGAATGAAATCGGCAGCACTTCGGGAGGTGCCGGCGTTGGTTGGCTGCCCGGTTTGTTCGATGACTCTGCTGACTTCTTTTTCCCCGCCTGCGATTTCTCATCGAATACGGCCGATGCGGTTAACAGCCGCTCGCGCAGCGCGATGCGCGCCTGCGTCGGCGCCTTGCCCGCGGCATCGTACATTCCGATGTCCACGCCGAAAGCGGCAGCGACTTTCGATGAATCAGGCGACCACACGGGCGGCGCCTCAGAGAGCGCATCGTCCAGCAAACGCTCCTGCCCATCCAGCGAGATCAGTCGCGGCCTGCCCGCCGGAGTTTTGAATTCTCTCTCGCGCGTGTCCCACTCACCTTCTTTGCACGCCAGCGCAACCAGCGCGTGCGTGTCCGGCGCCCAGGCAAGCGCGAAATAGATCAGGCCGTCACGGGTCGTCAGCGGCTTCAAATCATAGCCATCGCGGTTGCAGAGATAAATCTGCTCAGTGCTGAAAACTGCCAGCGGCGCAAAGGCGGGCTCGATCGTCGGCGTCGCCGCCGGCGAACCTGAGGGCAGAGGTGATTCTGATAGTAACGACGGCTCTTCTTCGATCGGCGTGGGACTGGGCTCTGGCTTCAAACTCTTGCGACCGACGAAAGCGATGTAGCCGCCGTCAGGCGACCAGGCAACTGAATCTTGAAACACCACAGCCAAATTGGGAGGAGTCACGTCACGCAAAAAGTTCCCGTCTGCGGAGTAAAGATCGATGCGAAAGGTCTCAGTCGGTTCGTCCGCGGTGTTGTAAAGCGCAACCGCGCGCTGGCCGTCGGGCGAAGTCACCGTGCGCAAAAGAGCATAATCCGGGTGGCGCTTGTCAAAGTCTTGTTGGATCGCCGGTAGCTTATTAGCTTCTTCCACCTGAAGTCCGGAAGGTGGTTCGACGTCTGCCTGAAAGTTGAAAGCCAGCCGCTGTGCCGGTACATCGCGTAATTGTCGCGGCCGGACGCGTTGCGCGTCGCTGTCACTGCGGCAGGCGCCGAAGATAAGCAAAGCGACGCTGATGAATGAGACGGACATTACCGGCGCAGAAGGACACCGAGGGAACGCATGCGTGAGCCAACGAAACGACCGACGCTGAGTTCGACGTGAGGAATCTTTGGTCCTGATCAAGCCTGCGCCCATCTGGCGGTTGATCTTAGGAAGGGGATATCGAAGCTGTCAACAATCGCACTCTTTGCAAATGGCTCAGGTCGAATCGAGAGTGAGCTTGAAGCACCGTTAAGAATTTCGCCGGCCAATCCCACGTCGAGCGCAAAGAGAGCACGAATCGTGTTTCGCGGCGACAAATGGTCTTCGTCTGAGGTGTCCTCATCGACGCAGTTGTGTTCGAAAGCGCGCGCCAAACGGCGTGGTAGTGGTTCCCAACTTGGCATTTGTCTGATGAACTCACGAGCGGCGATTACGCCCACCAAATCGCAAGCCAACTCTTCCGCGCGTTGTCCCTGAATCCGCAAGCCGGTGCGCGCGGCGCCGCGGCGGGCGATGGCGCGGAATAGTGGTCGCAAAGAGTCAGTCTGGCCGCTGGCGATATGCGTCAGCTCGTGCGACAGCACGCTTACCATGGCTTCGTCGGAGCGCAACCCCGCCAGAAAAATGGTGCCAAACTCGATCGTACGTGGCTCGCGCAGCAACACCGACGCATTGTCACGGGCATCGACATCGGACTTCACCCGTTTGACAGCTTCAACCCGCGCTATGGCTGAGTTTACTCTGGCTCGACCCATCGTCGTACTGTACAGATCGTAATCCTTCGCCAGTTGTATGATGGCGTTGGTAACCAGCTTCCTGGTCGTCGGAAGCAAACGCTCAGCTCGGCGCGTCCCGGAAACCGCGTCGGGATTGCCCACCGGCAACGAAGGCCGTCCCTGCATCTGATCAATCGGCATGCTGCCGAGCGGATCGCGCACGCGTTCGGCGCAAGTCGCGCCAATGGCACGCTCAACCATCAAACGATCGGCAGGAGTAAATGACTCGCGAATAGTGGATGAGTGTGCACCACTGCGTCGCGGGCGTGCCTGCGCGCCGGAAGGGTTCGTTGCGAGATAAGTTGCGCCTACACACGCCGCAATAATAAGGATGAAGGATGAAGGATGAAGGATGAAACTGGAAACGCAAGAGAACGCGGCCAAGGCTGTTCGCCTCGTCTTTCGATCCTTGTGCCTGTTGGTTAATGACTTCATCCTTGCGCCTTCATCCTTCATCCTTACCTGTTCCGCCACGACGGCTTTCGTTTTTCCATGAAAGCGCGCACGCCTTCGTTCGCATCTTCCGTTTTCATCAGCTCGTGCAGATAGAGGTTCTCAACTTCGTCCAAAGCTGATTCAAAACCCTTTCGCGCTCCAAGATCAAGCGCCGCGCGCGTCATGGCGAGTGACGACGCCGAAAGCTCGCGTAGCTTTGACAGCAACATCTCCCTCTTCTGCTCAAGTTCTTCAGGAGGCACTACGTAGTTCACCAGTCCCAGCCGCAAAGCTTCATCCGCTTCGATGAGCTCGCCGGTCAGAACCAGTTCGCAGGCGCGCTTTTCGCCGATGATGCGTGGCAACAGGAGCGCCGCCACCGGCGGAAAGACACCGAGCTTAATCTCAGGCTGGCCAAATCGCGCTCGATCACTAGCGATTACCAAATCACATGCAGCCACCAACTCGCAACCACCGCCCAGCGCCGGGCCATCGACTACGGCAATGGTGGGCTTGGCTATTTGCGTCATCATGCGAAAGATCGAATGGAACGCGTCGAGCATCTGATAGACAGTCTCTGGCACATGTTCTTCCACAGCAACGCCGCCGCTGAAAGCGCGCGTGTCCAGCGCCGCGTCGAAAACGATTGCCGCCAGATCGCGTTGCTGCGCGCATTCATTCAGCGCTGCGACTATCTCGCGCATCATCGCGATATTGAAGACGTTCAGCGGCGGCCGCGCCAACGTGATGCGCGCCACGCGCTCGTCGATCGTGAAGTTGATGCTCTGAAACTCTTTATTCATTACACCGTAGGCGCCTAAACAAGTTCACTGCCCAGCCGGCTCAGTGACTAGCGGAGTTTTAAGGTACTTTGAGAAGAACTGAACGTATCGGCGCACGCGATCCATCTGGTGACGCGGTTCGGTGAAGCCATGATTCTCGCGCGGGTACACAACAAACTCCACGGGCACGTTCAGCTCTTTGAGCGCCTGATAGAATTCCTGTGCTTGCGCGACGGGCACGCGTGTGTCTATCTGGCCGTGCATGATCATCGTCGGCGTCTTCACGTTCTTCACGTACTTCATCGGCGAACGATCCCAGTAAAGTTCCTGCGCGTCCCAGGGCGCCTTATCCGAATAGAACCAGCGCAAGTATCTTTGAATGTCGTTTTGTGAATACATCGAATAGATATTCGTCAGCCCCGCGCCCGGCGACACTGCTTTAAAGCGATCCGTTTGCGTCAGAATCCAGAATGTCATGTAGCCACCATACGACCAACCGAACGCGCCCAGCCGCTCCGGATCAGCCAGGCCACCGGCGATCATCGCATCCACGCCGGTCATGCAGTCTTCGTAATCGCCTTTGCCCCAGGTGTTCTTGTTAGCCTGAGCGAATGCCAGACCTTTGCCGGTCGATCCGCGAAAGTTTGGTTGCAGCACTGCGAAGCCGTTGGCCGCGAGCACTTGCACCGTCCCGTTGAAGTTATTAGTGGAAGCACCAGTCGGCCCGCCGTGAGGGTTCAGCAACAGCGGCACCTTCTTGCCGGGTTCGTAGCCGACAGGTTTTGTCAGCAGGCCTTCAATCTCTGTGCCGTCCTTGCTCTTCCACTTTACGACTTCGGTATCAGCGAGAGCATAGTCTTTCAGCCACGAGTTGTGGTCGGTGAGCGGTGTGAACGCAGTGAAAGCACCGCTGGACTTGTACAGTTCGGTCGGTTGCCCCGGTCCCGAGAGAGTCCCCACGATTATTTTCCCATCACGACTGATTTCAGTGATGCCCGTCGTTCCTCCGCGCCGCGAGATTTGCTTCACTGCGCCCGTAGCCACGTCAACGGAGTAGATTTCATTCGCTTCGAGCACGTTCGTGCTGAAGTAAATTGTGCGGCCGTCGCGTGACCATACGGGCGTCCCCACATTCAAATCAAATTTCGCAGTCAGTTGCTTCGGTGTGCCGCCGGATGCGGGAATTACATACAGATATGTCGTCGAGACGCCGCCGTTCGCTTCAGGATTCTCCGTGTAGGCGATCCGCTCTCCATGTGGTGACCAACGTGCCGTGTCAGTCGCCCCCGTGTTGTTAACAAGCTTCTTCTTTTCACTGCTCGCTACCGTCAACACCCAAATGTCACTCAAGCTTCCGTCGTCGGCTTTCGGCGTCGGCCGCGTCGTGTAACTGATTTGCGTTCCGTCTGGTGACCACTGCGGATCACTAACAGTGAAATTGCCTTCGGTTAGTCGCTTCTCTTCCTTCTTCTCGATATTCCAAAGCCACAGGTGAGTCATCTTGATGTCGTGATCGATTACCATCGTATCGTCTTTGACCTTCTTGCGGTCCTCTTCATCTTTCGACGGCTGATCAGTGGCGCTCAGCAATAATTGTTTTCCATCCGGCGAAAAGCGAAACCCGCTAACGCCTCCCTTGTGCGTCGTCACCGCCCAGGCCTCGCCGCCATCGGCCAAAATCATCCAGACTTGTCGCTCGCCGTCCTTTTCGCGATCACTCAGGAAGGCCAGCAACGTTCCATCGGGCGACCACTCGGGCGAAGTCGCGCTCTTTTCGCCGCGCGTGTACTGTCGCACCTTTCCACCGGCTGCCGGGACTACCCATATCTGGCTCACCGACTTCCACTCTTTGTCCTTTTCCATTTTAGTTTCGCTCACTGTGTAAGCGACGCGCATCCCGTCTGGAGAAATCCGCGGAGCACTCACGCCGGCAACCTTAATCAGGTCGAGCGCGGTCAAAAGTCTTCTTCCATCTTTTGCCCTTGGTTCCGGGGCCGGCTTTTTGTCCTCCTGTTGTGCTGGCTTTTCCTGGGCCCAAGCCAGGGTCACAACAGCTAGCAGAGCGATCAGAACATTAACGAAACGTTTGGGATACATTATTTAACCTCCCGGTTTCAGCATGGGAATCTTCACGCCCTCGCGGCGCGCGGTTTCGATCGCTTCTTCATAACCGGCATCGACGTGCCGCGCGATGCCGATGCCTGGATCATTCGTCAGCACGCGATTCAAACGCTTGGTGGCTTCGTCGGTCCCATCGGCAACGGAAACCTGTCCGGCATGAAGTGAATAGCCGATGCCGACGCCGCCGCCGTGATGAAACGAGACCCAGCTTGCGCCGCTCGCGGTGTTTAGCAGCGCATTGAGGATAGGCCAATCAGCGACCGCGTCTGAGCCGTCTTTCATTCCTTCCGTTTCACGAAAAGGCGAGGCGACCGATCCGGTATCGAGGTGATCGCGACCGATCGCGATCGGTGCTTTCAGATCGCCGTGCCGCACAAGTTCATTGACCGCTTGGCCCATCTCAGCACGCTCACCGTAACCAAGCCAGCAGATGCGCGCGGGCAAGCCTTGAAATTGAACGCGATCGCGTGCCAGACGCAGCCACCGATTCAAAGTTCGATCGTCGGGAAAAAGTTCGAGCGCCAGATCGTCTGTCTTGCGAATATCTTCCGCTTCGCCGGAGAGCGCGACCCAGCGGAACGGGCCCTTGCCTTCACAGAAAAGCGGGCGAATGTATTCCGGCACGAAGCCGTGAATCTCGAACGCGTCTTTGCAGCCCGCGTCAAACGCCATCTTGCGAATGTTGTTGCCGTAATCGAAAGCGACCGTGCCATTGCGTTTCAATGCGAGCATCGCTTCGACATGACGGGCCATCGATTCCATCGCGCGCTTTACATAGCCATCCGGGTCGATGCGGCGAAGCTCAACAGCTCCTTCGAGAGATAGACCGGCAGGAACGTAACCGTTCAAGGGATCGTGCGCGCTGGTCTGATCGGTGACCGCGTCGATCTTGACTCCACGACGAACGATTTCGGGAAGCAGTTCCGCGCAATTGCCAACCAGCCCAACGGACACTGCGCGTTTCCGTTCGCCCGCGTCTTCGCAAATGTCGAGTGCTTCGTCGAGCGACTGTGCCATGCGATCGCAATAGCCGGTGCGCACACGCCGCTCGATGCGCGCCGGATCGACTTCAATTCCTAGAAAGACCGCGCCATTCAGCGTCGCCGCCAGCGGCTGCGCACCGCCCATACCCCCCAGCCCGCCGGACAGCAAGAGTTTCCCGCTTAAGTCGCCACCAAAATGCTTGTCAGCCATCGACGCAAACGTTTCGAATGTGCCCTGAACAATTCCCTGCGTTCCGATGTAGATCCAACTGCCGGCGGTCATCTGGCCGTACATCATCAGTCCCTTGCGTTCGAGTTCATGAAAGTGATCCCAATTCGCCCACGCTCCAACGAGATTGGAATTGGCGATCAGCACTCGCGGCGCATATTCGTGCGTACGAAAGATGCCGACCGGCTTTCCTGATTGAATCAGCAGCGTTTCGTCGTTTTCCAGCTCTTGGAGCGAACGCACGATCGCGTCGAATGATGGCCAGTTGCGCGCAGCTTTGCCCGCACCGCCATAAACAATCAGCTCTTCCGGTTTCTCAGCGACCGACGCGTCGAGATTGTTCATCAGGCAGCGCAACGCGGCTTCCTGATGCCAACTTTTGCAGGTTAGTTTTGCGCCACGCGGCGCGCAGATGTTTCTTGATGCGGTCATCTGTGGGCTAGATTAATAACAGAAAAGTGAACGTGCGAGAAGCCGAAATCGAACCGGCGCGGCCCTTGTAGGATCAACAACGAAACTGAGATATCTTCTTTCAGATGATCGTTCTCTCGCCATTGCTGTTCAAGTGCTCGCCTCAAATTTCTAATGGCTAAAATTCTTTCCCGCGCTCTCTGCGTGCTGTTTTTTCTTGAGCCGATCACCGCATTGGCTCAGCGCGTCAGTCCGAACGCTCGCGATGCTACGGTGACTGTGCTTGTCAATCCGGGCCACTCGGCGAATCGCATCATTCCGGGGCGCGCGCTCGGCGCCGGCGTGGATGGCCACGCGAAAGGAGAAACCGAGCGCCAACTTGCGCCTGCGAACATCGAAGCAATGCTTTCGGCCGGACTTAAGCCACTGACTTACCGTTTAAGAACTGAACTCGGAGGCGAGGCTTGGCACTGGAACCCGAATGGAGCCTGGAGCGACCCGGTCCACCACCAGGGCTACTGGACTTCAGACATCAAGCCAGGAGATCCAATCAACCTGTCCTATGGTTACCGTTTGCCGCGGCGCGGCAACACGATTGACCAGGCAAACGACGACGGGTACTCGCGTATCGACGACGGCGACGACGAGAGTTTCTGGAAGAGCAATCCTTATCTTGATTACCACTTCACAGGAGAGAAGAATTCGCGCTACCCGCAATGGGTGATGATCGATCTCGGCGCGAGCATGAAGGTTAATGCCATCAGAATTCTGTGGGGCGCGCCGTTCGCCACGAATTTTTCGGTTGAGTACGGCCATTTTGTCGGGCAGGAAGACCTGTCTCAGAGATTGCCGACTGAATGGCGCGCTTTTCCACAAGGAAAAAGCAAAAGAAGCGCGGGCGGCGACCTGTTGCTAAAGCTTTCGCGGCGAGCTGTCAGAGTCAGGTATGTTCGCCTTCGCTTAGATGAGAGTTCTGGAACGGGTCCTGGTAGCTCAGACGATATTCGCGATCGGCTTGGCTACGCTATTCGAGAGATTTATCTGGGATCAATCGATCGTGGCGGCCGATTCCACGACGCAATTCGCCATGCGACGAAACGAGATGACCAAACGACAGTGTATGTCTCTTCCACGGATCCGTGGCATCGTGAAATCGATCGCGATGACGCAACCGAACAACCGGGATTTGATTTCATCTTCAAGAGCGGCCTGACAAACGGACTGCCGATGCTACTTCCGGTGCCCGTGCTTTACGACATCCCGGAAAATGCCGTCGCCGAGATTCAATACCTAACCGCTCGCGGTTATCCAATCGACCGAATCGAAATGGGTGAGGAACCCGACGGGCAATTCGCAACGCCGGAGCATTATGCGCTCTTGTATTTACAATTCGTGAACGCACTTCGCAGGGTCAATCCCGCACTGCATTTTGGTGGCCCAAGTTTGCAGGACATCGAGCAGTCGCAGGTTCCTGGAAGAATCGAGTTCGGAAAAGGCGGGTGGCTCGGCCGCTTTATTCAATATCTGGATAGCCGCGGACGCCTGGACGATTTTTCGTTCTTCTCGTTTGAATGGTATCCGTTTGGAGACGACTGCGAACCCGCCGGCCAACAGTTGCAGAATGCGCCGGAACTGCTCACGGACGCGCTCAAGGAATTGCAACTGGGAGGGTTGACGCAAAAGATTCCCTGGATAATCTCAGAGTACGGCTACTCGGCTTTTGGCGCGCGTGCCGAAGTAGACATTGAAGGCGCTTTGCTAAATGCCGACAGTGTAGGCCGTTTCCTGACGCTCGGAGGAGACGCGGCGTACCTATACGGCTACGAACCGAATGAGGTCATTAAGGAGAATGAATGCTCGGCAGGCAACAATATGCTCTTCTTCATTGGCGATGACGGACGCATTACCGAGCGGACGGCTACGTATTGGGGAGCGCGTCTGCTGACGCAGCAGTGGGTGCAGCCGGGAGACCAACTTCACGAGATCTACCCGGCAGCTTCCGACGTAGAAAACAGATACGGTGAACAGATCATTACTGCGTACGCTGTACGTCGCCCGGATGGACTATGGGCCTTGATGCTGATTAATAAGGATTCGAAGCGCGCTTGCGAGACGAACATTGTCTTTCGCAATACGTTGTCTGGTTCCGCAGGAAGATTTTCCGGGGCACTGGATATGTATCAGTATTCAGGCCAGCAATACGTGCTCGGCGGGACAGCAGATAATCCCCATCCCATCAAATCAGAACCGCCCGAGCACAGAGTTCTTCAATCGCCCGATCCAGAACAGACGCAAGTCTCGCTGCCGCCTTATTCGCTGACCGTCCTTCGCGGAGCGTTGAGTCCGGTATGGATCAAAGTAAACCTCCGCAATGTCACCGATTTTTTCAAGGTAAGCTGTCGAATTCACCATCGCGGATCGCGTTCGCGATCGCTTGAATCTCGGCCGACATGGCACGATCGGCAGTCAGGCGGGCAACGTGTTGGCGGACGATGTCGTAAGCCTGTTTCACACCGCGACCTGGTTGCAACGGCGCGCGATATTCCAAGCCTTCGGCGGCGGTGATCAGTTCAATCGCGATCATTTGCTCGGCGCTTTCAACAATCGAACGCAGCTTAGTTGCGGCGGTCATGCCCATCGAGACGTGATCTTCTTTGCCGCCGTCGGTGGGTACGTTGTCGATGCTCGCGGGATGCGCCAGGACCTTCGCTTCGTTCAAAAGCGCTGCGGCGACGATTTGCATCATCATGAATCCGGACGCGGGGCCCGGATGCGAAGTCAGAAACGGCGGCAGGTCTTCGTTGGAATCCGGATTCACCAGACGATCGATGCGCCGTTCAGTGATGCTCATCAGATCGGTGAGCGCCATTGCCGCGTAGTCGAACGACAGTGCGAGCGGCGCGCCATGAAAGTTGCCGCCGGAAAGAACTTCTCCGGTGTCTGAGAACACCAGCGGATTGTCCGTCGCACTGCCGGTTTCGATTTCCACGATCTCGCGCGCGTGAGATAGCGCACCGCGCACCGCGCCGTGTACCTGTGGCATGCAGCGCAGACTATAGGCATCTTGCACGCGCGGATCGTTTTCGAGATGCGACTGTCGAATCTCGCTGTCACTCAAAAGCTCGCGCAGGTGCGCCGCAACGTCGATCTGTCCGGCGTGGGGACGCGCCGCGTGAATGCGTTCGTCAAAAGCGACAGGTGTACCGCGCAATGCTTCCAGTGACATCGCGCCTGCGACATCCGCAAGCCGCGCAACTCTATCGGCTCGATGCAAGGCCAAACCGCCGACTGCCGCCATCGCCTGCGTTCCGTTTAAGAGTGCGATGCCTTCCTTTGCTTCAAGTTGTAACGGCTCGATTTGCGCGCGTTGCAAAGCGTCAGCGCTCGGCAATCTTTCCGTGCGATAGACAGCTTCGCCTTCGCCGATAACCGTCAGCGCCAGATGGGCCAGGGGGGCGAGGTCGCCGCTCGCTCCGACCGAACCTTTTTCCGGAATCAGTGGTGTGACTCCGCGCTCAAGCATGGCGATCAGCGTTTCAACCAGAGCGGGGCGGCAGCCGCTGTAACCCTGGGCCAGCACGTTGGCGCGCAACAGCAACATCGCCCGCGCTTCATCGACGGAAAGCGGCGGACCGAGCCCGCATGAATGACTGCGAACCAGGTTCAGTTGCAGTTCGCGCAGTTGAGATTGTTCGATGTGGACATCGGAGAGCTTGCCGAAACCGGTATTGACGCCGTAGACGGTGCGGCCTTCGGCGATAATCTTTTCCACGATGCCGCGCGATCTTTCGACGCGTAGACGAGCATTGCCGGAAAGTTTGACGTGCTCTTGCGCGCGCGCGACGGCGGCAATTTGGGCAAGCGACAGTCTCTGGCCGTCGAGTTCAAGCATGATAAGAACAGTAGGCAGTAGGCACCAAGAAGGAGGCTTGTCAGCTGGGTCGCAGGAACAATCAGATAGGCGGTTTTCGGTGGCAATACTGCCTACTGCCTTCTGCCTTCTGCTTACTGCCTTCTGCGGTCAGGCGTTTCCGAAACATGAATTCGCCGATCAGGCGTCTGCGTAATGTCGATTTTCTTGAACTCGCCCGTGGTGCTGTCGCGCAAGCGCTGGCGTGCGCGTTTAGCACGACGCACGGTTGCGCGGGTGCCTGACGAAGCGGCCGCCCGCGTCCACTTAGTCACACGCTGCAGGGGGCGGAGCGAAAATTCGTGGCGCGGCAGAACTTCACCGGTCGCCTCGCGCAACTTGATCGTGCCAACGGCGAAGATAAACACCGCGGCGTTGAAAATAAATCCCACAATGAAAACGATCCATCCGGGAATCAGGCCAACCGTCGCGCGCGTGATGAACTCATCGAAGTTATGGGCCGGCGACGGATGCAGGTAAACCTTCAAGTTCCAGCTCAGCGCCAGCAGCGCAAAGATCCAGAGATAGTTGCGCCGGAGCCGGCGGCCGATTGCTTCCCATTCGCTAATCGTGAAGTGCGGAGTCAATAAATCAGACGCCAGGTGCGACGCCCATTCCTGATCGCGCGGCACGCTGTCGGGCGCCAACATCTGCGCAAAGTATCCGGTTTCGATCACGCGCACACGGCTCGACCAGATTTCATAGTACCGATAGCGCCGCGCTTCCATCACCAGGAAAATGGCCACCAGAATCGAGTTGATTGGAATAACGAAATGCGGATTGCTCGGAGAGCTAAACGCAAACGAAAGCGTCGCTCCCGCCGTCAGCACGGCCCAGTTGGTCGTAGTGTCGAGACGATTCCGCCAGGTATTTGAGCGTTGCACTTCGCCACGATAGAAGTGGATCATCGCGGCATTGAATTCGGCCGGCGCCAGCTTGCGCATTATATCGGGCGCCTGGCTCTGCCGATCCGGAATCACACTTTCGTGAGCTGAGCCAGAAACCGGACGCAGCCGACCGGTCAGACGTTCTCCTGATAGAGTTATGGCAGAATCGCGCGCCACGTTGCCGGGTGACCGCGCCGGCACGCGAGACGTAATCTGAGAATCATGAGCGCTGCTATCTGTTCTTGGCTGCATTGTGCCGCGCTGAGTTGAGTCGGTGATAATCGCCATGACGAGGCCGCAAACTTGCTGGTGTGGGATGCCCGCGGAGCCGAGAAGATGATAGCACGGAATTGTTGTTAGTCCGCGCGGAAATTCTTGTCTTCGCGTCTGACCACCGGCAATGGTTCGGCGGGGGGTTCATGGCGATGATCGTCGCGAGGTGGTGGGCTTCTCTTCTCGATCTTGCTAAATGGCGTGTGCAGAGTACGTTCCTTGACAGTGATCACACCCGTACCTATAGTTGATTTTTCGTTGTTTGAGGCGATGTTTTCAGGCTCAGAAAGCGAGCCGTGCCCCGCGCACGAACGCTGGATGCGCGAAGCATTACGACTTGCGCACGAAGCTCGCCTGGCGGGAGAAGTTCCGGTTGGCACGTGCGTGGTCATCGGCGATCAGTTGTTGGCGGCCGCCGGCAATCGCACACGCACCGATTGCGATCCCACCGCGCATGCAGAGATCGTTGCGCTGCGCGAGGCGGCTCGAAAGTTCGGCAATTACCGACTGGCCAACGCGACTGTTTATTCGACTATCGAACCGTGCGCCATGTGCGCCGGGGCATTGATTCAGGCGCGCGTCTCGCTTCTGGTGTACGGTGCGACCGACGAAAAGGCCGGCGCAGTTGAATCACGTTTTCATATCTGTGACTCCAATCAATTGAATCATCGTGTTGAAGTCGTCAAGGGAGTTTTGGAAGCTGAGTGCCGCGAGATCATGCAGGAGTTTTTTAGGGCGAGAAGAAGAGCAAGGATGAAGGATGAGGGATGAAGGATGAAAGCGCGATGAGATGAGCCGCGCTTTTCTTGTTCATCCTTCCACCTTCATCCTTCATCCTTGCTTTTGCGGAGAGGTCGCATAGTGGATTAGTGCACCGGTCTCGAAAACCGGAGTGGGTTTACGCCCACCGTGGGTTCGAATCCCACCCTCTCCGCCAGAAAACTCAATGATGAAGTTTGAACGATGAACGCTGAATAAGGACGTCCGTCATTCATAGTTCCGCGTTCATCGTTCATAGTTGCTTCTGGAAAGGTGCAGGAGTGGCTTAACTGGCAGCACTGGAAATGCTGTGTGCGGGGAACCGCACCGTGGGTTCGAATCCCACCCTTTCCGCCATACAGCAGAGGTCAGAGGTCAGGGAGCAGAGGTCGGTAAGAGTCCCTAATCGGAAGGGCCCATCGTTCATGTTCGGATCGACATTGTCGCGACTGGCAATTGCTGGTTTCACTGGAGTAGTCGTTTTCGGTTGCTCCGTCCTGAATGTTTCGGGGCAGCGTCGGCGAGCAACGACTCACGCGGCGATTTGCGGCAACCCAAAAATAGCATGCAAAACGATCGCTACCTTTCACCCCAACGATCTTCCGTTCCAAGTGCCGAAGAACGCGGTGATCGTCGATACCGTGCCGTTTTACGCGATCATTCTGAAAAGTATGGCCGTTAGCGGTGACAGTTGTGATGTGTTTATTCCCGAACGCGATCGGCTGGCGGCGCAAGCATTATTCACCGATCACAAGGTGTTTAGCTCGCGCTGCACCGACCCGGAGAATTTATTCTACTTGGATCTGAGCTCGCGCCAGACGAGGAACCTGAGCGAGACGCACAGAATCATGGCCGTCTATGCCGGCACCACGCTGGCTGAAGCGAACCGTATGCTGGCGGCGGTGAAGGCGACCGGAAAATTCCCGGGTGGTAACATCCGACGGATGAGAACCGGCTTTAATGGCACCTAGCTTTTCTCTTTAAGGAGCGATCATGGACGACGACAAACTGGCAATCGAAGAAGCGCGACGCGCCGGCCAACATGGCACAGTGAAGTCGCAAGTCGAGGGAGAAGTCCAGGCCGAAATTGCGGAGCATACGGCGCGCACCGCGCCGCCTGATCAGGCCCGAGTCGGCCAAGTAGCGGATGAGTTTCGGGCGAAAGCTGTCGACGAAGTCATCCAGACTGAACGCGAGGTGGGACGCGCGCGCGGAGTAGCGCGCGTCTCGCAAGTTGTCGATTACATCTTTTATGTGATCTATGCGCTGTTGGGAATGCGTTTTCTGCTAGCTCTATTGGCGGCCAGGAGTACCGCAGGATTTGTTCGTTTCATCGTCGCGGTAACTGATCCTTTCTATAGACCGTTCAGAGGAATCGTGGCCAGCCCGAGCACGGACAGTGGTCACACGTTGATGTTGCCGCTGGTGATTGCGATCATCGTTTATGTCTTGCTGCATCTCGGCATCAACGGGTTGCTGCGAATTATCGCTCATCGTAAGACGGCGATTTAATTCATTTCCGATCTTCGATTGCCGATTGTCGATTCTGATTTGAACTTTATACTTCGGCTTTGTACTTTGTAATTCATGGCAACGTAGTTGACCTTGCCGCACCCAATCAAAGTACCAGGTTCAAAGCACTAAGCACCAATCGGCAATTGGCAATCGACAATCGGCAATGCTTTAATGGCTTATCAGACTTCGGGCTCCGCACAACGCAGGACCGGTGAACTCCGCCAGGCCGGGAACGGAGCAACGGTAGCCAGGTTCGCGTGTGTTGCGGGTAAGTCCGAAGTCTGACCAATAAGAACAGAGGTCAGATGTCAGAGGCTAGATGTTAGCCACTCACACTGACCTCTGACATCTAACATCTGAAATCTGCTGTCATGTCTTATCAAGTAATCGCCCGTAAGTGGCGCCCACAAAGATTCGAAGATGTAACCGGTCAGGAAGTCCTGACCCGGACGCTGCAGAATGCTATCGAGCATGGGCGGCTTCATCATGCCTATCTTTTCTCGGGCGCGCGCGGGGTTGGGAAAACAACTACCGCTCGCCTGGTCGCCAAAGCTCTCAATTGCCATAAATCGGATAAACCAACCGCCACGCCATGCGCCACGATGGACGAAACAGCCTGTGCTTCCTGTCGCGAGATTGCCGAAGGCCGCTCGATGGACGTACTGGAAATCGACGCAGCTTCGAACACCGGTGTGGACAACGTGCGCGATGTGATTATCGGCAGCGTGGCGATCGCGCCGGCGCGCGATCGATACAAGGTCTTCATCATCGATGAAGTACACATGTTGTCCGGCCCCGCTTTCAATGCCCTGCTCAAGACGATCGAAGAACCGCCGCCGCGTGTCGTCTTCATAATGGCCACAACTCAGGAGCACAAGGTTCCCGAAACCATCTCGTCGCGTTGCCAGCTTTTTGAATTTCGCACGATTGCAACCTCGAAAATTGCCGACCGCTTACGCCTGATCTCCGATGCGGAAAAGATTTCAATTTCTGACGAAGCCATTCGCGAGATCTCGCGCGCGGGTGAAGGATCAATGCGCGACGCCCAGTCGGCATTGGATCAGGTAATCAGCTTTGCCGGCGAGAAGATTACTGCGGAAGATGTGGAAAAGGCGCTGGGCATTGTCGGGGCCGACGTGCTGGCGCGTGTAGTTAATGGGATCGCTGAGAATAAACCAGCCGAGGCGCTGGCTATCGTTGACGACCTGGTGGTGCGCGGTCACAACTTGCGTAACTTCTGTCGCGACCTGCTCGGTCATTTGCGCGATTTACTGGTGGTGAAAGTTTCCGGAGATCCGAGGCTGCTCGATTCTGCTGCCGCACAAGCCAACGCGCTTCAGCAACAAGCGAATCTTTTTTCGGAATCGGATCTGGTCCGCTTCTTTCACTCACTCGCCGAGACTGAAAGTATTTTGAAGGAGGCCGCCAATCCGCGTTACCAGGTCGAAGTTGGATTGGTGAAGCTGATGGAGATGCGGCGGCTCGCGACACTGGGCGATCTGGTCGAGCGCATCTCTGAACTCGAAGATGCTTTGCGAACAGGTAAGCCGCCAACAGAAAAGAAAGTGTCGAAATCCGCGTCCGCGAGCGCGTCATCGAAAAACAGCGGGATCCGTGCGACAACCGTCGCCGATGTCACGGCGAGCGAAAAAACAAGTTCAGAGGCAGAAACGCAGGCTCCCGACGACTCCTCCACGAAGTCGAACACGACCACGCACTCACTGATCGATCAAATCAAATCCGCGCTCGAACAGAGAAAGCGGCGTTTGCTGGTGGCGGCTCTCGATGGCGCGCGGCACGCTGAAATTAACGGCGATGAGTTGCTGGTAGAGTTTGCTGAGGAGGCGAAGCACTTTCGGGATACTCTGGCTAAAGCCGAAAGCGCGAAAGTCCTGCGCGAAATCTGCCGCGAAGTGTGCGGGCATGAAATCGGTATTCGCCTGGCTATTCAACCACGCCATGCCGCGGCCAACCAGCCGCTCTCTGCGGACGAAGAAGATCGGCGCTCGAAGCAGAAAGCGCGCCAGGCTGCCGCTCAGAATCCAACTGTGCAACAGGTTTTGCGCGCTTTTGGCGGCGAGATCGTTGACGTAAAAATGCAGTAGGCTACTCGGTACCGCTCTTCTCTTCTCCCTCATGCATACCACGCGCGACTCTGAGAAATGCTTTCGCGGCATGTGAAAGCGTCGCGCCTTTCCGATAAATCAAATGAAGTCGCCGTTCCAACCGCATTTCCCGCACCGTTAACGCAGCCAATTGTCCGCGAGCGATTTCAGTCTGCGCTGCCAGACGCGGCACCAGAGCGACGCCCATTCCGTTTTCTACCAAACGCTTGATCGCTTCCAGTGTCGGCATCTCCATCGAAATGTTAAGCGGCGTGCGATGCTTCTCAAACGTCTTGATGACGCGCTCGCGGTACGGTGATGGAACGTTGTGCGCGATGAACGCTTCAGCACCCAACTCGCGCACCGAGACTACTCGCTTAGCGGCGAGCGGATGATTCGAAGCCACAATCAAAGCCAGCTCGTCCGATGTCACAGGCACAGACTTGATGGCCTGATCGTTCGGCTTGAACGAAACCACGCCGATCTCGACATTCCGCCCGAGGATTTCCGAAGGGATTCTACTGGCAAGACTGCGTTTCACTTCGATCTTGATGTGCGGATGGCGGGCGCGGAAAATCGGAATCAGCGGCAGCAAGCCCATTACCGTATATTCATTCGCGCTGAGCGAAAGTTTGCCGCGATGTAGATCGCGCAGCTCGCGAATGGCGGCGTGCGCGTGCCCGCGCAGATTGATCATCTGCTGCGCAAAGTCGTACAGCACTCGCCCGGCGGCGGTAAGGGTACCGTCTTTGGATGAACGATCGAACAGCGGCTCGCCGAGCTCAGCCTCTAAACGGCGAATCGCCTGGCTCACGGCAGGCTGCGTTCGATGTAGTGTCTCAGCGGCGCGCGAAAAGCTCTTTTCGTTAGCCACCGCCAGAAAAACTTCGATTTGATTGATGTCCATGAATTGTTCCGTTTTGAACAGATCCCTTCCTGACGGTCGGGCACTGCCTTATCCAACTTCGTTCCGTCGCTTATGATATCACAAACAGTTATCTTGTCATCAGAATTATAACTTTGACTTTTGGTCCAGTGAACCTTAAGATTCGCCTTTTCACCGGCTGAAAGGGAGCTTCTGCGTGATGAATTCCGAGCGAGTAAGAATCTTCGACACAACTTTGCGCGATGGTGAGCAATCGCCCGGGTGCTCGATGAACCTTGATGAGAAGGTGCATCTGGCCCACAAGCTACAGTCGCTGGGCGTGGATATTATCGAAGCTGGATTTCCGATCGCGTCGGATGGTGATTTTGAGGCCGTCAAAGCCGTCGCTGCGGAATGTCGCCAGGTAACCGTTGCGGCGCTCTGTCGAACGGCGGAACAGGACATTCGCCGCGCGGCCGAGGCGTTGCGCGGCGCCGCGCGGCCACGGATTCACACCTTCGTCGCCACGTCCGACATACACCTCGAGTACAAGTTGAAGAAAACGCGCGCTGAAGTCATCGAGATGACACGTCAGGCCGTCCGTCTGGCGCGAAACTTCGCAGATGAAATAGAGTTCTCTGCCGAAGACGCGACGCGCAGCGACGTCGACTACCTCTGCGAAGTGTTCGCTGTCGCCGTAAGCGAAGGCGCCACGATTCTCAACGTCCCTGACACTGTGGGCTACACTCTCCCCACCGAATTCTCGCAACTCGTCCGCACGGTGCGCGAGCGCGTCGTTCGTGAGCGAGAAGACATCACGATTAGCGTGCACTGTCACAACGATCTCGGATTGGCAGTCGCCAACAGCCTGGCCGCGATCAATGCCGGAGCGCGGCAAATCGAGTGCACGGTGAACGGCATCGGTGAACGCGCGGGCAACGCTTCGCTGGAAGAAATTGTGATGGCCATGCACGTGCGCGCTGACCGGCTGCCGTTTGAAACGGGCATCGACGCGCACGAGCTTTATCCGACCAGTCAGTTGCTGTCGCAGATCATTGGGTTCGGCGTGCAACCGAACAAGGCAATCGTCGGCCGTAACGCCTTCGCGCATGAAGCCGGCATCCATCAGCACGGCGTAATCAGCAATCCGCTGTGCTACGAAATCATGACGCCTGAATCCGTGGGCGTCCCGGCGAACGAACTCGTGCTTGGCAAGCATTCGGGTCGTCACGCTCTGGCATTGCGATACGAGGAACTTGGTTACCCTCTGGACGCCAAAGAGCTTGACGCTGTGTATCATCGCTTCACCGAACTCGCGGATCGCAAGAAGCGAATCTACGATCAGGATTTGATTTCTCTCGTTGCCGCCGACAGCGTCTTGCCGCAAGCCTCAAGTGTGATCGCGACTGATCGCGAGGCTTGGGTTCGTGAGGCAAGAGCGTGATGTATCAGAGGCGCGACGGTAAGGAGGGCTGGTCGTGAATGACTACCAAGGGGAATCATGCAATTGAGAATCGTAGTCCTTCCCGGTGACGGAGTTGGACCGGAAGTAACTGAACAGGCCGTGCATGTTTTGCGCGAAGTGGCAAACATTCACGGCCACAACTTTCATTTCGAAGAACATCAAGCAGGTGGTGCTGCTATTAACAGGTCAGGCACGCCCCTTCCCCGTGCCACGCTGGACGCGTGCCTTGCTGCTGATGCGGTATTGCTCGGCGCCGTAGGCTCACCTGAATTCGACCATCTCGCTGCTAATCAAAGGCCGGAAGCAGGTCTTCTACTTTTGCGACGGGCGTTGGGCGGTTTTGCGAATTTGCGCCCGGTGAGTTCTTACCACGCACTGACCGCCGCCTCCCCACTGCGCGCTGAGATCGTTGATGGCGCCGACATTCTCTTTGTGCGCGAGTTGCTCGGTGGACTTTATTTCGGCGAGCCGCGTGGGATTACCTCGCAAAATGGCGCCTCCTCAGCTTTCAACACGATGCGCTATTCGGCCAGCGAGATTGAGCGAGTGGCACGCGTGGCGTTTGAAGCTGCGATGAAACGCCGGCGCAAAGTAACCTCGGTTGACAAGGCGAACGTGCTCGAAACTTCGCAGCTATGGCGCCAAACGGTTTCGTGCGTAGCGGCAGACTATCCAAATGTCGAGCTGGATCATCTCTACGTTGACGCGGCGGCAATGCACATCGTGACAAATCCGAACAGGTTCGATGTGATTCTCACGGAAAGTTTGTTTGGTGACATTCTGTCGGACGAAGCCGCGGTGATTACAGGGTCGCTTGGCATGTTGGCGTCGGCGACGGTTGGTGGCTCGGTGGATTTGTATGAACCTGTTCATGGTTCGGCGCCTGATATCGCGGGTCGTGGCATTGCGAATCCGCTCGGCGCGATTACCTCGGCGGCAATGTTAATGCGGCACACCGCCGGGCTGGAGGGCGAGGCCGACGACATTGAAGCGGCGATCGGGTCAGTGCTCGATGCAGGTTATCGCACTCTGGACATCAGTCGCGGAACCGGTGGTCATTTGGTTAGCACGGCGGAGATGGGACAACTTGTGACCGAAGCAGTTGCTGAGATTGCCGACATGCGGCATGCTTACCACGCAGTTTAGTCAGTGGTCGGTGGTCAGCACGATCATCAAGTGACATCCGACCACTGATCAACTGACATCTGACCTCTGATCACTGATTTCTTATGCCTCGCACACTCTTCGAAAAAGTTTGGGATGAGCATGTCGTGCGCGCCGCGCAAAACGAACCAGCCCTCCTTTACGTCGATCTGCATCTCGTTCACGAAGTCACTTCTCCGCAGGCGTTCGACGGCTTGCGCGAGGCGGGAAGGCGTGTCCGACGACCGGATCTGACGATAGCCACCATCGACCACAACGTGCCGACCACAGATCGATCCCTCCCGATCGCCGATCCGATTGCCGCCAGGCAGATCGAAACGCTGCGTCGCAATTGCGCCGAATTCGGAATTAACCTCTTTGACATCAATTCAAACGAGCAAGGCATCGTCCATGTCATTGGTCCGGAGCTCGGTCTCACTCAGCCGGGCATGACGATCGTTTGTGGCGACAGCCATACCAGCACGCACGGCGCTTTTGGTGCCCTCGCGTTCGGAATCGGCACGAGCGAAGTCGAGCACGTGCTGGCAACGCAATGTCTGCCGCAAAACAAGCCGCGCACATTGCTGGTGCGGACCTCTGGTGCGTTGCCCGAAGGTGTCACCGCGAAAGACCTCGCGCTGGGAATCATTGGCCAAATCGGAACCGACGGCGCCACCGGCCATGTGATCGAATACGCGGGGCAAGCAGTCCGAGCGCTTTCGATGGAGGGCCGCATGACGCTCTGCAACATGAGCATCGAAGCAGGCGCCCGCGCCGGCATGATTGCGCCGGATGAAACAACATTTGCGTATCTCAAAGACCGCCGATTCGCTCCTCATGATGATGCTTGGAACGAAGCGGAAACCTACTGGCGAACTTTACCGTCAGACGCGAATGCTCAATTTGATTACATCGTTGATATCGAAGCCGAGGCGATGGCGCCGTTCGTTACCTGGGGGACGAGTCCCGGCATGGTGGCGCCGATTACCGGCACGGTTCCCGATCCTTTAGAAGCAAAAGGCGAAGCCGAACAGCGCGCGGCCCAACGAGCGCTGGAGTATATGGCCCTCAAGGCGCGCACAAACATCGCGGACATCGCAGTGGACAGGGTCTTCATCGGTTCGTGCACGAATTCGCGCATCGAAGACCTGCGCGCAGCCGCGCGCGTCGTCAAAGGATACAAACGTAACTCTTCGGTGCGCGCAATGGTTGTGCCCGGTTCGCAAAACATCAAACGTGCCGCCGAAGTCGAGGGACTCGATCAAGTCTTTCTCGACGCCGGATTCGAATGGCGAGAGTCAGGCTGTTCAATGTGTCTGGGAATGAACCCGGACATTCTGCAACCCGGTGAGCGCTGCGCTTCGACCAGCAATCGGAACTTTGAAGGGCGACAAGGTCGCGGCGGCCGCACGCATCTTGTCAGCCCGGCGATGGCTGCGGCGGCGGCAATAGCCGGACACTTCGTTGACGTAAGGAACTGGCATTACAAATAGCGTTTCAGGTT
>Ga0070706_100001768_pt1 | contig 22382 bp, 24 predicted proteins | sample KBSK5501metaG_FD_65476 | JGI IMG/M metagenome (GOLD analysis project Ga0070706, IMG submission 65476) | Corn, switchgrass and miscanthus rhizosphere microbial communities from Kellogg Biological Station, Michigan, USA - KBS K5-50-1 metaG | ecosystem: Host-associated > Plants > Roots >... | reverse complement strand
TGATTCCTTAAAGATCAATTCGATCTCGGAGAAGGTTCGCCGCGGGCGGCGCATAGTGCTGAAGCGTCGCAATGTCTACAGCGAGCCATTGGCCGACCTGGCCAATTTGTATTTTCGCGTGTCGAACATACCGATTCGTCGAAGATACGGAGGTGATTGCCGAATCGAAAAATCAACTCGCGGTTCCCAGCGGGCTCGCCTGGATTTGGTGGGGCGTTCGCACAAGCCTTGCTAAGCCGGCAAAAGTAAAAGGACGCCTGGCAAAGCTATGAGGCGTAATCGCCAATGTAGGGCGTTATCGGACCATCGCAGCCAAACGAGCACGCCAGAGGCGGCGTGCCTCAATCAGTTGCCAGGAAATCAGGCCCGGAATCCCGAGGGCAAGTTCGCGTACTCTCGCGATAAGCGACAGGGCGAAAGCCGCATCCCCAGGGATGCCAAGAAGGTTGCCGACGAAAAGATAACCGCCTTCTTGCACTCCGAGACCTCCGGGGACCGCGAAGGCCGCCGAGCGAATGGTCAACACCGTGCTTTGCAAGATGACCGCATTAACAAATGTCGCGCGGAGATCTAGCGCATGAAGCGCGATCCAAATTTCTCCGGAGCCGCCAACCAGCGAAATAATCGTCCATATACAACACGTTATGACCGCACGCCGCCGCGCGTAAAGCGTGCGGACGGTCCGGTCGAGTGTCTCGCCGCTCTCTACCAGCGATTGCCACTCCGGTGAGTTCGCCAAACGCGCGACGATAAGAGCGAGAAAGCGGAACATCCCCAGCCGTTGCACGAAGTAGAAACCCGCAATGCAAACCACACCGATGAGCGTTGCGATCAAGGTTGGACGAACAAAATTTCTTTGTCCGGTTGCGTCCACCAACAGCGCCAGCCCGAGCATAGTGAATCCGGCCTGCACGAAAACTCCCAACGTAAGATCCACAAGGACAGTTCCCGCTGCCAGCGGCAGCGGTGTGCCATTGATTGCTGCCAACCGGGCGCGGACGATGTCTCCGCCGACAGCGGCCGACGGGACCAGCGTGCTGACCGATTCGCCCACCCAGCGCATCCAAAGCAGTTGCAGCAGCGCCGGACGTTCGAGCTTCGGAAAAAGAACCCACCAGGCAAGCGCGTCGAGGAATAGAGGCACCGCGAAATGAAACGCCACCACCGCGGCGATGGCCCAGCCTGCGGCAGCGAAGGCGGCGCCGACCTGGGGCAGCCCTTGCCGGATGAGCAGGATTGTGAACAGCGCAGCTCCGGCGAGCCCAAGCAGCCATACAGTCACGTGTATTTTGCCTGATGCTTTCATCCGTTCTCCGAGACCAATTCGGCTGGCTGGAAAAAGATGCGCCTATCGTGAACGAACGCGAGCAGACTTACGCTGAGCAGCGTCCAGTCAGATCGGGAGAGTTTGCGCGGGCGGTTGCGTCTCTTCGACGCGGACCAAAACAGGCTCGCCAACAAGTGGCGCGGCAGTGGCCACCACCACGCTCCGCCGCAGCGGCTTACTGGCAAACAGGCAAATTGCCAGCCAAAGAATGCCGAACAAGATCCCGGCGAGCACATCGGTCAAAAAATGCGCCCCCAGCGCGATGCGGCTAAATCCCACCAAAGCGATCAGCAATGCCGCGCTGCAAACGGTCAGTACCCGCCACTGGCGCGCTTTCAGCGCAGGCAGGACAAAAAGCAAGAGCTGGCCGTAAAGCAGCGTCGCACCAATGGTGTGGCCACTGGCAAAACTGTAGCCGGACCAATCTACAAATGGGCCGTCAACAAATGGCCGGTGCCGATGAACCAGAACCTTCACCAGCTCGTTCAGCAACATGCCGCCAGGCACGGCGACGATTAATGTAACGAGAGAAGGCCACCAGCGCTTCCACACAAAAAGCAATACCAGCAAAAACAGAACAACGCCGATCCACTCGCTCGAACCAAACTCGGTGACTGCTCGCAGCACGCTGACGAATGTGCGCGTCAAGTGCGCGTGGAACCATGTCGCGACCTCGTGATCGGGTCCCGAAAGGGGATTGATCAGGGCCAAGGCTACGGAATTCTGGGGGAGAATCAGTGCGTCAATCACAAAAGCAACCCAAGGTTTAACCCGGAAATCGGGTTAGTCAACTCACGATATTGGCGTTAAAAGTCATTAACACCCGCGCCAAACGAGCGGAAAAAATCGCCAGAAGCAGGTGTTCACAAAATACTCCTTGCTAAAATATTTCCGCTCCGATACACGGATATTGCCTCGCCCATTCGATCAATCGATGGCCGCTAGCTTTAACCACAATATGAAAAACATTCGTGCATTTTTCATCGTGCTATGTCTCGGCACTACCTCGGCCGTCGCTGGTCCGCCGGCTGTTGAGGCGCAGCCCGGCCCGCCGCCGCAGGACGAAAACTCGCATGAACTTTTCTCTTACGAGACGACCTACACGTTCAAGAGCGATTTCACCGACGTTAGAGGCAATTTTGGTCACGGAGACTCGCTCTATAATGATTTTAGTTACAGCCATCGCTTCCTCATTACCGGCAAATGGTATTTCCGGGCAGGCGTCGAATACGAGAGGTTCGATTTCAGCGGCACCGATAATGGTTTGCCCGACCATCTCCAAACGGTCCACGCTCAACTAGCCATTGAATACGTGGTGCACGATCATGCCGGCCTATCCCTTGAGATCGAGCCCGGGCCTTATTTTCAAAACCGCATCACCGGCGATTCAATTGACGTTCCCTGGAAAGCATTTGTGACTTTCCCGCTAAAGAAAGATAAAATCTTCGGCGTTATCGGCGTCGGTGGCGCCCTTTACCAGAATCCGATCGTGGCCCCGGGCGGCGGCATCATCTGGCTTTTCACCGATAAATTCCGCCTCGAAGGTGTCTTTCCAAAACCAGCCCTGGTTTATAACCCGACTGACGATTGGGAATTTCGTATACTCGGCGACCTCCTTTACGAAAGTTTCCGCACCGACGATGTCATAACTCCCGAGAGAAAGTTACAGGTTCACAACGCTGTCGTTCAATACAGTGAGGACCGCGTCGGTGCGCAGGTGCAATACTCCGGCTTCAAGCCGTTTTTTATCACGGCCGGTGCAGGCTACACGGTCAGGCGGGATTTCGACTTCTACCGCGCAGAAGCAAGCGCCAGGTTAGATCCGGCGCCCTACGTCAGGGTTGCCATCGGGGCTAAATTCTAGCGATTTTTTGGACTGCAGCGCTCCGGCAACTGCCGGACCGCTTTGGGTTGCGCGCACATATCCGAGCAATCCAAAGCGCCATGGGCCTCGACTATCGACGTGGAGCTAAATGCGCGCGCGCCTTTACGTCGCACACGCAGCGTATCCATTAGCGCTGTCTTTCGCCGCGGAAGACGAATTCTAAGGGAAGATCTGGCCGAGCTTTCTTGCCAGTCCCTGATCGCCATGAATTTTTAGTCGGCCGGTCATATATGCCCACGTGCCGCCGAGTTGCCCGTTTGAAACGGCGACCCAATCCTTGTCTTTGGCAATGAAGGTGACGTTTGGATTGGAGATTTGGCCTCGTCCCATGTTGTATTTCCCATCGTTCACGTCAATCCACCATTGGCCACCCTGTGGCCCACTAAGTACCCATTGGTAGCGTGCGTGAACTCCCTTTGCCTTCTGCGGTTGAAAACTCTGGCGCATGCCATCGAACACCTGTTGGGGAGTTGAGTCCAGGTGCTCTGGTTGGGCCGCGCTCACCGTGCCGAAACAGCTTGCCAAGATAATCGCGACGATTGCCGGCGATAAATGCTGATTTCTTAGTTTCATCCAGTCTCCTTCAAATAAAGATCGTTCGCAGCGCCAAAAATGGCTCCGCCCAGCTTGCGATCCTCTACCAGCGATGATATGCGGGATGGCCTTCCCTTACGGCGACAAAAACTCCGCGACATGTGGCGCAAACTTTTCCGCCCGCGCTCAAAGTTCCTTCAACCGTCGCGCGATCATCCGTTAGATCGACAATTTTCGCGGAAAGAAAGACGAAATCGCTCGTCGAAGCAGGTCTCAGAAATTTAACGGCATATTCCGCCGTGACCGTGCATGGCGGACGGTCCGCTTTCGCGCGCTTCATCAGATGATAAGTCGCCGTCCAGTTACAATGACAATCGAGCAGCGTGCCAATCACGCCGCCATTCAACGCTCCAGCAAAAGCTTCGTATTTCTTCTGCGGCTTCCATTCGGCTACGACTTCGCCGTTCTTCGCAAAGCTGCGAATGTGCAAACCTTCGGGGTTCGCCGGTCCGCAACCCCAGCACGTACTGTTTGGGGCGTACTTTTCTTGAAGTGATCGCGATTCTTGCATTGCAGCGGTGCTCTACGAGCGCGCCGAGAAATAAGTAAGTTCCGGCGGTCATAGACCCGCCGCTACAGTCTGAAACGTTACCCGCCGCTGGATCGGTCCGGATAGGGGCGCAGCTTCGGACCGACGTAAAGGGAGCGTGGCCGGATCAATCGATTGTTATCGTGTTGCTCAGTCACGTGCGCACACCAGCCAGCCACGCGCGACGCGGCGAAAAGCGGTGTGTTTAACTCCGGTGGAAATCCGAGCATCCAAAACACTGGCGCAGCGTACAGATCGACATTGGCGCAAAGATGCTTTTCACGATCCATCACTTCCTCGAGCTTCTCGCAAATCGGCACCCACTGTTCCTTGCCGGTCCGCTTGCCCAGATCGCGCCCGATTTCACGCATCACAGGCACGCGCGAATCTCCTTTTTTATAAACGCGATGGCCGAAACCCATGACCTTTTCTTTAGTCTCGAGTTTTTTCAACAACCAGGCCTCCGCGCGATCCGGCGTCCCAATTTCCTCAAGCATCTTCATCGATTCCTCATTGGCACCGCCATGCAACGGCCCTTTGAGCGTCGCGACTGCGGAGGTAACCGCTGCGTAGATCCCCGCCAGCGTCGAAGCCGTCACGCGCGCGGCAAAGGTGGAGGCGTTGAATTCGTGGTCGGCGTACAAGTTGAAAATCGTATCCAGCATCCGGATTTGCCAGTGCTGCGGAACCTTGCCCTCCAATTTGTAAAAGAAATTGCCGGCCTGCGTCAGATCGGGCCTTTCGGGCAACGGCTGTTGACCATGCGAGATGCGCCAGCCGTCCGTGATTAAAGTGGAAACGCGCGCGATCAGGCGGATCGACTTGCGAATATTGGCGTCATGCGAGTTGTCGCTCAGGTCCTTGTCGAAAGCACTTAACATCGACACCCCCGTGCGCAGCATATCCATCGGATGCGTCGCGCTTGGCAGAAGGCGCAACATATCAATCACCGGACCGGGCAGCACGCGTTGCGCGGCAATTTGTTGCGTAAACTCGACAAATTGCTTGCCATTGGGCAACTCGCCATTGAGCAGCAGGTAAGCGACTTCCTCAAAACTCGCCTTCTGCGCCATTTCGTGAATGTCGTAGCCGCGATACATCAGCCCGGCATTGGGATCGACCCAGCAGATCGCCGTTTCGCCCGCGATCACGCCAGCCAAGCCCGGGCTGTACTCTGGTTTGGTTTCGGTCTTCATCTTGTTTCATTCATCTTAGCAGCGATACGCGAGCCGACAAATTATCGATCGTCAACTGCCGGCCAATTTTCCGCATTCGGATCGTAATCGAGCAACTCGTATAGTTCTTTGCGGGTTTGCATCTTCTCGATCCAGTTCGATTGCGTGCCGCGTTTTTTTAAATCGCGCAGAAATTCCTCAGTCGCTTTCATCGAAACGCGAAACGCGCTCATCGGGAAAATCACCAGTTTGTATCCAATATCGGACAACTCTTGGAACGAGAGCAGGGGACTCTTGCCAAACTCAGTCATATTAGCCAGCAACGGCGCTTTGATTTCCTTGGCGAAATCCCGAAACTCATCCTCGCTCTGCAACGCCTCCGGAAAAATCGCGTCTGCCCCGGCTTCGACATAGCGCCTTGCGCGTTTAACGGTGGTCTCGAAACCCTCCACCGCACGTCCGTCTGCCCTCGCGATGATTAGGAAATTCGGATCGCGCCGCGCATTTACTGCGGCCGCGATTTTCCCGACCATCTCGTCAATATCGACAAGATCTTTCCCGGCGAGATGTCCACAGCGTTTCGGAAATTCCTGATCTTCAATGTGACACCCGGCGAGACCAGCTCGCCCGAGTTCACGAACTGTCCGCGCCACATTTTCCGCTCCGCCAAACCCCGTATCCGCATCAACAATTGCCGGAATGTCCACCGCGCTTGCCACGTAACCAGCGAGTTGCGCCACTTCGGTTAGCGTGAGCAGCCCAATGTCCGGCACGCCCGCTGTCGCATTGGCCATTCCAGCGCCACTGATGTAAACGGCGTCAAACCCGGCGCGCTCCACTTGCCGCGCCATCGCCGCGTTCGGCACACCCGGCATCATCACCGCGCCTTTCGCGATTAGCTGTCTCAGCCCGCGTGTCTTCGTCTTCTGCATTCTTTACTCTTGCCCTTGCTCTGGCATTTCCAACGCCTTCATTAACTCATCGACATTCGTCGCTTCGTCGAGTTTCCACGCAAGATCGACAATCCTCTTCGCTCGCTTTTCGCCAATCGCCGACACAACGAGCGCAAAGAACTTTCCTTCGACCTCTGAGTCTTTCAGCGGGTTCCTGGCGTGGCCAAGCGGATAATCGACGCGCCTCGTTAACCGCCGTCCATCGGCAAGATCGACATGCACGATGTTCGCCACTGCGCCCGGATACAACGCGCTCAACTCCGCGTTGCGCTGGACCTTCACGTTTTCCAAAAACTTCCAAATCTTCGGATCAGTAAACCGTTCCGGCTCGAATTGTTTGTTGGTCACTTCGCCGTCGATCAGCGCAATTGCCGTGATGTACGGCAAGCTGTGGTCCGCGGTTTCCCGCGTTGTTGGCCGCCATTTCTCCGGCTCGCTTCCGATGATGTCGACCGACGCGTCGTGACTCTCAATCGTCATCGCGCAAACTTGCGCAGGATCGACAATTTCCTTCCGCAATAAGAGCGCCGCCTCGATTGCGCTTTGGCTGTGATATTCGGCCGGCCAAAACTTGATGCTCGTTCGCAAAATCATGGACGCGGGGCCCTCGCCGGTTTTGGGAAATGGTACTGCGAATTTTTCTGCGAGATTGCCTAACGAAACACCGAGTTGTTTTTCGAACCCCATTTGTCCCTCGAAAATCGGTCCCGGCCCGGTCATTCCGGCGCGGGCCAGCAGCGCGGAATAAACACCGTGCCGGGCAGCAGTCGCAAAAGCCACGCCCTTCCAATGGGAAAGCTCGCCTACACGCGCCTGGCGCATGGCCGCGCCGGCCACGCCGGCAATATTCACCGCATGACGCGTTTTCTCGGCATCGAGTTTCATTAAATGCGCGCCGGCCAGCGCGGTTGAAAACGTCCCGTAAGTCACATGGTCCCAGCCGCGGGCGCGAATGCTGGCTGCATCGCAAAAGCGGCACTGCACCTCGTAGGCCAGCGCAATCGCCGTAATCAATTCGGGGCCGGTCGTGCCGACGCTTTCCGCGGTCGCCAGCGCAGCGGAAATATTATCGCTCGGATGGGCGGGCTCCTTCGATAAGTAGGTATCGTTGTAATCGAAGTAGCGGATGGCGCAACCGTTCGCGAATGCCGTCCAGTCTGGAGGAGCTTTGTGATTTGTGCCGATGATTGTCGATCCTCGTTTTGCTGAAAATTCCGAGGCGACCTTTCGCGCGATTACACACGGCTCTTCATTCCACGCGCCGAGCGCACATCCAAGCGAGTCGATCACGCGCCGCTTGACTTCGTGAACAACGTCCCTGGAGATATCTTCGAACCGAAGCGTGCAAGAGTACTTGGCGAGCTGATGAGCAAGCGTTTTGGACATGGAAAGAATTGAAGCTGCAATGTGGCAACGAATCGGACAGCGGCAAGCCCCCTTCTGGGGAGCGCAGCCGCCCCAATCCGCTTGCTCGCGCGCAATGCTCAACGCACACTTGCCCCGTGAGTGAATTTCAATTTGGCGGCGAATTTGTCTGGCATCCAACGCCGGAACTAATCGCGCAATCTAATTTACAGCGCTTCATGAACCAGCGGGGGCTCGGTTCCTACGACGAGCTAATGCGAAGGTCGACAACAGACATTGCGTGGTTCTGGGAGGCCGTTCTCCGCGAACTCGATATCCAGTTTTACAAACCGTACTCGCGTGTGGTCGATCTTAGCGAAGGCAAACCGTGGGCGAAGTGGTGCGTGGGGGGCGAAATGAACATCGTCCACAACATGCTCGATAAATACGCCGGAACGAAGATCGACAATCAACTCGCGATTAAATCCGAAATCGAAGACGGAACGACACGCGCGCTCTCTTACAAAGAGCTCCGTGAAGAGGTCAATAAAATGGCTGCCGCGTTGCGCGGCCTCGGGCTCGGGAAAGGCGACGCCATCGGCGTGTTCATGCCGATGGTCCCCGAGATTGTGATCGCGATGCTTGCGATCATTAAGATCGGCGGAATTTTTCTTCCGCTTTTCTCCGGATTCGGTGCGTCTGCAATTGTTTCGCGTCTCAATGACGCCGAGGCAAAAGCGATGTTTACCGCAGACGGAACGTATCGTCGCGGAAAATTTTGCGCGATGAAACCGATCGCGGATGAGGCTGCCGCGCAGGTTCCGACCCTCAAGCACCTAATCAGCTTCAAACAAGCAGGTGAATGGCAGATGGAAAATGTGGGGCGGGCCTCAGTCTCCCGACGGTCACCGCCGAAAGGCGCCTCCCACATCGAAGAGCCGACCGAGCGCACGTCGGCGGAAGATCCGATGATGATCATTTACACATCGGGCACCACTGGTAAGCCAAAAGGCGCGGTGCATACACATTGCGGTTTCCCGATTAAATCTGCGCAGGATATGTGGCAGGGGCTCGATCTGCATCCGGACGAGACGCTTTTCTGGATGACGGACATGGGGTGGATGATGGGGCCATGGGAAGTTTTCGGCACATTGTTGCTCGGCGCGACAATGATGCTTTACGACGGTGCCCCGGATTTTCCGGGACCAGATCGGGTCTGGCAATTGGTGGATCGGCATAAGGTCACCGCGCTCGGCATTTCGCCTACGTTGATCCGCGCCCTGCGGCGTCATGGTGAGGACATCGTCCATCGACATGATCTCTCGTCGCTTCGCAAATTCGCTTCTACGGGCGAACCGTGGAATCCCGATCCCTGGACGTGGTTGTTCCAAAATGTCGGTCGCGGAAAATTGCCGATCATCAATTATTCCGGCGGCACGGAGATTTCCGGCGGCATCGTGATGGGCAACGTGCTAACGCCGATGAAACCATGCGCGTTCTCCGGACCACTGCCCGGGATGGCGGCGGACGTGGTCGATGAAAATGGAAAATCCATTCGTGGAAAAGTTGGGGAGCTGGTCATTCGCGAACCATGGATCGGAATGACGCGCGGATTTTGGAAAGATCGACAACGTTACTTCGATACCTATTGGTCACGTTTTCCTGATGTTTGGGTGCACGGTGATTGGGCGGCGGTCGATGACGACGGGCTTTGGTACATTCTCGGTCGCAGCGACGACACAATTAAAATTGCGGGCAAACGAGTTGGCCCGGCGGAAGTGGAATCCATTCTGGTCGCGCATCCACAGGTGAGCGAAGCGGCAGCCGTCGGCGTGCCAGATCCAATCAAAGGCGAGGCGCTCGTGTGTTTTTGCGTTTTGCGGAAAGGCGCAAACGGAGATGTCGATCCTTCGACTGCGCTCAGGACAAGCCTTGCCGCTGAATTGAAAGCAAACGTCGCGCGCGATCTCGGCAAAGCGCTCGCGCCGCGCGACGTGCTTTTCGTTGGAGACATTCCGAAAACACGAAATGCGAAAGTAATGCGCCGCATCGCGCGCGCCGCATATCTGGGCGAAAAACTGGGCGATACTTCGGCGTTGGAGAATCCGGGGAGCCTGGAAGAAATTCGGCGCGCACAGAAATCGTAAGACAGCCATCTTGGCTGGCTGGTCGAGTGGGCATCCTGCCTGCATGGACAAAGCAGGCTGGAAGCCTGCCCGACGCAACAGGCTCGCCGCAGCGAGTCCGTCCGGTGGCGGACAAGATGCCTGTGTTACACCATCGGTCGAAATCTGCCGACGACTTCTTGCAGGCGTCCGGTGATTTGGCCTAACGAACAGACCTCCACGGCTTCGAGCAGCGTCGGGAAACAATTTCCGCCGCGCTCGACAACATCGGCGAGTTTATCGAGCGCGCGTTTTGCTTTCTCGGCATTTTGCTTTTTGAACTTCGCGAGCCGATCTACCTGGAGCTGCTGTTTCTTTCGCGGCGTGCGGGCGAGTTTTATTTCCGGCGCGTCATCTTCGCCGTTGCGATATTTATTCAAGCCAATGATCGGACGAGTCCCGTCATAAATTTGCTGTTCGTAACGATGCGCAGCGTTCTGGATTTGGCTGCGCTGATAACGATCTTCCACCGCAGCCAGCACACCGCCGAGTCGCTCGATTTCACGAAACTCATCGAGGATGGCCGCTTCCACCGCGCGCTCGACTGCTTTCATCCCAGGCGAGCCGCTCAACATGTTCATGGTATGTTTGAAGATGCCGGATTCTTCGAGCAGGATCGCCTGGCCGTGGGCGGCGAGCCGGATCCATTCTTCGCTCGGCGTCGTGAATGGTTCATCCGCGCTGTTTGAGTGGCACGAATTCGTGGCGTTCATGTAAGCGAGCATCAACTCCGCGGCGGTGCGCGTGAGATTATTTTTGAATTCCGCCGCGATGAGCGATCGTCCGCTGGTTTGCGTGTGCAATTTGTAAAGCTGTGCGCGCGGTCCTGCGCCGAACACGTCGCGCATGCCGATCGCCCAGATTCGTCGCGAGACGCGAGCGAGCGCGATGTATTCCGCGTCGAGGCCGCAATCGAGAAAGAACGAGAGACGCGGCCCGAATTGATCGACCGGAATTCTGCGAGCGGCGAACATCTCGGCGTAAGCGAATCCATTCGAAAGCGTGTAAGCAGCCTGCTGCACCGGCGTCGAACCGGCTTCCCCAATGTGATAACCACTGATCGAGATCGGATACCAGCGCGGCATTTCGCGCGTGGTAAATTCGACCATGTCAGTGAGAAAACGCAGCGACGGCTCAATCGGAAAGATCGTCTCGTTCTGTGCCTGAACTTCCTTGAAAATGTCGGCTTGAATCGTGCCGCGCAATTTTGAAACAACTTTCTGACCGAAACGCCGTTTCGCCGCCGCGATGTACATCGCCATGATGATCGGCGCGGGACCGCTGATCGTCATTGACGCGGAAAAATTCGGCGAACCGAGATCGAATCCGTCGTAGAGCCGCATCATGTCTTCGACCGTATCAATCGCCACGCCGCCCTCGCCGATTTTTCCGAAAACGCCGTCCGCGTCGCTGTCCATGCCGTAAAGCGTCGGGCCATCGAACGCAGTGCTGAGCCGGTGCGTGCGCTGATGCTGCGTGAGATAGTGGAAACGCTCGTTCGTGTCCTCAGCCAGCATCAATCCAGAGAACAAGCGCGTAGGTTCTTCTGCCTGCGGAGGTTTCTTGTCGCTCTTGCCAGTCTTTGGTTCGCCGTTCTTCTCAAAACTCTCGACCTCGCGAACTGGCTCGAGATACATCTCGCGATAAGCACCATTCAAAAAAGGAAACTCACCAGGCAAACCTTCGCCGAAAAGATAACGCGCGATCTCGCCCGGCTCGTCGATCTCCGGCAAGGCCAATCGCGGCAATGCCAGACCGGTTGGCGTACGCGTGGCCGGAATTTTCGCTTTGATATCGTTCCAACGGCCCAGCAGATCGCGTCCGAATTTTTCATCGGACCGCGCGCGCTTCACCTGATCGAGGACGAACTTGTTGTACTTTTCGACTGATTCAACGACTTGTCCGAGTTTGCTCATTTGTTCGCCTCCTGCTGATTGGAAATTAGAGCGAACAATCGATCCACGCCAGGGTCGCGATGACGTTTTGCCACCGTATCGATGAGTCGCTGGTCGCGTCGGTTTTGTTCCAGGCGTTGTTCGATTTCCGTATGAGCGGTGCGTGCGCGCTGGAGATCACTCTTGTTGACCACCACGACATCGGCCAGATCGAGCATGACAATCTTTTGCAATTGCAGCCGGCTGCCATAGTCGGGGTTCATTACGAGCACTGTTAGATCGACAATTCCATTTCTCCGAAACGGCATCGCTTCCTGGCCGGTTCCGACCGTCTCGATAATGACGTAGTCGAAATTCGATTGCGCCAACAGCGCAAGACAATCGTGCGTTGCCGGGGAAAGCCCGCCAGCTTGTCCTCGCGTGGCCATGCTCCGCATGAATACGCGATCGTCCTGCGAGTTGATCATGGTTGCGCGATCGCCCAGCAACGCGCCTTCGCCGACAACGCTGGGATCATGCGACAGGATCGCCATTCGTCCTTTCGGATTTTGATTCAAAAAGCGCAGCACCAGCTCGTCAATCAACGTCGTCTTGCCCGCTCCGCCCGGCCCCGTAAATCCAACGACCTTCGATATCCGATGTTCGATGTTCGATCTTCGATGTTTTTTACCCTTTCCCACAGCGTCTTCGATCTCGGTCAATTTATGCGCGAGTTCCATGTCGGGTGTCTTCGCACGCGCTCTTTTCTTGCGCGGTTTTCCATAATGCGCGCGGGCGTAATCGGTCATTTCTTCGAGTGAAGTGCCGGCAAAAAATATTTTGTCCACGCCTTTGCGCTTCATCGCTACTGCGTCGTCCTGTGTGATCGTCCCACCACCACCGCCAAAAACCTTGATGTCGCTCGCGCCGCGTTGGCGCAAAAGATCGACAACCTCGCCGAAGAATTCTACGTGTCCGCCATTGTAACTGGAAACCCCTATCGCGCGCACGTCCTCCTGGATGGCAGCGCGCACGATGTCGCCTACCGAACGATGATAACCGAGATAAATGACCTCAATCCCATGGCGGATGAATTCGAGATTGATCGTGTTGATTGCGCTGTCGTGTCCGTCGCAAATCGGGACGGCAGTGAGAATGCGGATCGGGGCAGGCATCAGGCGAAAAGTCTAACGGTAATCATTTGACGGACAACGCCATTCTAGCCTAGTAGCGAGACCACGCATGACTTCACCACCTGAAAGATCGACGGTCCTCCCCGCTATCGCGACCGGTAGTTTGATCGTCGGGGTCGTGGATATCACATCCGCGTTCGTCATTTGGTGGTGGAGAGGCGTGCCGCCGTTGCGGGGGTTGCAAGGAATTGCGGTCGGTTTGCTTGGTCTGCAATCGTACCAAGGCGGTGTCGCGACGGCGAGCTTAGGTTTAGCTATTCATTTTTTTGTCGCCTTCGCCGTGGTTACTGTTTTCTACATGGCGAGCCGTAAGGTTTGGTTCCTGACGCGACACGCTGTTGCTTCTGGTTTGGTTTATGGCGTGGCGGTCTACCTGTTCATGTATTGGTTTGTTCTGCCGCAGGTATTTTCCACGTTCCGGCACTCCATTTCCAACGACGCTTTGGCCGTGATCGTGCATATGTCCCTGATCGGACTACCGACCGCATTAATCGTCCGCCGATATTCTTGGCAGGCAATGGGGTAAGAAAGGGATGAGCGATCCATTAGATTTTACTGGCAAAGTTGTCCTCGTCACGGGCAGCTCGCGCGGGATTGGCGCGGAAATGATCAAGGCGTTTGGAAAACGCGGCGCAAAATGCGTGGTCAACTACGTCGCTGACACGCAAGGCGAAAATAAGACCGATGCGACGAATGTGGCGAAGGAGTTGAAGGAGCCGCTCGTCATTCAGTGCGACGTAACGCAGCCAAGCCAGGTCGAATCAATGATGATGGAGATCGGCGACAAGCGCGGCGGGCTCGACATCCTGGTGAACAATTCCGGGATCATCAGCGATCGTACGATCAAGAAGATGCCGATCCAAGATTTCGAAACCGTCGTGCGCGTGAATCTCACCGGCACATTCATTGTCACTCAAAAAGCTGCCGCCATTTTGCTCAATGGCGGGCGGATTGTGAATCTGTCGTCAGTGAGCGGACAAATGGGGCTTTTCGGTCAGGCGAATTATTCCTCGAGCAAGGCGGCGATTGTTGCGCTCACCAAGGTTTCCGCGCGCGAGTTTGCGCGCCAGAACATCACCGTCAACGCGATCGCGCCTGGGTTCATCGACGTCGGGATGGGCAAGGGGATGCCGGAAGAAGTGACGCAGAATTTCATCAAACAAATTCCGCTCGGTCGCTTTGGCGACGTCAGCGAGATTGTCAATGCAGCGCTCTTCCTCGCTTCGCCAATGGCCTCGTACGTCACCGGCCATGTGTTGAATGTGAACGGCGGCTTCTATATGGGCTGACGGCAGACACCGTCAGCGGCAGCCTTTCGGACTTTTAACTTCTGACGTCCGCTCTAGTCCCAGTTTTGCACTAGCAACCAGACGAGGGCGGAAAGCATCGCCGCGAAAGTCGATAGGATGAGGGCTGCCCGTTTCGATTGCCGGATTTTGAACTCAGGCTTCGGAATATCGTCGTGAATATGACTGGCCTCGTACAGCTTCATCAGGGCAAAAGCCACCACGAAGCCAACAGCACCCCACTTGAGACAGCCGACAACCGTTTGAAACATCCCGGTTCAAACTCTAGCGCGAGAACGGCAACGCTCAAGACCGCGCTCGAATGTGTCGCCCGACCGCTGACCTCTGGTCCGGCTGCGACGCCGTCGATGAAGACAGCTCTGCCATCTCCAACGACTCACACAAAGGGACCGTCAAAGCAATGAACGGTACCGCGACCCAGCTGACCCACCGATCAGCTGGAGCTCACGATTCGTCGGTCGCGCCGTAGTCCCACGACCGTGGGACTACGGCGGACTGTTAATTCCCAGCTTCCCCTCTATGGCGTCGGCGCAGGAGAAGCAGATTCTGAAGGCGACGCCTCGGTCTCGGGGGCGGCCTTTTTCTTGGTTGTCGCCTTCTTCTTACGTGGTGACGGCGATGGCGAGGCCTTGGTCGTCGCCGCTGTCGCAGTGGTCGAGGTTGCCGCTGTTTGCTGCTTTTGTGCGCAAGAAGCGATAAACGCGACGCCGATCAGAACGGTGATTAAAGACAAAACATATTTTTTCATAGGTTATAGTTAAGGTTCGAGTGCTGCAGAATGTTCGGTCGCCCGCGGGATGGCAAGGAATAAATTTGCGTGCTCAACACTGATTTCTGGTCAAGGGTTATCTCACATCCCCCTGTTTCAATCTCGCCACGTTTCTTCCCTTTGGCGGCTTCCTTCCCTCACTCCCCTATCAGGCTTTGCAGCGCATCGGCGAGCGTTTCGAACGTGGTGATTTTAATTTTGGGGCCATAATGGAATTGCGAAAGAATATTGAGGCCGATGTCTTTGTGCGGATCGGGCATTACTCTCGTCACGGACGCCACCTGTTTCTCGGCTAACGCGTCCATGATCTCGGCGAGGTGACGTGCCGCAGCCGAATCCATTGAGTCCAACCACCGAAAATCCGCCAGCACGCGAAACCCAGGCGCGACATTTTCCAATAGTTCGCGCACCCGCTGTGCGGTTTGCTTTGCCTGCTCAGCGGTCACGCGCTGGGCGGCACTGATCACCAGGAGCCGTTTCGATTGATCCAGCTCAACTACATACATATCCCACCTTCCCCTCTTTCCTTTCTAGTTTCTAGTTTGCGTTTCTCATTTCTGTCCAAGTGACGGCGCTTGCGATCGGATGTTCCAGTTTGCGCGAATTATTCTGGTGCCGCCGAAATAGCGCGGTTACTTGAGCGCCAGGGTCGCGAATGTCCAAGCGGGATGTCCCTACCCCACTGGTTCGGTGTCATGAAGGCGGCCGTAGTCGACACTAAGCCGCCCCGGTTCCAATTCGGTGTAGATCTCGACGAAGCGTTCGCCGAAACGGATGTCGTGCCAGGTATAGTCCTTCTGCATTTGAACCGGAGCGGCAATCACCGGATCGATTCCGATTACAGACACAAGGAACAGAACGCGCCTGGCTTCGAGCGATTCAGGAGTCGCCCCGAAGAGCGGACTTTTTTCATCGATTGTATGGCGCAAAGTCAATGCCGCCGGGAAGACCGTCAGTCGATCAAAATGCAATTTCAGAACATAAAAATATCTGAAATCTCCACCTTCGAGCAATGGCTCATCACGCGAAAACATGATTCGAAACTCGGCTTCGACCATGCTGTGTTGATTCTCGTTGCCAACACGCACCATCAGCGTGGGGCGTCCATTCAAGGGCGCGATTACGATCGACCGGCTAAACACGACGCGCGCAATCGGTCGCGAGAAACGGACGAAAATCAATCCGGTCATGACCGCGAGCAAAAACACGCCGGTCATGATTTCGATTGTGCTGATGATGTGAGCGTAGAGCGTTTGCGGGTACATGTGGCCGTAGCCCACAGTGGCGAGCGTTTGGATGCTGAAGAAAAAGCAATCGAAAAACCAATGCCCACCAGTGCTGCCGGCGATGCTGTCTTGCTGCAGGCTGTAAAGAGCGGCGAAGAGCAGATTGAGCCCGATATAAACAATGGCGACGAACACCGCGAATCGAGGCCAGTTTAATCCTAGCAGCCAGCGATAAACATCGCGCCATCTCCAGGCATCAGTATTGACTTTGACAAACTCGACCTGGCCGGCGCGAATGGAAACGTGACTGGGCCTCTTCCTCTTCATGTTCATCTAATCTGCGCTCAAAGTGGATCGGTCAGCAAATCCAGCGGTGAATCCAGCTACAACAAACCCAAACGGTCGACGAAACCGGCAATCGCCTGGAGGATTTGTTGATTAATATCATCCTCGGTCTTGCCTGTCGCTTTTAGTTGGCGCTTTGGGCCGCGCAATGAATGGTCGCCACCTTCGACAATGTGCAAAAAGTTTGACGCTTTCATTTCGGTGCGCACCCGTTCAAGGAGGTCCAGCGGGCAAAGTGGATCGCGCGTGCCTTGCACAAACAGGGTTGGGGTATTCAGGCCGCGCAAAATTTCATTGCGGAGTTTTGCCCGATCGCCCATCGCGCAAAGCGGGTAGCCGAGGCAAACAAGTCCCTCAACATTTTCTTCGAGCGACACATGGCATCCGACGCGGCCGCCCATGCTTTTGCCGATGAGAATTGTCAACACGGTGGGATGTCGTTCTCGCGCCTGGCTTAGTGCTTGTCGGTGCCTCGCGATCAATTGTGGCAAAGGATCGGGGCGTTTTCGGCCTTCTCGCATGTAGTCATAATCGAAAGTCTCGACCTCCCCAATCTCGCTCAGACGATTTTTCCAATCTTGCATCCAAGCGTGCGATGACGGTGCGCCTGCTCCGGGAGCGAATAAGAATAAAGGTTTCACGCATTCCTGCCCACGGATTTAAAGTAATCCGCGATCACAGCCTCCGCTACACTTGGAATTGCAGACGACACGCCGGCCTCTACAGAAATTTTGCGCGTCAGACTCCGAAAGCCGAACCTTTCCCAGCGCGCTTAGGAAAAGAGTGCCGGCAAAACGTTGGCAACAAAGTCCACCAAGCCGTGGCCGATCATGTTCGCGACCAGATCGCGACGCCACAAATAGAATCCGGTCAAGACTGCGCCCGCGGCAAGAGCGATCAGGATATTGGCCGCACCTCCTGACCAATGACCGAGCGAAAAAATAACCAGCGGAATTGTGACCGACCAGAAGCGTCCAAGACCAACCATCCGCAAACGTTCGATGGCGTAACCGCGGTAAAATAATTCTTCCACCACTCCGGCCCGGAAAACGATGAGTGTAATCAACCAGAGCGGAAGTTTCTCGAATGCGGCAGAGCCCGGACCGTGCCCATAGCGTGTAAGATAAGCCAGCGCCCCGACGATTGCTGCCGATACGCCCGCGATCACCACCCCCCATAAGATCGACACCCACCAGCGAGATGTGCCAAGGCCGATCGATCTAAACGATAAGTGTTCGCCGCGACGGACAATGACGAGCAACGCAACAGCGCTGATCCAGATCAGCGTCTCCTTTAGGATCGCCGCGGCAACGGTAATCTCGGGCACAAAAAGCACGAACCCATGGCGAATCACTACCATGGCGAACAGTGACAGAAAGAGTCCGATCCAGGTCGCGCTTGAAATTTTCGCGGGCGATTGCGCTCTGGTGTCGTTCATTTCCATAAAATTTCCATTGAGATGCCGCAATCTGCGTTTTGGATTCAGGAATTGGAGAGAGATAGAAAAAAGAATTGAGAGCAGAACGTCAGAAACGCTCTCTTTCGCCGACTCTGCCGCGAGAAGTCGGCGTCTTTATTGCACGGTCACTACGGTGCCGATCGGGATCTCGGAGAAAAATCTGCGGGCAGTGTCGGAAGGCAGCCGAATGCAACCGTGTGACGCTGGATGGTTCGGCACATATCCGGCGTGCATTCCAAAATCCAGGCAGCTCAGCCGCATGAAATACGGCATGTCCACTTTGTAAATCGTAGAACGATGGTTCCGCTCTTTATTCGTTATCACAAACTGACCTCTTTTCGTCGAATAACCTTGCCGCCCGGTGGAGCACGGCGCGCGGAAGATCGGCACCCCGTTTTTAACAAGAGCCACCCGTTGCAAAGCGAGAGAAATTTCGAGGCGGAGTTGATCAGGCGACGGCCCGCTGCCGAGAAGGATCTGTGCGCATCGCCATTGGCCTGTTTCGGCGGCGATATCGAGTGGGGACATTTTATTGCGGCTGCTGCCACGGTTCCGATTGGCCCCCGCATCAAGAAGGGCGCGCAAGAAATTTTCCTGGCCCAGACCGGCGGCGAGCATGAGCACAGTGAAATTCTTGTCCTCTTCAACATAACTGCGGAGGGATTTTGCCTGGAGCAGCGCCAGAAAATCTTTGTCGCAGCGCGCCGGCAAAACGGTATTGGGATCGGCTCCGCACGAGAGCAGCGTGCTAAAGAGCGGCGCGTCGTTCATAGCAATGGCATAGGCAAGCAGGGGCACATTTTTCCCTTCAGGAGTCGGAGGCGTGGCATGTTTGCCCAGAAGCAGCCGAACTTGATCTTTGTTTTCTGCCAGGAGCGCTGCATGAAGTGCGCGCTGCGTACTGGTCGTCCACTGCGGCATTGCCGGGAACCGTTCCGTTACGATCCTGATGATCTCGGGGCTGCCGCCATCGAGCGCCATTCCCAAAAGGTCCCGGCCGTCCTGACACCGAGCTCCGGCGCGAAGATTGGTTGAGCGTGCGAGAAGAGCGTGGAACATCTCGACATTGCCGTGCATTGCGGCTGCCATCATCGGCGTAAAACCTTTTTTATCGGCGATATCGACGAGCGCGCCGGCGTCGATGAGCCGCCGGGCCGTCTTCCAATCCTGCCGCGACGTGGCGATTAGTAACGGCGTCCGCCCCTGTGCATCGCGGCCGTTTGGATCGACCCGTTCGATCAGGCATAAGTCAATCAACGAGGCGCGACCGATGGTCGTAGCTCGAACCAGTTCGGCCGATGAAACTGAGAGCCGGGCAGGAGGCTCGGGCGCTATTGCAGTCGCCCAAACCAAAATCAAAAGCACGACTCCGGCCGAGACACTTCGCCTGTTAGATCCGCACATATGCAACGCCCGATTGGAGTTTATATAAGCCGTGTGCAGCAGTCTAACAGAGCTTGATATAAACTGCGAGCGCGCCCTGGCGTAAGCCGGAGGTAGACGCAACCAGTTGAACATTGCATGTTCAAGGCTGTCCAAGTTCGAACCGATGCGTTTATCCATTTTGATTTTGTGCTCCGCAATCAGTACATCGGTTGCGGCGCAACCGGAGGTCGCCCCGACCGCTACCGTTCCCGCCGCAGCAGCAGCAGCGGGCAAGGACGTCGTTCATCAATTGAACAATGCATTTGCGAAAGTCTTCGAAACCGTGGCGCCAAGCGTCGTCATTATTGAAATTTCGAAGAAAACCGATAGCGGCGAGAGTTCACCATTTGACGACCTGTTTTTCCAAGGGCCGCCTGACGAAAACAATCAACGCCGAACCCCAGGGGGGGCTCGGCCGATCCAAAGCGAAGGGTCCGGTTTCATCGTCCGGCCTGATGGTTACATCTTCACGAACTTTCACGTAGTCGAGGGCGCGGACAAAATAGAGGCGAAATTGAGAGACGGCCGAAGCTTTCCCGCCAGGGTGGTGGGCACCGACGAAAAGACCGATATCGCCGTCATCAAAATCGACGCGAAAGATTTGCCGGTCGTCCAGCTCGGCGACAGTGACGCCGTGCGCGTAGGCCAATTCGCGTTTGCGATCGGTGCACCGTTCAAGCTCGATTACACGTTTACCTACGGCGTGGTAAGCGGCAAAGGCCGGAACAAATTACTCGCAACAGGCGGCTACTCCATTTCGGATTACCTGCAGACCGACGCCTCCATCAATCCGGGTAACAGCGGCGGTCCACTTTGCGACATCGATGGGAAAGTGATTGGGATGAACACATTGATCAACGGCATGAATCGCGGGCTGGGCTTCGCCATTCCAAGTAACATGGCCAAAGAGATTGGCACCGAGCTGATCGCCGGTCACAAAATCGTGCGGCCCTGGCTCGGCATTCGCATCGAGACGCTCGGGGACGATCCTTCCATCCGCGATTTGCTCAAAGGCCCCGAGAAAGGCGTGGTCGTGCGCACGATCGAAGCCGACGCGCCCGCTTACAAAAGCGATTTGCGGCCGTTTGATGTGATTACGCATCTCGATGGAACGCCGGTCGAAACCGACTCGCAGCTTCAACATGAGGTTTTGAAAAAGAAGGTCGGCCAAAATGTCGAGCTGACGATTTGGCGCAAAGGCCGAATGATGAAAGTGCCGGTCACGGCTGGTGAATTGCCTAACGAGATCACGCGCGCGTCAAACGAGCCGATCCAACCGGCACAACCGAAAGGGGAAGATACCGGCAAATTTGGATTGCAGGTGCAGGAATTGACCAAGGAGGTTGCCGAACGTCTTCATCTCGCTGTTCAGCGAGGCGTCATTGTGACAGACGTTGCGGACAACAGCCTCGCCGCACAGCAGGACATTCAGCGCGAGGATATCATCACTGAAGTGGATGGTAAACCGGTCACAGACGTGAAATCATTCCGCGAAGCGCTCACTAAAGCCGATCCAAGACGCGGCGTCCTTCTCTACCTCGATCGCAAAGGTGGCAAGACTTTCGCGGTGTTAAAGGCTGGCAACGGTTAAAGGCGCTAGCTTTTCCGGCTGCCGACAATCACGAGCACAATCCCGCCGACCAAGCAGATTCCGCCGAGCACCGGAGAAAAAGGGACGTGGTGTTCTTTGTTGGCGCTCAATTGCAGCGGCCCGGCATCGATTACTTTTTCGCGCGTCGTGTAGGTGAATCCGCCGTAGGCAAACGCGAGAATCCCGACGACGATGAGAATGATGCCGACGATTCCGGCCGGTCTCATCGTTGCGCGCTTACAACGGTCGGCGGCCTTGGATCAACTGGATGATCAACACCACAATAGCAATCACGAGGAGGAGGTGAATGAAGCCGCCGAGCGTGTAGGAGCTGACCAATCCAAGAAGCCAGAGCACAAGCAAGATCACAAATATTGTCCAGAGCATAAGGTTTCCTTTCGGTTAAGTCTTACCTTGCTTCGTGCGAGGCGGTTCCGCTGCGCTTATCGGAATAAAAATTTCTGTGCGTTGTGGGACGCCTCACAGAGCCGTGGCTACAACTTGTCCACTACCGATCGCAAATTCCAGGCGTTTGCCTCAAGCAGATTGCGCGCGGAATCGTAGTCGCACTGCGCCAGCTCGGCGACTACTCGCACTGCGCGATCCCGCAGCTTCGCGCTGGTGGTATGCAGATCGATCATCAAATTGCCGCGGACTTTACCGAGCGCCACCATTGCCCCGGTGCTGATAATATTGAGTGCAGCTTTTGTCGCCGTCCCCGCCTTCAATCTTGTCGATCCAGTAAGAATTTCTGGTCCAACGGCGAGGTTAATCGCAAGGTCGACATCCACTGTAGCCGGCGTCCCTGACGCCGGGCCGCGGTCAACGACCACGGCTACAACCGGATTACATGTGAGCAAGATTGTTTTTGCGCCCAACGACTTTGCTCGCGCAACCGCACCGACAACAAATGGTGTCCGGCCACTGGCTGTGATTCCAACAACAACATCGACAGCTTTCACGCCGCGCTGATCAATCGCCAACGCGCCCGCGCCTTCTTCGTCTTCCGCGCCTTCGACGCTTCGATGAAGCGCAGTCGCGCCACCGGCGATGATCCCTTGAACGAGGTCCGGCGGAGCGCCAAAAGTTGGCGGGATTTCGCTCGCATCAAGAACGCCGATACGTCCGCTGCTGCCGGCGCCGACATAAAACAAACGGCCGCCATTTCGCAACGATTCCGTCACGATTTCAATGGCACGGACAAGATCGACAATCGCCCCG
>Ga0070706_100001760_pt1 | contig 22486 bp, 21 predicted proteins | sample KBSK5501metaG_FD_65476 | JGI IMG/M metagenome (GOLD analysis project Ga0070706, IMG submission 65476) | Corn, switchgrass and miscanthus rhizosphere microbial communities from Kellogg Biological Station, Michigan, USA - KBS K5-50-1 metaG | ecosystem: Host-associated > Plants > Roots >... | reverse complement strand
CAAAACTATCCACTCCAGGCGGTCTTTCACTTCTCACCTCTTACTTCTCACTGGAATGCTGCCTCCACACCCACCCAGACCTAATGTGGTTGCGGCTTTGCCGCGCTGCGGACTTCTGTTCGATACCTAATCTCCGGGGTCAATTCCCGCGGTTGAGGCTTGAGCGAATTCGGCGATCGCCGAGAGAAACATGGGCAGATATTTTTTTGCTTTGATTTCGCCAACGCCGCGAATCCGGCGAGCTGCCTCGATGCTATCTGGCTTCAAGCGAGCAAACGCTTTGAGTGTTTCATCTGGAAAAATGACATAGTTTGGGACGTTCCCATTCTCTCTTGCCACTGCGGCTCGTACTTTCCGCAGAGTTTCGAACAACCCCCGATCGAACGGCAAGTCGACACTTAGCCCGAGGTCCTGTTTGCTTCGAGGTTTAGTCTCTTTCGGCCAAACCAGTTGATAAGCTACGCGGTCCTGCATCACTGCGATCCCGCGCTCGGTCAATGTAATCATCGGATACTGCCCGCCGGTCGACTGGATCAATCGCTCCTCCTCCAATTCGCGAAACAACTCCTGAAGGTATTTCACCGAGCTCTGTCTCAAGATTCCGTAGGTGGAAAGCTCGTTAAGCCGTGCGTCCAGGATTTCTTTCGACTGACTACCAAGCAAAACCTGGATTACGCGATTCCTGCCAAAACGGGGGAAAAATCCGTTCACTCCACGAGCCGACATACGCGCGACACCGCTGAGCGCCTTACGCACGATGATCCTCTCTTGATCTGTCGGGGGACGAAGCCATTGTGAGCGCTGACTCGAACAACGGTCGCAAGCACCACAATTCCTGACCTCAGGATCGCCAAAATAGCGGAGAAAAGCCGTCTGCCGGCAATCGCGTCCATAGGCATAATCGATCATTGCCTTCAGCTTCGCCCGGTCTCGCTTTTCCTTTTCCTCCAGCGCATGAACGTCGATCGGGAGCTCAAATGGACCAAGATTCGGCTGCAACAGCCTCGTACCGCGAGTTCGCTTTCCCGGAATATCGTATCGATCGATTACAGCGTGCCGGTCGAGGATAGTGATTGCAGAATGAACAGCCATTTCGTTGCTCTCGCTATCGAGCCGAGCCGCGAGATCTTTAAGCGACATCACTACTTCGCCTTTGCTATCTGCGACTGTTTTTATCAGCAGATAAACCTGACGGATCAAATCAAGGGATGGATTGCTTCCCTCAATAAAAAACTCCTGTACGCGAGTGTCTGCGTAATTAAACAGTAGTTCGCACTGGGCAGGCTCTCCATCGCGACCGGCTCGTCCAGCCTCCTGGTAATAGGCTTCCAACGAACCGGGGATATCGAAATGAACGACAAATCGGAGATCAGCGCGATCAATACCCATTCCGAAGGCGTTGGTCGCAACCACAACATCGCAATCGTTTTGCGAGAATCGATTCTGAGCTTCTTCCCGGGACGAATCATCGATTCCGCCATGGTAACGGACGACCCGCGTTCCCCAAGCTTCAAGGTTGTCGCTGACCTGATCTACCCGCTTACGAGTTGCACAATAAATTATGCCGGTGCGATGCCGCTGGATCAGCTCACGCAGGCGTTCGAACTTCCGTAATTCGCTCTCGACCTCAGTCACAACGAATCGGAGATTGGGTCGAGCGAAACCTGCAACGAACAATCTTGGTTCTTCGAGCCCGAGACGTTTCACAGTGTCTGACCGAACCAACGGCGTTGCCGTTGCGGTAAAGGCTGCGACTTGCGGGCGGCCAAGTTGATCGAGCACCTGGCCGAGACGAAAATAGTCGGGGCGGAAATCGTGTCCCCACTGCGACATGCAATGAGCCTCATCAACAGCAAAGAGGGAGATGGTTACTTGGCCCAGGGCCTCGAGAAATTTTCCGCTTCGAAAACGTTCCGGCGCAATGTAGACTAAACGAAACTCGCCGGCCCGCATTTGTTCAATGCGCCGATGCTGCTCGGACAGAGAAATCGTGCTGTTAATGAGCGTCGCAGGAATTCCGCGTCCGAGCAATGCGTCTACCTGATCTTTCATCAGGGCGATCAGCGGTGAGACAACGACGGTGACGCCATCCAGGAGAATCGCAGGCAACTGGTAGCATAACGATTTGCCGCCGCCGGTTGGCATAACAACGAAGACATCGTTGCCGGCCAAAATCTCGCCGATGATCTCGCTCTGCGGTTCCCGGAATTCCCGAAACCCAAAATATTTTTCGAGTGCCTCTTGCGGCTGCATTTAAGCAGTAGTGTGAATCAAAGGAAGCAAAAAAACAATGGGATAACGCGATATTTATTACTTTTTATATTTATGTTGTCGTATTGTGCGTTCTGTCAATAAATCGCGCCTTGGTCTGCCGCTCTTCAGAGCGCGCGCATTGTCTAACCTTACCCAGGGCTGAAGCCCTGGGCTAAAAATCTGACGCCACTGCGGGTAAAGTCGGAAACAACTCCTCGATAGGCGGCGTAGAGCTGGTCAAAACTGCATCCTAGCCTGGCGATCGGCATATGGCTGGCAAACATACAATGTTCCGGACCGAATAGTTCGACGAGATCGAGGATCCAGGGACGGATCTGGTCCATTGTCCAACCCAGACCAAAGATACATTCCATCCCGAAGATTTTGACAGCGACGTTGGCACAATCACTTACCAATTTCGTATCCCGCTTCCAACGGCTGCGTCCGGCTTCGGTGACATCGATCGGCCAGCCCATGAGTGGAAGAATGAATTGAACATCGGGGTAGGACCGCGCTACCGCACCAAAGTCTGTCAACTGCGGGGCCATAACCTCGAGCTCGCAGGCTAGATGATATTCGCGCAGGACAGCGATGGGCTTTGCCAATGCTTATCGCTCAGGATATCAGGTCGACTGGCATAACGAAGCAAAGGGTTATTCGGATGCCAAGCCACATGTTGGCGGACGGCCCGGACGCGCTGGAGTGAGCTGTAAACTTCGATCAACTCTTCGACATCGGGACTGAGGAAATCAACCTTACCGATGATTCCGTGAGGATACCCTTCGCGGCGAGAGATCTTCCGCCCAGCGCACTTCTCGGACGGGGTCGGTCGAAATGAATTCAGCCCAAACTATCTGGGTGACGTTAAAACCGCTCACGTCTTTCGAGGTACTGCGGTGCCAGATAGCGTCTGGGTAACGCACTGTAGTCGCCAACTAAAGCTTCAAACCTGGGCTTCGTTTGGAGAAGACCGGTTAAGTATGAACTTCTGCATCCAAGAAATGCGCGTGACAAGTGACAATAGAAAGCGGTTCTGTGCTCATGCGTCCCTCAGCTCAGCAGCTGACCGCAAAATCCACACAGAGAACAGAAATTAAACAGGATTCAACCTTTCCTGCCAAAGCCTTAAAATCACGCAAAGACCGGCGATTATGACCACTCCGCTGATCATCCCGGCCACGCGACCAATTACCGGTACGATCGTATCGGGAGGATTGTTTCCAGTGACCATCGTGAGGATAAATGCCACTCCGCCTTGAGTACCGACATAAGCCCAGGGACTCTTACTCAGGTGCAACCTGGAGAAAACAAAAGTGCCTCCGAAAAGAATTATAGACCAAATGAAGAGAGAACTAACTGCGAGATCCACTACCATCAGCCCGATACCACCTCCTATCAGGCATCCCAATATTCGCTGAGTGAATCGAACTCGTGCGGCTGCCACATCTCGGTCGAGAGTGACAAAAGTGGTAAGGATAATCTGCGACAAACTCGGAAGGTCAAACCTCGACCAGACGAGAAGCGTGATTAGCGGTAGCAGCCCGCCAACAAGCGCGATTGTTCTTAACTGAACGTCGTCTGCAACAATGGTTGAGGGTTTTTCCGCCTTCGACTCTACTTTACGCGTCCCGAATTCAAATCCGAGCAACGGACCGACCAGCCGCTGGCAGAGCGAAGCGGCGATGACACCCGAAATGATCTCGTACAAACGGTAGCGTCCCATCTCGTACACCGATCCCGGGTTAGCAATCTCGATACACATCAGTAGGAGAGCGGTGACCGATCCGATGACCCATGCATACGAAAATCGGCTTCGATAACGCATGTACGTCCCTGTGACACCGATTACGAACATGGCGACTGCCCGAAGAAATGGACCATCTTCGGTTAGTGAAATCGATATAAGACCTACCCAGTACCCGGCTAATGTGCCAGCCACTCTCAGCAGGGATCTGGTCAAAGAAGCGTGAAAATCCGAGCTGGAAATGACCCAGGCGGAGATGACGGCCCACCATGGATTATCACAGTGAAGCCAAAATACTAAGATCGCAGCTAACAAACACGAGGCAGCCGTAACAACGCTATGACGCAGATCGACCTGGCCGGTCTGGTCCGCTGTGAGATTCATCGATTGATCCACCAAACCGTCGCGTTGGCTCCCATAAAGAGCCGGTTTTCGTCTGCTAGATCACCAAGATCAATCTCTACCGGGAAACGCCTGGGAAGCCGAATCCACTCGGTGGTGGGCTCCACATATGGCAAGGCGTTGCTTGACGTCGCGGACCGGGCTACACCCGGCGCAATGCTGCGAATATGACCGACATGGACTTGCCACGGTTGCGACCCAATTGAGAACCATACCTCTCGGCCAACCTTCAAACCGCTCAGATGCCTTTCGGTCAGGTTCGCAACTACGCGCCAATTATCGGAGGTGATCACTGCGAGCACAGATTTTCCCGCTTCGAGAAAGGTGCCGGGACGTAGCTGAAACGGCGCAATCCGTCCGCTCACCGGCGACCTGACTTGAGTCCGATTCAGCTCCCATTCTGCCTTGGCCACAGCGGTTTCAACCTGCTTTACCTCGGCACTCTGAACGGCGACATCTTGCTCGGCGACTACCTTTGCTGTTCGAGATTGTTCCAACCCGGCCTGAGCAACTTGAAACGAGCGCTCGAGATTGTCGACAGTCTCCTGTGACACCACGTGCTCTTTCAAGAGCTCGAGTCCGCGTTCCCGATTTTTTGAAGCTTCATCGAAGCTTGCTTGTTTTGCCTCGATATCGCTCCGTGTTAAAGCCAGGCGATCCTGTGCTCGGGTCAGATTCGCTTTTGCCAGATTCAGTGCCGCATTCTGGGAGTCCAGTTCAATTTGAAACGGCTGAGGATCGATGCTGAAGAGAGCCGTTCCCTTACTTACCTGCTGATCGTCCGAAACTTGACGGGCTAGCATCGGACCGCTCACTTCCGGAGCGATAAAGACGATATCAGCCGTCACGTACGCGTCTCGACAAACAACAACATAAGTCGTGACGATTTCATACAAGACATAAACTACAAAGATGGCTAAGCATGTGCTGATCAGGACATGCCTCTTGATGGAACCCATCACCTTATTCGCGGTTCCATGAATGAATAGCAACAACTGATTAGGTAAGGACGTTTTTCTCTCAGCCGTTTTGTTCAATTCGTGACCGCCTTGGCCGGTTGTATTCTGTTTCGCTATTCCGAACAAGCTCTAGTCGAGGAATAGCTCCTAGTTGATGCGAAGCCTAGCTCATCCCGAGCTGACGTAATTCGGCCAAACCTCTTGCACCTGCATTTGAGCAGTAGTGTGAATGAAAGGATGGAGAAATACAATGGGGAGAAGGGGGGAGTGTTACTTTTTCTTGTTGTGTTATTCACGTGAGATTCTGGAGGGTCGCGGAACAGAGGATGCATTTTGATGATAAACGCGCCGGTGGTCTGTCGCTCTTTCAGAGCGCCGGCATTCTACATCCTTACCCAGGGCCTGAAGCCCTGGGCTAAAATCTGGCGCCACTGCGTGGCGAACGCTCCGAAGGCGCCCAAGGCGTCGGCCCAGGGACGGGTTCAATCGAAATGTCTTTTGCAGAAGACGCGGCCAGAGCCGGATTTGGCGTAACGTTCGAAACGGAGCGCCTTCGCTTTGATGTCGAGCGTGCTGTAGCCCCACGCATCCGGGAGATTTAATTGCTAGCCGCCTTCTGTTCAAGAGGTGTAAACGTAGTGGATAGCCATATTGTCCGCCTCCGTCCCGCCTGGCGGGACTACGGCGCGACGCTTTCGCCCTTTTGTGTTCGATCCACCGCTGGAGCAGGTTGCAGGTAGCGGGCCGTGCCGCGCTGTAGCCCCGCGCATGCAGGGCGAAAGCGGGTGGCGAGACTCGAACTCGCGACATCTTCCTTGGCAAGGAAGTGCTCTACCAACTGAGCTACACCCGCGACGATGAGCAGCCAATGATGCGTTGGAACCGCTCTGAATCAAGTACTTTTTTCTCTTTACATCCCCTCCTTCGCCACTCTAGCGAAAATTATGGCAACCATCAAAGATGTCGCGGCGCGCGCGGGAGTTTCTTACACAACGGTCTCTCACGTAGTAAATAAGACCAAGCGAGTCAGTGATCACGTTCGGAACGACGTCGAGGCGGCAATCCGTGAGCTCGGTTACGTTCCAAACACTGTTGCGCGATCTTTGAAACAACGCGCGACTTTAACCATTGGTCTGCTGATATCGAACAGTACGAACCCTTTCTTTGCCGAACTCGCCCGCGGAATCGAGGATGCGTGTTACCAACGCGGTTATTCGGTGATCCTGTGCAATTCAGAGGACGATCCCGAGCGTGAACAAGCCTATCTGCGAGTGCTGCTGGAGAAACGCGTTGACGGCTTAATCATCGGCTCGACTGGAGAGAACACCACGTTCGCAAAACAGCTGCAAAAGCTCCGGGTTCCGTTGATGATCATCGATCGACCAATTGCTGGAGTCGACTCAAATCTTGTGCAGGTCGATCACGAACAAGGTGGCTATCTTGCGACGCAGCACCTCTTAGAACTAGGACACCGCGACATTGGCTGTATCGCTGGGCCGTCCACCGCAATCGTCAGCCTTTATCGAGTCGCTGGATATCGACGCGCGCTTGCAGACGCCGCGCTACCGTACAGAGAAGAACTGGTGGTCGAATCGGATTTCACTTGCGAAGGCGGCTATCAATCGGCAGCGCGTTTGCTCGCGCGATCCAAGCTTTCTGCGGTCTTTGCTGGAAACGATTTGATGGGCATCGGCATCCTTCGACGAGCAAAGGAACAACGAATATCGGTGCCGGAGCAGTTATCGGTGATCGGCTTCGACGATATTGAGCTTTGCCGTTACGTTTATCCGGCTCTCACCACGGTCGGGCATTCCATCAGGCGACAAGGCGAGTTGGCGACAGCGACCTTGATTCAAAGTATTACAACGGGTTGTGCCCATCGGCAGATTACGCTCGAACCGTCCGTATTCATCCGAGAATCCACAGCCCGGATTTGACTCCTGGGGTTTTAGCCTTGGCACCCAGGATGTGCCTTGTGGATGAACACGCCCTGGTCTGTCGCTCTTTCAGAGCGGTTCTGTTCTGCAATCTAATCCAGGGCTAAAGCCCTGGGCTAACATCTCGTGTTCCTTCGGAACGAGACGCCGACACGTTCGTTAGAACTGTTGCGCCCGTGGCATCACGCGAAGCCGCACCGCGCCAAAAGACATCATCAAGATGCATCCTGCATTCCCGACTGGCGCGCCGTTAGACGTGGAGCGCTAGGAAACAGTTGCCACGACGCGTCGCTCGCCTGACGCCGCAGCGCGGCGAAAGACAATAGCCCAGGGCTTTAGCCCCTGGGTAACGATCGGTTCGAGGCGTGCGCTCTGAAAGAGCGACAGGCCAGGGCGTGTTTCCACAACTTGCCTCCTTATCGGAGAACAACCTTTGTTCTCGATTCTTTGATCTTTCTCTCACTTACAGTTCTTACCTCATATGAAGCTGAAGATTCCCTACCAGATTGCCCTCCTCGCAGCTGTCGTCGCGATAATTCTTCCAACCTCTTCCCCGGCCCAGAGCGCAAAAAAACCGAGAGTTGCGCTCATTATGAAATCGTTGGCGAACGAATTTTTCCAGACGATGGAAAAAGGCGCTCGCGACTATCAGTCTCAGAACTCAGACAAGTTTACCTTGATCTCAAACGGGATTAAGAACGAGACAGATGTCGGCCAGCAAATTAATTTGGTCGATCAGATGATTGCGCAAAAAGTCGACGCGATCGTCATCGCTCCCGCGGATTCCAAAGGACTGATCTCGGTTTGTAAAAAAGCACACGACGCTGGGATCCTGGTGGTCAACATAGACAACAAATTCGATAAGGATGCGCTTGCGGAGAAGAAAGTGAAGTTCGCATTCGTTGGACCGGATAACCGTAAAGGAGCCAAGCTGGTGGGCGATTATACCGCCAAACAACTGCAGCCTGGGGCAAAGGTTGCCATCCTCGAAGGTGTTACCGGCGCGTTCAACGGTATCCAGCGGAAACTAGGATTTGAAGACGCGATCAAGGAAGCCAAACTCAACCTGGTAACGTCGCAGTCCGCGAGCTGGGAAACGGACAAAGCAAATCAAGTCACCTCTGCCATCATCACCCAGCATCCGGATCTTTCCGCCATTTTTGCCGCGAACGATAACATGGCACTGGGCGCGGTTGCAGCACTAAAAGCAGCTGGAAAGGACACGTCAGTTAAAGTGGCCGGATTCGACAACATCTCTGCCGTTCAGCAACTGATTAAAGAAGGGAAAATTGTCGCGACCGCCGATCAGCATGCGGACCAGCTCGCTGTTTACGGTATCCAATACGCCCTGGATGGGCTTGCCAAGAAGGGCGGTGTAACGGCGGACAAAGAGACGCAGGTCGATCTGATTACGAAAGATAATCTGAAATAGCGTCGGGAAAAATCTCGCGCTGGAAACTTGGAGGGGCGTCGCTTGAGACGCCCGAGGTTGGACAGGAAACGGGCGTTGCAAGCAACGCCCCTCCACCACGTTAATCATCAGTTAATGCCGGTAGATATTCGGACACCCGTTCCTTTGCTGCTGACCACTGGACTCGCAAAATCGTACGCGAGTCCGGTGTTGTCAGATGTTCAGCTCGAATTGCGGTTTGGCGAGGTACACGCGCTGGTGGGCGAAAACGGGGCAGGCAAAACTACGCTCTGTCATATCATTGCTGGCTTACGTCAGCCCGACGCCGGCGAAATGCGGCTCGACGGTCACATCTACAAGCCGAGCGACAAAAGAGCTGCGGAACAAGCCGGTGTCCGGATCGTACTGCAAGAACTGAGCCTGATCGATAACCTCACAGTTGCGGAAAATCTATTTCTGCAGCAGTTGCCTCATCGAGGTGGCTGGATCAAGCGCAACCAACTTGCTGATGCCGCGCATGAAGCGTTGCAAAAGGTTGGCCTGGCTGAGCTTGATTCGGGAACGCTGGTCAGACAGTCGGGTATCGGCCAAAAACAACTGGTTGAAATCGCCGCCGGCCTTTCACAACGATGCCGAGTTCTAATCCTGGACGAACCAACCGCGGCTCTCACGGTCGCCGACACTAAACGCTTGTTCGTGCAGATCCGGAAACTACAGCAAACAGGTGTCGGAATCATTTTCATTTCGCATCATCTGGAGGAAGTCCAAGAGATCGCAGACCGGGTTTCGGTGCTGCGCGACGGTCGGATGGTGGCGACCAAAATGCGTGGCCGATACAACCTCGATGAGATCATCCGGCTCATGGTCGGGCGCGAGCTCGGCGAAGCGATCGATCGCCCAAGCACGGTGAACAAGAACAGGATTGCTTTCCGCGTCGAAAACCTGAAAGCGCTTCCAGTTGTGCGCGATGTCAGTTTCGAGGTTCGGCCAAGAGAGATCCTCGGTTTTGCCGGGCTGATGGGTTCAGGGCGGACCGAAACAATGCGCGTAATCTACGGCGCCGATCCGCGTTCTTCCGGGCGGATTTTCCTCGACGAAAAAGAGGTTTCGATTCGAAAGCCCGCGGATGCCGTGAAACTTGGGATAGGATTTCTTACAGAGGATCGCAAGGCGCAGGGGCTTCTCTTGCCGAAACCGCTCCGGATGAACATCACTCTTGCTCGGCTCGAAGACGAAATCGCGGCGTTCGGCGGCTGGTTGCGCCGGTCAAAAGAGATCGAGATTGCCGAAGAATGGGTGCGCCGACTATCGGTGCGCAGTTCGTCAATCGAGCAGCTGGCCGCAAACTTAAGTGGGGGTAATCAGCAAAAAGTGGTGCTGGCGCGTTGGCTCTATCGAGATTGCCGCGTCCTGATTTGTGATGAACCGACGCGCGGCATTGATGTCGGAGCCAAGTTCGAGATCTACCGTCTGCTGAGCGACCTGGCCGCTGCCGGTAAAGCGGTCATCGTTGTATCGTCGGACCTAAAGGAATTGTTAGCTCTTTGCGACAGGATCGCGGTCTTATCGGCCGGTAAACTAACCACAACCTTTCGCCGCGGAGAGTGGACGGAAGACCTCATCATGAGCGCAGCTTTCAGCGAGCTTACGAAAGCGACGCAAACCAACTAGCACCGCGCATTATGAGCGCCGAAATACCTTCTGAATCTCCCGAACCATCTGTAGCAGTGGTCACGCCAAGGCGACGTAAGAGCCAAACAAGGGAAATCATTGAAAACAGTTTCGGGTTGGTTGTGGTGCTGGTTTTGCTCATCGGATTTTTCAGTTTCCAGACCGATCACTTTTTTTCCGGGACAACTTTTCAGGCAATCGCGAACCAGATTCCGACGAATATTTTTGTGGCAATCGGGATGACGTTTGTTCTGATCATTGGCGGTATCGATCTATCTGTTGGGTCGGTACTTGCCCTTGGCGGCGCGGTGCTCGGCGTTGCTCTGGTCCAGTGGCACTGGCCGCTGTGGGCGGGGATCCTGCTCTGTTTGTTGATTGGGGCCATATGCGGCCTGATCAACGGCGCGTTAACGATACGGTTTCAACTGCCCTCTTTTATTGTGACACTTGGCCTGATGGAAGCGGCACGCGGAGCGACCTACCTCGTAACTAATTCCCAGACGATGTACATCGGATCGGTTGTGGAAACAGTAGACAACATATCGCTCTTTGGGCTTTCGCTTCCCTTCTTCCTGGCAATCGCCTTAGTCGTGTTTGGTCAACTGGTGCTGTCCAGCACTGTCTTCGGGCGCTATCTGATCGCTTTGGGAACCAACGAAGAAGCGGTTCGGCTTTCCGGTATCGATCCCCGACCAGTGAAGCTCGCCGTGTTCACTTTGAGCGGAACACTCGCAGCTCTCGGAGGTGTTTCCTATTGTGCCCGCCTTTCATCCGCCGATCCTAACGCAGGCAGCGGCTTTGAGTTAGCTGCGATCGCAGCCGTAGTCATCGGAGGAACCAGCCTGATGGGTGGCCGGGGTTCTGTAATTAATTCATTGTTTGGAGTGTTAGTCATCGCGGTGCTTGAAAATGGGCTTGCTCAACTTGGCGCTCCAGAATCAGTGAAACGTCTAGTCACCGGCGCAGTAATTATTGTAGCCGTGATTGTGGATTTCTATCGCGTGCGTCGTGCGGACAGAAAAGCGCGGGCGGCGGGTTGAGGGAATGGACTGCTTGGACGAATGAATAAACGGCTGCGAAGCCCATCGCCGGTAGGGCTGAGATTTATCTCAGCCTCTTGCGCGTGGCAGCCCCACGAGGCTGAGCTAAAGCTCAGCCCTACCGACGATAGACCAAACTCAAGCGTTCCCTCGCCTCTCTTAACCTTTGCGTGAGGTCCTTCCCGGCGTCTTGGCGTGACTTCCCTGCTAATCCGATCTTCCTTCCACGCGCATGCCGATCACTTGGAGCGCTTTTTGAAGTTGCTCGCTGATCGGCAGGTTCAGCGTCTCTCCACTGGGCAGCTTCCGCATAAACCATTTTTCGTAGAGATATTCCAACTCGCCCGATTGGGCGAGTTGCTGAAATGTAGCGTTCACCACTGTTGTTAACTGCGGATCGTCCTTTCGGTACACGAGGCCGTAGGGGTCATACGAAAGAAAATCTCCGACGATTACCAACTGGTCCTCAGTATGATGCTTAGCGATCAGACCAAATAGCAAAACGTCGTCACCGGCGAATGCGTCGGCTTTTCCGGTCGCGACCTGTTGATACGATTCTTCATGATCCCTAGCCGTAACTAAACTCAACTGAAGTCCAAACTGTTGCACCAGATTGTGCATGGCTTGTTCATTTGTGGTACCAGCGGTGACCACAACCGTCTTTCCAACTAAATCGTGGAACGACTGAATCGGCGCGCCTTTCTTAACCATAAGCTTAGTGCCGGAAATGAACATGACTGGGGAAAGCGCCACCGTTTTTTGCCGTTCAAGACGGTAGCGGATACACGATGCCCAGCGAATGAATCGTCGACCTGGAAGGTCAATCCGCCAATGGCGTGATCAAGCCGGAGGCTTGGGACTTCATCGCACGGCTAGCGTTTCCCAACTGAAAACTGACAACCGAAAACCGGCAACCGGCAGCGGCAAAGCCGCTGCCTAGACCATAGGCCTGAACTTGCCGACTACTTCGCACAGCCGGTTGGTGATCTGGCCGAGAGAACAATGCTCGACCGTGTTCAACAGTTCAGCGAAAACGTTTTCTCCCTTTTCGACTACGTCGGTTAGCCGATCTAAACAGCGTTCCGATTCGCCCGCGTTCCGTTTCTCGAACTCGTGTAAACGGTCGAGATGAAGCTGTTTTTTATCGTTGGATGTTCGAATCATGTGCACCTCGGGCCATTCGTCATCCGGTTCGCGGTAGCGATTCAGTCCAATAACAGGGCGGACGCTTTCGTAGATTTGTCGCTCGAGCGTGTGCCCGGCAGCTTGAATCTGGCTTCGCTGATAGCGTCTTTCGATGGCTCCGATCACACCACCCTGCTCTTCGATCTGCCGGAATTCCTCAAGAATCGCTTCTTCAACTGCATCGCCGATCGCTTTCATTCCGGGCGAACCGGCCAGGGTATTCATCATGTGTTTAAACAAGCCGCTCTCTTCCAACAGAATTGCTTGGGCGTGCGCTGCGTACCGGGCGTATTCCTCGCTTGGCGTTGTGAACGGTTCATCCGCAGAGTTACTGTGGCAGGAGTTCGTCATGTTGAGGCAAGCCAGCATGAGCTCCAAGGCAGTCCGCGTAAGGTTGTTGCGCCAATCCGCAGCGATCAAAGAACGGCCGCTGGTTTGCGTGTGCAGCTTGAGCAGTTGGGCACGTTTGTCTGCACCGAATACATCGCGCATTCCAATCGCCCAGATCTTGCGGGAGACTCGAGCCAAAGCGACGTATTCGACATCCAGCGCGCAGTCGAGGAAGAACGAAAGCCGCGGACCAAACAGGTTAACGTCCATACCTCGCGACCGGAAATATTCCACATAGGCAAACCCGTTTGACAATGTGTAGGCAGCTTGCTGTACCGGCGTAGCTCCTGCTTCTGCGATGTGATAGCCGCTGATCGAAATCGCATACCATCGAGGCATCTCGCAGGAGCAATAATCGACCATGTCCGCCAAAAAGCGCAGCGAAGGTTCGATGGGGAAAATCAATTCGTTCTGCGCTTGAATTTCTTTCAGCACATCTGCCTGGATCGTGCCACGGAGCTTCGGCCCAACGTCCGAACCGAACCTCCGTTTGGCAGCAGCCACATACATCGCCAAAATAATCGGCGCCGGACCGGAGATAGTCATTGATACCGAGACATTTGGCTGGTCGAGATTGAACCCGGCATAGAGCCGTTCCATATCTTCGACGGTGTCGACCGCGACGCCGCCCTCACCTATCTTACCGAATACTCCGTCGGCTGCGGCGCCGACACCGTAAAGGCTCGGTCCGTCGAACGCCGTGCTCAGGCGCTTGCTACGCTGGTTGCGCGATAGATAATGGAATCGCTCGTTTGTATCCTCGACGAGTCCCAGACCGGCAAATAGCCGGGTTGGTTCTTCCGCGGTATGCTTCCTTTCGCCATTTCCATGGTCATCCAAATGGTCAACCGCCGGTTCCAGATATTGCTCGGGGTAGGCAGCAGCGAGAAAAGGAAACTCACCAGGAAACCCCTCCTCAGCCAAGAACCGGGCAATCTGGCCGGGCTCATCGTAGTCCGGGAGCGCCAAGCGCGGAAGCCGCAGCCCAGTCGGTGTCAATGTGGTTACAATCTTGGCTTTTCGGTCGCCCCATTGAGCCAGCAGTTGTTCGCCGTACTCGCGATCAGAGCGCGCTTTTTTGACCTGTTCCGAAACATAGCGTCGATAGTTTTCGACCGATGCAACAGCTTGTCCGATTGAGCTCATGGGGCGGAGGTAACCATTTTGACGGTGGATGACTGAGTGCCGAAAAGCAAATTGAACAGCTGATCGACATTAGGATCGCGATGCCGGTTGGCTTGAGTCCTAAGCAGTTTCTGGCCTTTGCGATTGGTGCGGATCCGGGACTCGATTTCTGCGACCGCAGTCTTCGCGCCGCGCATGTCGGACTTGTTCACGACGATCAAGTCTGCGACGTCCAACATCGCAATTTTCTGGAGTTGCAACCTGCTGCCGTAATCGGGCGGCATGACCATGACAGCTTGTTTCACCAGGTCTTTGTCGATCCCAAAAGGTATTGCTTCCTGGCCGGTTCCTACGGTCTCGACCAGAATCGCCTGAAAAAGCCCGCTCCGGATCAGAACTTCGAGGCATCGTGTTGTGGCAGAACTGAGGCCACCAGCCACGCCGCGCGTCGCGATGCTCCTCATAAAAACACGATCATCTTGAGAATAAATCATCGTCGCCCGATCACCTAACAGCGCTCCCGAACCGACAATACTCGGGTCGTGAGAGAGAATGGCGACGCGAGCACTTTTTGGAAACGTGCGCAAGAATCGCAAGACGAGCTCGTCGATGAGCGTAGTCTTGCCTGCACCACCTGGACCAGTAAAACCGATAACTTTGGCCGGTGTTCCAGGAACCGGTTCTCCCTTCGCGGCTCCATCTTTTTGAATCTGGTTTTCGGCCAGAGTGACAAGCCGAGCGAGATGGCGATCGGTGTTTGCGATTGAACTATCGTACGCTGGCTGCGCCGTTTCGCCGAAAGTGGTTTTGACGTATTTGATCATCTCTTCCAGCGACGTCCCGGCGAAAAAGATGCGGTCAACGCCCCGCTTGCACATAATGTCCGCATCTTCGGTTGTGATGGTTCCGCCGCCACCGCCAAAAAGCTTGATCGGAGGCGAAGGTTGCTGCTGCTCCAGCAAGTCCAGCACCTCGGCAAAAAACTCGACATGCCCCCCGTTGTATGTCGATAACCCGATGGCCACGACATCTTCATGAACGGCGGCGCGCACAATGTCGCGAGCCGATCGATGATAGCCTAAGTAGATGACTTCGATTCCGTGACGGATGAATTCCAGATTGATCGTGTTGATAGCGCTGTCGTGTCCGTCACAGATAGGAACGGCGGTCAGAATCCGGATAGGCTGCATGGTTAAAAGGAAGGAGGGAACCCCTTATTTCTCACAAGAGGCGCAGGGGATCAAATCGAAGTAGCGATGCGCCTTCAGCGCGTCGCTGTTGTCGGTCAACGGTCCAGGGAAAACGCTAACCGCACGTCTAGCGCGCCGGCGTCGGTAGGGCTGAGCTTTAGCTCAGCCTGGTGGTCTGCCACACGCACGAGGCTGAGCTTAAGCTCAGCCCTACCGATTCTCGGCTTCGATGACGTCATTCCTCAATCACCGAATCCGGCAGATTAGGCTGATCCCCAGCTTGAGGCGGAAAATGTTTGGCCAGAATCGTACCAACTTTTTGTACACCTTGGACGATGGCTTCGGTAAATTTCCCTTCTTTCAGCAACGGTTCCATGGCGGCGATCACTTCTTTCCAAAAATCGTCGCCGCATTGGGCGTGGACCTGGGTGTCACCGACAACGGCAAATCTATGGGTTAACGGCGCGAGAAAAATCAAGACCCCATTCCGATGCGGTAGCCGCTGCATTTTCAGTTTTGTGAATCGTCGTTTTGCATAGGCAAGGGCGTCTTTGCGTTTGCGTTTGCTCACGTAAACTCGGATTTGGCCGCTGGTTTGTTTTTCCGCTGCCGCAATCGCTGCAACGATACGATCATGGTCGACCGCTTGGAGAAAATGACGTGATTTCATTGGTCACCAGCTCCCGCTTGCGCCGCCTCCTCCGCCCCCATCTCCGCCCCCGCCCCCAGTAAAGCCGCCACCGTCGCCGCCTCCAAAACCTCCACCAAAGCCTCCGCCGTCGCCGAACCCGCCGCCACCTCGATATCCGCCGCCACCGCCACCGAGGAAAGGAAGCAACAGCCAAAGACACCCGGGACCGGATCCGGCACCTGTGTAGACTCTGCCTCGTCTTGCTGCTGCGAACGTTGACAGCAGGAAGAAGAGGAGAAAAACAGCGATAAAAATCAGCTCGATCGTAGCGCCAGAATCGTGGCCCGCAGCCATCGAGCGCCCCCGCTCCTCCCGCGTAGTTCGCCCGGTCCCTTTGTATTCACCCTTCGTAGCGGCCATCATCGCATTGAGGCCTGCTGCGCAACCACCGGCATAATCCTGGTTACGGAAACGAGGGACGATCTCGTCTGCAATGATCCGGCGGCAAATCGCGTCGGGCAGTGCGCCCTCCAACTCCCGCCCTACCTCGATCCGGATTTTGCGATCCTGAATGAAGACAAACAGGACCGCACCATTGTCACGCCCGCCATGTCCCACCCGCCAGCTTCGAAACGTTTGCTGGGTAAAATCCTCCATGACCGTGTCGGCCGGCAGCTTCGGAAAAATCGCAAGAAGGATCTGATTCGATGTATCGCGCTCGAACTGTTTTAACGACTCGTTCCACGACGCGAGCTGCTGAGGCGGGATCACGGAAGCATAGTCATTTGCATACGCAGCCGGCGGCGGCGGGAGTTGCTCCGCCGAGATTGCGTTGCTCGCGATCGCGATCGCCAGAGCCGCGAGAAATGGCCACGTATACTTCCAGAGCCTGTTCATTGGCGTCGTCCGTCACACGGCCAACGGTTTAATATGCTTTCCGTTTTTCGCGTCTCGTCCTTTGCAAAATCGATACGTCGCTACCCAGAAACGCAAATACATCCTCTATTTAGGGCTCGCCGACGGGCTGAGCGTTGGGAAACTCACGTTAGGCGCATTCTCCGCGCCGGGCGAGCTTTGGAAAAATGGCTTTGCCTGAAATCCGAGTATTCCCGCGTAAAGAACGGTCGGGACTGATCTCACTTTGACGTTGTACCCTTGTGCGATCTGGTTGAAATCGCGACGGGCTACAGCGATTCGATTCTCGGTCCCCTCAATCTGGGCCTGCAGATCCCGAAAATTCGCATTCGCTTTCAATTCCGGATACCGCTCGCTTACAGCCAACAAGCGGCTCAGCGTCCCTGAAAGGGCATCTTGAGCTTGTTGAAACCGTTGGAGCTGCTCCGGATCGGTTGGCGCCTTAGAGGGGTCAATCGTGACTTTCGTTGCATTTGCACGTGCATTGATGACGTCAGTCAGCGTTGATTTCTCGAAATTCGCCGCCCCTTCAACCGTCCTGGTCAGGTTCGGGATCAGATCGGCTCGGCGCTGATATTGAGTCTGGACGTTCGCCCAGGCAGTATCAACAGAAGCGCCGGACTGTACCAATCCATTGTATCCTCCGATGATTGCGCCCCCGAGCACCAGTGCCAGGAGTATGAGAATTCCCAAACATCCCAGCCCGAAAACGATTGCCTTGTTCATGTGTAAAGGAAGGATTTAAGTAGGCCGGGCGCTGCCATGTTGGCCCCCCGCCCGGGTTGTCGCCACCGTTGCGGAAAGGCGCTTCACACGCAACCCAAAAATGTTGTCACGATTTTCGTCTGATCGATTGACGGTCCCGGAAACCCCGGCTACTATGTAGCCCTCATCCGAAAAGAACGAAGAGGATTTTTATGCCCGAAGTTATTGTGAGAAAAGGGGAGCCGATTGATCGGGCTCTGAAAAGGCTGAAAAACAAACTTGATGCCGAAGGGATAATGGAAGAAGTGCGCCGGCTGCGCGCTTTCGAAACCCCCTCGCAAAAAGTGCGCCGGAAGGCAAAGGCAGCGGCCAAGCGAGGAAAGATGAAGTTTCGCTTCAGCTATCCCGGCAAAGACTAAGATCCTCTTTCTCAACAGGTTACGTACGATGAAACTCCGCTCCGGCGGAGTTTTTGCTTTTGAAGAAACCGACAAGATGGGAGGGATGGGACTTATATGACGTATGGGGCTAATAGGACGGATGGGACCAATGCGATAGGATCGCGGACACTAAACCGGGGATATCATGCTGCTCGGCTTCGATATCGACGCGGAGACCGAGTTTGCGCATGGTAGCGGAGGTGATAGGGCCGATGCTGGCTGTTTTCATGTCAGCCGGCCATTTCAGATTGAGCGCGTGGAAATTTTCGACGGTTGAAGAGCTTGTAAAAGTCACAAGATCAGCGCCCTCTGCCTGGAATCTCTGAAGACCTGTCATCTTTTCGGGCAACTCCGGCAACGAGCGGTAAGCAATTGCTTCGTCCACGATTGCTCCCAGCTGGGTCAGTCGCTTCGGCAATAGCTCCCTTGCACCCGCAGCTCGGGCGATAAGGAATTTGAGATTTTCAACGCTCTCCTGTGCCTGGAATGCGTCAACGATCGATTCGGCTACGAACTCTTCAGGCTGCAGATCCACCGCCAAACCAAAGTCTTTCACGCGCTGGCCGGTAGCAGGTCCGATCGCGGCGATCTTAACGTTGCCGATACTTCGGATGTCGTCGTAGAGCTTGAAAAACATCTGGAAAAAGGCGTCGACGCCGTTCGCGCTGGTAAAGACGAGCCAGTCATATTGATAAGCGTCCCTGACCAGCTCGCCGAACTCGAGGAGGTCTTCTGGCGGTTCTATCCGGATCGTCGGCAACTCGTAAACATCGGCCCCATAAACGCGCAACTGAGAGCTTAAAGCGCTCGCCTGTTTTCTAGTGCGAGTCACTACGATACGGCGGCCAAATAACGGGCGCCGTTCAAACCAGTTCAACTTGTCCCGCAGGCGCACGACTTCGCCGAACACGGCTATTGCCGGTGGGCGAATTGCATGAGCTTTCTCAACAATAGAATCGAGATCGCCGACTATTGTCTCCTGACCGCCGGTCGTTCCCCACCTGATCAAGGCGACTGGAAGATTTTTGCCCGCGCCGTGAGCAAGAAATTGCGGAACGATGGCGCCAAGCCGTTCCACGCCCATCAGCATCACGAGCGTTCCTTTGCTGTCTACCAGCGCCTTGTAATCGATCGAGGTGGACTCTTTGGTTCCATCCTCGTGACCGGTAAACACTGTAAAAGACGACGCGATGCCCCGGTGCGTGACCGGGATGCCGGCATAAGCGGGAGCGGCAATTGCTGAGCTGATGCCCGGAATGACTTCAAACGGAATTTGAGCGGCCGCCAGGACCTCAGCTTCTTCTCCCCCTCGTCCGAAAACGAACGGGTCACCGCCTTTCAGTCTGACCACGCGTTTTCCTGCTTTTGCTCGATCGACAAGAAGCTGATTGATCTCGTCTTGCGACATTGAATGCTCAGCGGCCTTCTTACCCGCGTACACAATCTCAGCACCTGTCGGCGCCCATTGGAGAATTTCCGGATTGCAAAGATGATCGTACACGATCACGTCGGCGCCTTCGACCGCTTCTCGGGCGCGCAGTGTGACTAAACCTATATCGCCCGGCCCGGCCCCTACCAGTATGCAAGAACCTTTATCGTCTACTTCCATAAAGCTTACTAATCAAAGCTGTTGCAGCTACCTGCGGCGTGTGAAACGCTCCCGAAACGGCTCCGGATTGGGGCTTGCTTTGGTTATCAAAGACAATCGCTTCAAAATAGAGAGTGCCACCTTGGATACGAGTCTGTACACCAACAGGCGCCTGACAGCCACCGCCCAGCAGTCGCAACAACTCACGCTCGGCCTGGGTACAAAACCAGGTATTCGCATCGTTGATCTGTCCAAACAACGCTTTTAATTCTGCACGGTGCGCAGCCGTTTCAACGGCGATAGCGCCTTGCCCTACCGCAGGCAGAATCTCTACGAGATCCGAGACGAGCAGTTCCGCGGACTCGAGCGCGATCTTACCGTCGGCCAAATCGAATCCAACTCGTTGCAGGCCGGCTTTCGCGAGCACAATCGCGTTCCAGGATTCCTCACGCAGAAGTTTCGACAACCGGGTTAAGACGTTGCCGCGAATATCCGCCACTTTGAGGTCCGGCCGGCGAAAGACCAACTGCCTGCTTCGTCGCGGGCTCCCGGTAGCAACAATCGCGTTCTGCGGAATCTCCGCAAGTGAGCGCGCAGTCTTTGAAATCAGAACGTCGCACGGGTCATGTCGCGTCAGGGTTGCGACCAATTCGAGTCCTTCGGGTAAGATTGTTGGTAAGTCTTTCAGAGAATGGATCGCTGCATCGATCTCGTCGCGTAAAAGCGCTTCTTCGAGCTCTTTTGTAAAGAATCCCTTGTCGATCATCGGTCCTGGTTGGCTCAGACTAAGATCGAGGCGCTGATCGCCGGTGGTCTTGATAATTCGCACCGCAACCTCAGGAGGATCTGAGAGTTGTTCCAGCGCTTGCTTTACCAAGTCGGTTTGCGCCAACGCCAGCTGGCTGCCTCGCGTGCCCAGAGTGATTCTCATTTCACAGCTGTTTACAAGCGAGGAAACTCCATCACCGCCGACGGAATCGGAGACAGACCGCTACCTCTAAGCCACGATTGGAATTCGCGAACATGCTTTTCGATCAGATTAGCAGAAGCTTCAGCTTCCTTGTGCCTCTCCTCCAGCGCCCGTTGCGCGATCAGCTGCAGGGCGTCTAGATCATATACATAGGCGCCCTCTAGATTGTGTACTTCCGGCTCTACGTCGCGCGGAATGGCCAAATCGATCAAGAACAACGGGCGATCGCGACGCATCCGCAATATCGGCTCCAGTTTGGCTGCAGTCACAACGGCGTGCGGCGCAGCCGTCGAACTTACCAAAATGTCGAGATCATGAAATTCCGATTCCCATTCGTCGAATCGAATTGCTCGGCCGCCCATTGATGCAGCCAACGCCGCTGCTCGTTCGAATGAACGGTTGGAAACAAAGAGCTGCTTGGCACCGCACCCGTGGAAACAACGCGCAGTCTTTTCACTGGTCTCGCCGGCCCCTAAGATCATGATCTTGCAACCCTGCAAATCGCCGAAGATCTGTTGTGCAAGATCTACAGCAACTGACCCGACCGAGACACTTCCGCGTGTTATCCCGGTGGTGGACCGAACCTGTTTGCCCACCTGGAATGCTCTCTGGAAGAGTTTGTTCAAGATCTTGCCAGTCGCACCCGATCGCATGGCGGCTTCGTAGGCGCGCTTGACCTGGCCAAATATCTCAGTTTCACCGAGCACCATTGATTCAAGGCCGGCCGCTACGCGGAACAAATGACGCACCGTGTGGCTCGAAGAGAATCGAACCAGAGGGGCAAGATCCGAAACCGGCATCACCCCATAGAAGTCCCGGACGAATGGCTCCATGGCAAGCTGAGCATTCTCGGTCACGATGTAGAACTCTGTGCGATTGCAGGTTGAAAGCACAACTCCCTCGGAGACATCTCGCATTTCGGAGAGCTTCGCCAGCGAGGCTAGCAACGCCGAATCAGCAACAGCAAATCGCTCCCGAACTTCAACGTTCGCCGTCTGGTGACTAATGCTGAAACACAGAATATTCATTTCTCTACAACGACGGCTTCTCTGCGATAAACCGTATTCCCCAAAAGGTACCTAGGAGCAGGCTGAATGCGACAATAGATAACGCCGCAATCCATTTTCCCGCCATCGCGTGCCGCACCCGGGCAACTAAGATGCCCCCATAAAGGCACCAAACCAGGATTGCCCAGCTCACTTTCTTCCAATCGATGTCCATCCCGGTCAAGAACCCAGTCGCGTTCCCGATCGTAAACAATGTAAACCCAAGCCACAAAAGACGCGAGTTCGCGACGGTCAACGCGCTGATTGGCGGTAGCCGAAAGAAGATCGATCCCGGATGCCGCGTTTTTAGTTGGCGCTCCTGGAACAGGTACATCGCGCCGGCGACACAAGCGAGAGCAAACGCCCCGCAGGCCACGATGGAGAACGAGGTATGCACCTCCAGCCATGGATTCACAGCAAGCTGCGAATGTGCCGGTTCACCAGCAGGAACAACGTGCGCTAGAATCAACATAACAACTGCAACCGGTGCAGTGAAAGCTCCGATCAACGAGAGCCGGTAGGTAGAACCGATCACCAGATAAATAAGAACCATCGACCAACTCATGAAAACCAGCAGCTCAGAGAAATTCGTGATCGGGCAACGTCCGATTTGATGGCCACGCGCAAAAAGAAAAATCGTTTCAAAAAGAAACCCGAGACAAATCAGACCGAAGGTCAGTCGAGACGTCAGATGTTTTCCAGTGACCAGGGAATGGATTGAATACCCAAACCCGAGCAGAAAACAAATCAACCCGGCTTCGATCCAGATCCGATCCGGCCATTGATAGACTATGTTGACGAGGTCAGCTAACATTCTCGCTACCGAGCACGTAAACTCGACTATTTAACGCGCCGGTCAAGCCGCGGCGCGGCACGGTGCTTTC
>Ga0070706_100001758_pt1 | contig 22497 bp, 20 predicted proteins | sample KBSK5501metaG_FD_65476 | JGI IMG/M metagenome (GOLD analysis project Ga0070706, IMG submission 65476) | Corn, switchgrass and miscanthus rhizosphere microbial communities from Kellogg Biological Station, Michigan, USA - KBS K5-50-1 metaG | ecosystem: Host-associated > Plants > Roots >... | reverse complement strand
ACTATGGGAGTTTTCGCTGGGCGTCTGGCTGGTCGTCAAAGGTTTCAAGCCCTCTGCCATCACCGCCCTTTACAGCCGAACTGCCGGTGTGGACAACGGCTCCCTGGCGCCTGGGGCGGCCGCTCGATAGAGTTCCCGCCTCCGTCCGACATACCGGAGCCCGGCTTCGGCCGGGCTCCATCGCGCTCAGTTAACTGTCGCGCCATGCCTCCCAGACTGACGGCCCCGATTTTCCAACCGGGTGCCTCACGATGCTGTCGTGTCCCATGCGCCCTCCGATCAGACGCTAACTGGCCATAGATTTCTGTACGTTGATCTCACATCGCCCCACGACAGACGCCGCTACACAGCCTCGATTTGAATGCTGCGCGCGAAATTGTGACCCGGTCGTGACCCGTCCTCTCCGGACGACGCTCGAAATTGCCGGTTTGAATACAAAACTGGTCGGGGGCGAGGGATTTGAACCCTCGGCCTCACGGTCCCGAAATCTAGGCGGTCTCGTCCACGGAGACTGATTTCGATGGTTTTGAACTCATTTCGAGTCGTCTCCCGGGCCTTCGGAAGCGTTTCGAGGGCTAAACACGCCCTGGATTGCTACATGAACTACTACATGGCCGGCCATCGCCTCCGCATCTGACCACAGCGGCTAACTCGGTTTCAACTACCGCTGTGCAAAGGTCTCCAGCCAGCTGAACCGTCGACCCCTGGCAGCTCCGAGCAGAGTATTACGCATGGGCCACGTTCTCCTCCTGGGCGACTCGATCTTCGACAACGCCGCCTACGTCGGAAGCCAGCCATCCGTGCTCGAACACCTGCGCCAGGCGTTGCCGACCGGTTGGCGAGCCACGCTCGCGGCGGTTGACGGCGCGAGCGTGGTCGACGTAGGGTCACAACTCAGCGGTATGGATCGGAGCGCCACGCACCTATTCGTCAGTGCAGGCGGAAATGACGCCCTCAACTCGAGTGGAGTCTTCGCCGACGCGGTCCGCACAGTGGCTGAGGCGGCCGGTCGGCTCGCGGTAATTCAGGCTCGATTTCGCGAGGAATATCAGCAGCTTATGGATGAACTGATATCGCTGGGCAAGCCGCTCGGGGTCTGCACGATTTATGACGCAATTCCCGGACTAGGGGAGGCGGAGAGCACCGCCCTAGCGGTATTCAACGACGTAATCCTCCGATCAGCCCTTAGTGCACGAGCTGCGGTGATCGACCTTCGGCTCACTTGCGATGAAGCGGCGGATTACTCGAATGTCTCGCCCATTGAGCCCTCCGCCGCCGGCGGTGCCAAGATCGCGCGGGTGATCGCAGAGGTGGCTGTGAAGCACGATTTCTCACTTCGCTACGGCAGCGTGTACTGGTAAGCAAACCGCACATCGACCTATTGAGGAACTTCTTGACGAGGTCTGTTAGCGACAGGCCCTCATTATCGTGAGCCTCTGGCCTGGACCCGTTTGACCAAGTCTTGGCCCAAATGGACGCAAACCAGCCGATATGCTGTTCGCGCGACCATTGGGACCTGTTGTCCTCTCAGACCTGCCGTCGCAGGTCGAACTTGGCCGCGCCCATCGATGATGCCTCTTGACGTCTCTGTGAGTACGCGGTTCACTTTTCGGATGTCCGGTGATCTGCCTGTTGGCCCCGGTCCCCATTGGGCAGATGACGGTGCTCGAGCTAAGGCGCTTCAAGGATTTCGTCTCCAGGAAATAGATCTTTCAGCCAACGCGTCTGGTTATCTCAGCGTCCGCCAGCGGATGCGCACTATGGTTCGAGCAATCGCTTATGGCCTCGGTTTGGTCCTTACGACTTTGATTCCGGCTGTCGGCGTCATTTCGCTGTTCCATGATGGCCTTTCTTTGAAATCTATTGTGCTCGTGATCCTTGGATCTGTATTTGTCCTCGGTGTCACGGTCTACGCCTGGCACGCCTGGAAGGATGCCTTGTCCAATCGAGTGCTGGCCTTGGATGGAGTCCCCGAAAAGCGTGTGGAGAGAAGTTGGACCGAGAGTGGTTTCGTTTGGAAGTTTCCATATTTGCTTCTCGAGGGTGAACACAAACTCGGCTGGCATGCATACAACGCGATACAGTCTGATCGGGCCTATCGGCTCTACATCCTGCCCGTTTCTGGCCGGTGTGTTGCTGCCGTGCCATTGGACTTAGACCCGCCCCGGTCAGCCAAGCCGGCAGACGCGAGCGGGTGGTAGTCGATTTCAGATAGAGGTTTTGCTGACTCCCCGAAGCTTCGATAGCGGAGCCGTATTGCTAGCTAACGGCTGCCGCTCGGCCCGCACACGCCACACCAAACCTCCGGATCAAGCGCGGCACGTCGCAGCTTGCATTAGAGATGCTTGGAGCGTTGCTCGAGCCATGCTGCGATCTGTTCCGGGCTGAGCTCATGCGAGGCGATCGCAAGGGCGAGGTCACGCAATCCTCCTCGCTCCGCCTCGATCGCATAGCCCTCTCGCTCAAGCCAGGCCGCCATCGCATACATCGCGGTTCGCTTGTTCCCATCGACGAAGCCATGGTTCAGAACTAGGCTCTCTGCCAACGACGCCGCACGTTTGAACGGGGTGTCGTATAGGTTCCTGCCACCAAACGATGCCAACGGGCGAGTGAGTGCTGATTCAAGCAGGCCGCGGTCTCGAACGCCCGTCGTGCCGCCGAACTCCTCGACAGCGACAGTGTGCATCCAGACCAGCTCTTCGAGGCTGATCAGGGGCTTGAGTGGCCCCTGCTCAGAGGTCGGCAAGTTCGGCTAGGTCTTCTCGATATCGCTCAGTGAAACGAGCCGTGAACTCCACCAACCACTTGTCTGGAAGGCCGGCCGGATCGAGATCAACGTGACCAGGCCGAGATCCAATGGCCACTTCCATCCCCTCCTTGAAGCCTGACTCGGAGAGTGTCTCCGGCGGCAAGGGGATCATCAGCGAATTGCCGACTTTGCGAACCTTGCGAGTAATGATCATGGACGAATTATACAACGTAATCTGGCCGCGAGAGGTCGTCAGGAACGGAGCCAGCCTGAGCGAAGGCGACATTCGCCTGCTCGCGATAAGCCCGCAATTACTAGCAGCATTTCTATGAGCGACAGTCCGGCTCATCGAGCGTGCGCCGCCTACTCAATCCACAGCCCCGGGATCGACGATCAAGAGTGGGGTGGCCGGAGCCGCGTCGAGCCTGTGGCACGGCATCTTTGGTTAACTATCGACGGTGACACGCCACACGGCCCCAGTCTCTTCGCCGGGCGGGGAGCACCTGGCCGGCATCTGGATCGAACCGCTGCCGTGGTTCGGCACTACATGGTACGAACGCGGTCCCGCTTACTGGTTGAGGAGAGTGGCGGCAACGCTGGTGTTGCTGGCCAGCCTCGCGATCGTGGTGCCTCTTGCCTATGCGGTACTGGCGGGCTTGTACGAATTCAGCCCGGTCGCTCTGGTGGTGGCCCTGGCGGTGATGGCGTCCACGGGGATCTGGACTGCGGTCTGGATGTGGCGCCACTGGTGGGTGGATGTGCCGGCTCCTTCGCGTCGGGCCACCAGAGCCGCGGCAGCCGGAGGAGCGGCGGTCGGCCTGCTCGCGCGCGCCGGCGTGATGCTCGGTGCCATAGCGCTGGCGATCGGGTCGGCGCTGTTGGTCGCGCCACTGCTCGTATTGCTGGTGATCTCGTTTTTCCCGCAGCTGCCCCCGGAACGCAGAGCGCGCTTGCGGCTCCAACACCGGCAGGGCGGCGTTGCCGGCTAGGCATGGGGTTCGATTAGCTCAGGACCGTCTTGTACGCTCGCATATCTGCCCTTCGGGTCATCGCTCTCATCGCCTACCAGCGCGGGCCAGAAAACGCAGAGCAGAGTCATGGGGCTCGTCACACGTAGGATGTTGTACATCGTGCCGGGATCCGGCCGGTGCACCGTTTCCGCTCGTCATCTCAGTTACCTCGCCGCGGCCCGCGATGCAGTAGTTGGCCTCGAAAATGGTTCGCGTACTCGAGCTCGAGCTCGGTGCCGACGTCGATCTCAGTGAGATGAAGCGAGAAGTTCACGCCATCGTCGCGACGTAGGAGCCGGCGGCTTCGCCACCCATCTCCCCGAACATCTCGCTCGGTTCCTGTCAACTCGACCAGAGTGCGAACGATCATTGCAGCGCTCCCGGTTGATTCCCAGTCTTAGTCGATCTCTTCGGCCTGGGCACCAGCTCGCCCTGGCAGTTGGGGCAGATTAGGCGATGTTGCTCCCGTGCGCAGCTCGCGCAGAACGTGCACTCGAAGCTGCAGATGTAGGCGTCGCCATCGATTTCCAGCTGCCTACTGCAGGTCTCGCAGCTGCTCCGCATCTCGAGGCCCAAGGAACTCCTTCGCCATCCAGTTGAGTAAGACCGCGCCAACAGAGGCTACAGCAGGGTCCTGATCAAGTGTCCCTGCTGCATGAGGTGACGCGGCGCAAGAAACTGCTCGCGGATGCGGCTGCGCGCCGCTGCGCCGATTCGTGCCGCGCGGTCGCGATCATTCACAAGAGAGAGACAGCGTGGCCGAAGGCTTCGATGTCCTTCGGCTCCACGAGCAGCCCGCTTTTTCCATCTTCGATCTGATCGGTGATTCCGCCGACAGAGCTCGCAACCACCGGACGCGCCACATCGCCCCCGCGACCGTGAGGCCGAAGCCTTCGGCCAGCCTCTTCTGTATGACCACGTCAGCCCGGCGCTGCAGCGCGCTGACCATGCCGGCGAGTCGGTCGACGATCTCTTTCTTGTGCCAGGTGAAGGGTCGGAGTGTTGTCGTTCCAGGCCTCGAAAACGGAATTGCGAACACATTTCCAAGGCGTGTGCTACATCCGTGCTACATCAATACAGCCGTGTTGTCAGGAAAATCTCCGGAGCCGGACGGATTCAGTTCAGAAGTTGGTCGGGGGCGAGGGATTTGAACCCTCGGCCTCACGGTCCCGAAATCTAGGCGGTTTCGTCCACCGAGAGCGATTTCGAGGGTTCTGAGTTCATTTCGACGACGCATCTGCCGGTTTCGAGCCCCTTCCGGCCACCAGAGTCGCCTGGTTTGCTACATGGACTGCTACATAGACGCACCGTCTCCATTTGGGAGGCGGCGTCATTACTAACAGCGAGACCAAGTCGGATGATGGTGGCAGTCTAACTTAGAACCGGTGCATTAGAGGATTTGCCCAGTCACTGAGGTGCCTTTCGGTGGTGGCACAAATCGATCTACAAAATCAGCCCACGGCTTTATGTCCTCAGGCGGATACGACGCAGCGTTTCCCATTCGCAGGATAGTGACCTTTGCCCAGTTGCTTGGGTTCTTGTTCTCCATTCTCCGTTCCACAACGAACTTGTTGACTTCGGCTGCCTGGGCTAAGGACCAGTCTCTACCCCAGACCAGAGCGCGTGTAACTACTAGTACACAAAAAATCACTCCATAGTCCCAATCCACATATAGAGGTAGATACTTCATCTGGGGGCTGGGCTTAACCAAAAGTCTCGTCATCGCTTTCATTAGGCTTTCGCCCCGTTGCTTGTTGTCGCACGCATAGTCAACAAGTGCCGTCGCGCAAGCATATTTCCTTACGCCGAGCGCGATTGTGCCAAGGCTCAAGACAGCCATCATCAGCTCATCGAGATCCCTCTCCACAAGTCGCTCGCATTCCATTATTTGCTTGAGAATCGAGCGAACAGATCCAATGTCGTCCTTCTGAACCGCCCACACTCCCAGACCAGTAACGTTGTTTCGAAGGAAGTTGCTGTCGGCTCCCATGACTTCTTTGCCAGTGGGCCGCTCACTGAAAATGTGTCGCATGGCTTCCAGGACCGGATCTCGTATTTCGAGATCCTCTGAAAGGACGCATAGGATGAAGCCATTCATTAGAGCATCTAGCGTTCGGCGCAGTACGCGGTCTCGCCCTGGCCACTTACCCTGAGCATCGGTTATCAGTTGATAGCCAATCTCGCGGAGCTTCCTGATTGCTTCAATTGCTACGGAGTAATAATGAAGATCGGCGCACTCGGCAACAATTGACTCGAACGAGTGAACAAATTCCTCCAGCAACCAATCAGGCAACTCGCAACTATCGCCGTGTTCAACTCGTCGCAAGAACTTCCAATCAGATGGAAATTTGGTGGCGCTAGCCCAATCGCAAAGGACAGCGATCGCGCGGGTTGCCTCCAACGCGGCGGTACGCTGCCGTTGCTCGAGGGCTCGCAAGACGAACTCCGTCAAACCCTGAAGACATCGCCGAATTTCTTCCTGCTCGTCCCAACAGATGCACCATTTGTCGTCCTCGTAGTCGAAGGGAAATGTGGGAAAGCGAAATTGCCGCGTGGATTTATGTAGTCGTCCTGCAATCCTTAGGGGATCGTGAACGTAGGCAAGAACGTCTTTCCCCATCGAAAGAATCTCGACAATGGTGTCACTGGGTCGTCTGAGAGTTAGGATCCAGACGAGAAGCCACAGAAAATTGAGTACGAGAAGGCCCGCGAGGATGACTGCCGCCGCCAACGGCCCGACGTGATTGCGGGTAACCCCAACGTCGAAGCTCCCGGCGAGCAGCAGGAGGCCTCCAACAAGCGAAACGCTCAACACGAGCGAGCGATGCAGGGGATTGCTTCGCCCAGAAAGGACACCCAGAACTCGTTCCCACGGACGTCTGGAACGCCACCTGTAGAGCAGGACAAACGATGGGTTGCCATAAGCTGCAAGCCCGGTGACAGCAAAAGATGTCAGGGCAATGACGATAGCCGGGGCGACTCCGAACAGTTGCAGTAGCGTGGTAACCAAACCACGGCGAGATTCTTGATTTGGTTCATATTTGGCAAGCGACGTGAGTGAACTTGAGATCTGGGACAGTCCCGTCTGCAGGGCGTCAAAGAAACTGTGAACATTGGACTTAGGAACGCCGACCATAACAGGCGGAAGGACGTTGAGGATCGACTGGCTGATACTTGACCACGCTCCGCTAGAAAGCGTGACGAGGGCGTTGGGGATGAAGTCGAGGCCCAAAACGACGCCGGCAATAACTAGCGATCGAATCACAATGTCACGAACGAACCGACCTATCCCGGCTGGGTGTAACTTCCAAGCTTCCAACCTAGGAACACTCCACTAATTAGCGCTGGGGTCAAAACCCAGGTTTCTCGCCAAACCCACCCCTAGAACGCTCGTGCAAAAGGAAAGGTACAGTAGAACGTATACCACTACATGAATCAGTATCTGGGTCAGACGGCGTTCTGAACTCAGCTCTCGCGAATGCCTCCGCCAACCAGGCAAGAGACCTTGCCGACCTGGTTGAGGTGCTCGCAATTCCATCTGTCAGCGCGCTAGCCGCTCATAGGGCTGATTGCTTGCGCAACGCAGAGTGGTTGCAGGAGCGCCTCGGCGGCCTCGGGATGCGAGCCGAGATCGTTCATGTCTCAAATGATGGACTGCCAATCGTAGTCGGCGAGTGGGATGGAAGGCCAGGTAAGCCTCATCTGACGATCTATGGACACTACGATGTCCAGCCGCCTGATCCACTTGATAAGTGGGAATCGCCGCCGTTCGAGCCACAGATTCGAGAAGGTCGCCTTTACGCACGTGGAGCCGCAGACAGTAAAGGCAACGTGATGGCTGCGCTCAAGGCGGTCCAGCATCTCTTCGCGGCGGGTGGTCCGCCGCTCAACCTACGTTTCCTGCTTGAGGGTGAGGAAGAGATTCGTAGCGAGTCCCTGCCTCGCTACGTGAGGGACAACGCGCAGCGCCTAAAGTCTGACTGCGTACTCGTTTGGGATGGAGTATTCGATGAGCAAGGATGGCCCACTCTCGCTACGTCGGTGCGAGGCCTTCTGTACGTAGAACTCCATGCCTCCGGAGCCCCCAATGACCTGCACTCTGGACTATATGGTGGTCTTGCGCCCAACCCGATTGATGCGCTGGCCGGCATCATCGCGGGTCTTAAGGACCACCATGGTCGCATAACCATCCCGGGCTTTTACGACTCAGTCGTCCCAACGAGTCCCCAGGAACTGGCCGAATGGCGCAGTGATGACGCGAACTACGCGGCCCGTATCAAGGCGATAACCGGTATCCGCGCACTCGACGGTGAAACGAATTTCCTCGCACGCGAGCGTACTGGGAGCCGACCAACCCTCGATGCCAATGGCATCCTGGGCGGGTTTGTTGGTGAAGGCGTGAAGACGATAATCCCGGCTACAGCCTTTGCAAAGTTAAGCATGCGACTTGTACCCGACCAGGATTGGAGGACAATACTTACGTCGCTCGAGGAGCAAGTGCACTCACTCAGCACTCCTGGCATCGAAGTCAGAGTCGATGTGCTTGATGCGGCCCCCCCGGTAGCCATTGGCATCGATCCTCCGACGGCAGATGCGATGCGCAATGCATTCTTGACATCATTTGGTAATAATCCGATCGCCGTGCGCGAAGGGGGTACGATCCCAGTCACTTATGACTTTCAGCGAAGTATCGGCGCTCCACTCGTCATAAGTGGCATTGCGCAAGCTGACTGCGCAGCTCACTCACCAAACGAAAACCTGACCGTGGACCACTATTATCGTGGCATTCAGACCGTCATACGGTTCATCAACGAGCTTGCTGCAATTGACCAATGAGCATCGGGCTCGCTCGTCCTATGGTTCTGTCGGCTTTTGATTACCGGGGCAACTCGTTAGGCCATCCGCGTCTACGGTTGCGTGCTGGGTATATTCGATCAACTGAGAAACGGTCTCCTTTACTATGCCCGGTCATAAAGTGCGCATATCGCTTATGAGCTGCTCCAGCTTGCACTTTCAGGCGGGGGAGCGCACCAGATCGAGTAGATGACTCAGAACCTGCTCACCATCCGCCCGCAAGCCGTTGTGGTCGTATTCGCTGGTGATCCAGGGCCTGAGGCCGCGAATCAGCCTCGCCGTGTCTTCTGAGAACTCACGCTCGACATACATGTCGTTCACGTAGATCGCGGCCGCAACCGGCACGTCGTTAACCCGAAGCGCGCTCGCGTTGTAGAGGTTCGGCCATTCGAACGCAGCCAGCAATTGCGCAGCATCGCGCAGTGGCGCGAGGGCGCCATAGTCCTCGAACATCCACGAGTAGACGTGCTCGCCCGTAAAGAGATCTGAATCAGAGAACTCCCCAGGCAGTGTCCGCTCGGCCGACCAGCGGGTACTGCAGCCGTCCGCGTAACACGCCTCGTGGATGATCGCGTAAAGCGGGTTGCGGGAGAAGGGCAGCCTTGCGGCAATGTCGTGAAGAAAAGCTGGTGAGTTACGCGGCAGCTCGATGATGTAGTGCAGGTGCTCCGCTCCATCGCTCATTCCAAGCATCTGGCCGAGTTGACGAAACATGCGCCCTGTCAAGCGATCGCCGTTCGGCAGTCGAATGTCAGTTTCACTAAGTGCGTCCTGGAGGGCTATCACCTGCTCTCGGTCTTCGGGATAGCGCTCGTAGTACAAGCGGTTTCGATCCATGACACGGCGGTACGTGGCTGCGTACACGTCGTCGGTGTGCCGCCCGACCGGTGCCAATCCACCGGTGATGATCACCTCACGCAGGCCCTCGGATGCGATCGACAGGTAGGTCATCGCACAGAACCCACCGAAGCTCTGACCAAGAATGCTCCAACGATCGATACCCAGCTCGCGACGAATCCACTCGGCATCCCTGACGATGGAGTCTGCGCGGAAGTGCTTCAGATAGTCAGCTTGCTGATGGGGAGTGATCCCGACCAAATTGCCGACCGGCGTCGAGCGACCCGTACCTCGCTGGTCGAGCATGAGGACCCGGAAGTCCTTCAGGGCGCGGTCAAGCCAGCCCGGAGAACTGGGATGGCGAGTCGGCCGGTCGGCTTCGTACCCAGGGCCGCCTTGGAAGAAAACGAGATATGGCCGATCAAGTCCGTCGGGGTCGCAGACCTCCCGGGCGAATACGCTGATCGTCTTCCCCGGCCGCGAGTGGTCTAGAGGAACGCTGAACTCGTGCTCAGTTAAGACCAACCCTCGTGTCTTCACTGTGCCGAGACGACTCATTGACCCTTGACGATCCAATTTTCACACTTGATGGCCTCGCGTGGAACTCTGAGCATTGCCAAGCGAAACTCGGCGTATTCAGACTGCTCGAGGTCGCCGTGCAGCAGGTCCACGACCGACAAGATGAACGAGGCGTGGTTCAGGATTGCGGCTTCAGTCATAAGGCTGGTCGCGGTACTAGCAGCGACGCACAACTATAAAGGAGACGCCGCATCCCGGCTCTATCAGGCCGAAGCGCCTTAAGGGTGAAGCACTTTCACGTCTCCGCGACTCTTCGACGCGTTTCCCGAGGCGATGACGATATGGACGGATTATCAGCAGCAATCACCCGGACAGCCGGGACAGCATTGAACGCGGTCGGCCATCCACGGCTACGTGTTCTCGGGTGCCCAAGGAACTCGAACGACTTTGCCTCGCCATCGATCGTCTTCAAGCCTTGAGTTGTATGTGCCGTCGTATCCCAACCATGCAAGCAACGCCATCTCTACATACCAAAGGCCAAGTCGCCACGCGTCGACCATTGCCTCACCGGTCCACTCGTACTTCGACTTGGGATGAACGAGATCGTCTCGGAGCCGGGTAAGGGCATCTGGACCGTGCTTCCAGGCTTCGGTTGGCTTGGCTGCAGCAATCAAATCGGTCATCGTCGTTGGAATCCCAATCGGAATTAATAGAGACTTGAGCATCCGGGCGACGTTACGCGCCTGCCCACCTCCCAACGCTTTGTCGTCCAACGCGCGATGCAGCGGCACTACGTGCGCCAGAGTCTCGAGAGCAACTTGAGTGGCCGGGATGGCAATTTCAATCGGATCGGGCGCCTGTGCTGCCAAGTACCAGCTGATGACGCCACCAAGCAATCCGCGCATGCTGGGCTGTTGCCAAAGGTCGAGAAACTTTGGAAACAGACGGTTCAACCCCTCGCGATCATTTAGGTCGAACCACCCCATAGGAGCTCGGTAAGAGTCCACAGCCCTGATCCGCCAATCGGCCCAAATCACACGATGGCCGTCGCGTCGATAGCCATACGGCAACGCCGGGCCGCATCGCCGGCCGATTGCGAAAGCAAGAAGCCAGTACAGAGCCCCCAGCACGACATCGACGGCGGCGCCATCGAACGGCTGGTTGTCTCTGCGCATTAGAACGCCGGCATGCGACAAAAGGTGGCCCCCACGGACCTTTGCCCTCTCGACCCGCTCACGTAGGTTCTGGGTTGGGTCGAGGGCGATAGTCCAATCGTCGCTCGCAATAACGAGTCGACCAGCTGTCGCTGACTTCCTCCGGGCGCCGCCAAGACGTACTACATTTCCCATGATTGGCGGCAGGTTGAATGCGCTGAATCCGACACGAAAGAGATCTACTCCATTCCCGAAGGTGGTCGGTGGAAACCTCGCCTCATAACTGTGAGCGTCAATATGTCGCGAGCGTGGCAGCGAGGGCACGCCTCCAACTGACTCGACCGTTACATGCTCATCCGAACCGGAGAACGCTTCCATGAAAAGTCTTCCGGAGATTGGTTGCGCGGTCTGCAGGACTAGCCGCGGACTAGGTTCGCAAATCAACGACACCAGTGCTTCGTGGTGCTCCGAGAGCTCCTTTCCCCTGACGGCGATAGGAACCCAACCCAAGCGAATACGGGGATTGATGTGCAAGCTTCGGTAACGTGCATGCGCGGCCACGGGAAGCCGATCGAAAAACTGCTCAACGGCTTCAACTTCAGTTGCGGTAGCAGCTGCGGTGAAAGCTATGCTGCGATCGTCAGGCACCACTTATCCAGAACATCCCGGCGGAGTTGCCAAGGGCAAACACATCCTTGGCCAGCACATTTTTGGGCGTCCGTCCCGTCAAGCGCATTTATGCCCTTGTACTGTCGAGGTGAGGCTCTCCTTCTCCCGCTCGGCATTAGGGGGAGCATCGTGCATCTAGGGAACATGACAGGTGGCTGGTTAATCTGAAGACGGTTCGAGCCTATTGCGGGTCGCCTCGTCGGCGTCGGCCGGACCGTCGAGGGCGATTCCTCCTTGGGTCAGGTTCTGACGGGCTTGGCACTTCCAGCCGGGAAGCAACACGGATACGAACGAGAGCCGCAGGGTTCGGATTCATGATCGTCAGCCTCTCGTCGACGACAAGTTGCCAGCGGTTTGCAAATATCGCCTGGAGGTCGTCGCCTTCGTAGGGAAAGCCGAATGGCGATTGTGGGTGATCCTCCGCAGCCCATGTGTCCAATTCGTTCTTATTCGGCGGCCTGATCTCGGCGGTAAATCTTCCGTGGCCCTCCGGCTGGGTGGTCCTAAGAATTCGAAGGCGTCCGATGTGATTGACGGCGATCACCCAGGAAATGTTGGTGTCAAACCATTGAAGCCCCCGGATCAACTCGATGCCTCTATACATCCCGATGGCGTTCCCGATTGGCATAACTAGGTTTGGATCCTGACCGTCTCTTTCAAGGAGGTATGTGGTCAGCCTCCAATTCCACGGCACGGATATAAGAGTCGCCGGCGTCCCTAGGCGGGCGAGCTCGTCGATGGCGTTATCAATCGCTTGGGCAGCCTCATCAAAGCCCACGACATCATGTATTGCTGCCGGACCAAGCCAGCTGAGTACAAACGCATCTTCGCGTTCGGCAACCGGAGTAATCCCATGGAACACAACCTGCACAGCGCCGTGGGGAAGGAGCGAGTCCTTTGGGTACAGAATCTGAAATCGATTTACGGGAAGGGCCTCGGCATCATCGGTCCAGTCCACCAAGTCGCCTTCACTGAGGCGAACCACAAGTCTCATTCCCGCCTCGTCGACGCCAGTCAAAAACCCTTCGATCGCGGAAAGCACCTTGTCAGGATCAACGTCAGCGGCCGCCACCATTCGCTCGTGTTGCCCCGCCGTGTGATGACCTGCTTCGCGGAGAGCGGCCCGCGCCGAGGCGACCCTCTGATCAAGCCCCTCCTGCGAAGCCACACCCGCAAATGAGCCCCATCGGTCGAAGCCGTCGCTGACGATGCGAGAGAAATACGGATCAAGAGTCTCGTTAAGACCCGCGGCACCTATGCGCGGATCGTTGGGCTGAATACCAAGGCGCAATGAAAGTAGAGCGAGGACGATCGACGTACCGGCGTACGGATCTACGAAACCCCCGGTGTACGACTGCCCAGATGCCTGGGCTTGTAACCGTTGACGGCGGGATTGTTCTCTCTGCCAGTCGAAGGGATCGCCTAACGCTATTCGCGACCAAGCATTGATCGCGTCGCCGAACGATTGGATACGTTCAACATTCCGCCGCCAAGGTTCAATGGCCTCGCTCGCAGACAATCCCTCGGCAAGTCGCTGGCAAATTTCGCCCATCCACCCAAGCCAGAACAGCATCTTCAACTCGCTCAGGGTTCGGCCTTGCTCAAGTTGCTGCTGCTCCACAAGGTTTGCGGTCGGCCTCCCCGCCGGCCACGCTCGAATCATTTGATCGCCGAGCCCTTCCACAATTTGTTCGACACGCACGGCTTCTCCGAGCGGAACTGCAACGACGATATTTCGAAGCGAGACGAGGAAGCCAAAAGCCTCCTGTGCGACCCGCATGAAAGTTGGTGCATGCGCGGATGTCGCTAGCCACATGTCAAGATTCCTCGAGTACTCGTCCAGGCGGAGCCACAGATCGACTTCTTTCGGGAGATCGACCACCGCAGCCTGTTCCCATAGCCCAAAAATCCACGCCAGCGGGCCGCGGTCCTGATCGCGCGTTCGGATTAGCACGTCTTGGACGAAATAGAGCCAGTTACCAATGATTTCCGGAGAGTCGCTTGTAGTGACCGCATACCCTAGGCCCCGTAATTGGATGCGGAATTGTGCCTCGGGGGCTAAACCGAATAGAGCAACGGTCAAGGATGCATGGATTGGCGCGAGTAGAGCCCTCAATTCGAACAGGTCGTGAAAGGCAGCGCCAAGTATTTCGACGTAGGCACCAAAGGATGCAGGTCGGCCCTCCCGGGCTGCTGCCTGAGTATTCTCCACGAGATCGCTGAGCACTGAGTCGAATGAGTAGGCGGTCCCCGTGCGCCATCGGATGACGCGTGACAAACCCGGAGCTCTCGACGCGTCTGCTTGACCCACTGCGGCAATCTGGAGCCCTTCGCTTACAAAAGTGTCTAGTCCGAGGCTGATGATCGCCTTCGACGAGCCGATCCTCGAGTCCAGAGATGACATCCACTTCGCAAGTCGCCGAAGCTTGATATCGTCGACATAACCCGTCGCGTTCGCCAACACTGCGTGAGCGGATGACGGAAAGCCGCCGTACGGTTGGGTTTCCAGGCCGTTTGGCAAAGCCCAATCTTGAAAAATTCGATTGGCTGCTTCGCGCACGCCCATCTGTCGAAAGGCTCGCCGCAGTTCTGCGGTGAACTCGCTCGCAATTTGACCAGTTGTACGTGCGAGAAGATGGTGACTAAAGACCAACAGCCATCCCAAACCGACGATATCCGTGACCATTAACACCGATGCCGAGACAACTGACGCTGAGAAGTCGACATTGCGAGCGTCGGCGTCCATTAGCGCGAGGAGGTCACGTCCGGTCCAGAGGAGGGTGAACAAACTGAATACTGCGACCGCGTCGAAAGCCCGACTTCGGTACTCGGCAATTACTCGCGATCGGTCCCGGCTACTTGTTCCGACGTTTACCAGGATCGCGGTGACTGCCGCAGTTAGGGCAAAGAGGGTCGCCTCAACGGTCCAGGCACCGATCATGACCGATAGCGCACTCGATGCTTTTGCAGCAAAGAAGCGTTGGTGCAAGAGCTCGTTCCACTGGACAATCCCAAGTATGCCCAAGACGGCTGCCAGCCCGAGCGTTAGGCGGTGCGGATGCTCGTTCCAAAGACCTTGTAGCCAGTTAGTGCGTCCAAGGAGATCATCGATCCGCGACTCGGCTCGTCGTCTAAGAGACCCAGCCGCCCAAGCGGTACGGAGAGTATGGAAGAGACGCACCATCGGCAGACGGCGCGACGCTTGCCGTGATTGATCCCGCTTAACGTCCGCAGGTCCCGGCTCACCGACTGGCAGGCCTAAATCCAATTCATGCCCGTCGCTACGACATCGCCTTCAGAACGCCCGGCATCTGAGCATCGGTGATGAATCGGATCCGAGCATTCGGGCTCATGGATACTGCTTGCCAGTAGACAGGTCGCTCTTGCTGCGGTGCGATACCGAACACGACCGACATGAATTGTCGCTTGGCTTCGTAAGCCAGAACGTCTGCGGCTTGTACCGCGACGTTCCTGTCTGAGCTGACGAACGACAAATTTCCTAGCTTTGAGGTGAAAGGTAATGAGCTGTCCTGCCTAAGGTTTTGATATAGCCTCTCAGCCCGCTCCTTCATCTGGTCGAGTTGGTCGAAGGCGAACGCCACTTCCGTAGCTCCGGAGTACCTGTCGACGTCGCCGGCTATGGATTCGCAGGAATGCTGGAACGCCCAGAAATAGTGATCCGCGTAACTCTCAGTTGCGCCGGGCCTCGTCGCGTGTGGCACGGTGCGCAGGCTTTGAATCAGCGGCTGGTGCCGCTGCCAGGCCCGGAGGTCGATAGCGATGACATGGGCCCGCAGATTTGACGTGAGTAGGATGCTGTGAACTTCGCTCTGCACGCGGTCCGACCGAGCTCGATCCCATCCGGAGTACAGGCCCGAACGGCCCACGAGCGGCGACATGTGGATCTCCACGATGCCTTCGCGGCCGAGAAGCGAATGCCATTGGCGCTCGACGTCCGCCCACTGAGCGGCATTTCCAAGGTAACCGGCAGTGCAGAATGCTCCGGAGTCCTCGTAGCTCTCGTCGCATCCAGCAAGCAGTTGGTGCGAAGCGAGAGTTGAAACAGGAGGTGACAAGTAGCTCAGTATCCCGACTCCGGGTTGCATCCGTCGTGAATCGAAAGCTTCAACGGGACTCCATGAAGAACGCCTGCCGGCGCTGGCGTATCCGGGCGGACTGAAAGGGGCCTCGGCCGGTTTGATTTGGGGTGTGCTACATGTGTGCTACACCAATACGGGCGCGTTATCACGTAAGTACCGACTACGATGTCAGATTCGTATTCGAAATTTGGTCGGGGGCGAGGGATTTGAACCCTCGGCCTCACGGTCCCGAACCGTGGCGAGGACATGTCCTCAGGTGTCCGACAGACTCCCGTGGTGTCCTCGCGAATACGAAATCGACCAGCCCGGTGTCCTTTGGTGACCCGGGAGATCCTGCCGATTCCGGGAGATTGTGACCCGGCTGTGACCCGGCCAATGGCGGATGAGCGGCATCAGATCTCAGTCGCGGAGCATTTAATTGCTCCTTAGAGACACGCTATGCCTGCCACACCTCCCACCAAATTCTTTACCAGCTACCGCGGCTGGCAATGGATCAAGCACCAGATCCTCAGCGAGTACATCACCAGATGGGCTCGAATGGTCGGGTCCTTCGCGCCCAAGATCCACATCGTTGACACCTTTGCAGGAGCAGGGCACTACGACGGCCCCGACGGCGGAAAGGTCCAGGGATCTCCGATCATCGAGGCGCGTGCCTGCCAAGTCTACAACGGGCAATTCTCTCAGCACTCGCGCACGATGGACCTCTTTTGCATTGAAGCCGATCAAGAGAACTTCCGCAAGCTAGGCGAAGCTTTGAACCCTTTTGGGAGTGTGGTCCAAATCAGGGGTGGCGATTACTTCATCCATATCCCCGAGGTGCTCAAGGACATCAAGGCTGACCCGACCCTTGTGCTGTTCGATCCAATGGGTCTCAAGCCGATCACCGCGGATAGATGCCGCCCTTTGCTTGCCCGCGCAGGCAAAACTGACGTTTTCGTGGTCGTGGACTTTCAGATCGTTCACCGGACCTCTGGGCAGATGCTGCCAAACGGCAATCCCAATCCAGCCCACAAGACCGCAGCTGCACTTGTTGCGAACCTAGACGGATTCTTCAATACGACGGCGTGGCGCTCGATCGCCATGAACTCCACGCACACGACAGCTGACAGGGAGCGGCTCTACTTAGATTTGTACTTCCGACATGTCTTGGGTGAGAGCTACAAATTCCAGTGCGCGTACGCCGTACGCGCTCGGGTCGGTGCACCTCCCGAGTACTGGATTGTCAACGCGAGCAACAATGTGCGGGCACTGTGGTTAATGAACGACTGCCTGGCCAGCGTGGATCCAAAGCTGATGGAGAAGACAATTACTGCGCCAAACCAGTTGACGGGCTTCGTGGATGCGGCGGTGGCCGCATACCGAAGCGACGTGGAGAGTGAATTCGAAACCGCGATGATCGCGACGCTCCATAAAGCAGGCGGAACGCTGTCGTTTGCCAAGGCTAGCAATGCGCTGTTGGCCCAGTTCTTCGGCCGGGTCCACGAGCCCGCGTACGCGCGGGTAGCAAAGCAGCTAGTCAAGAATGGCCGGCTTAGCCGTCAGCAGCGACCAGCCGCGAAGCTTGATCCGACCGAGATCCTGTCGCTGTCTACGACTTAGCTAACCCTACGGGCGATCACTTCCGCCCGGTCGATGGGCATTCCGTTCCACTCCTGGCCGTCGAGCTCACGACCTCCGACCTTCGATGTGCGGCCCCCCCACTGCTTGAAGAAAAAGGGAACGTTCGCCATGCGACATCGCTCTCTGAGATCCCGAATCCATTCGATGTGGACCGGGCGGTGACGCGCCCCCGATTCGCCCCCGGCGATGAGCCATTGGATGCCGGCGAGATCGAGGCCTTCCAGCGGCCCCAGGAGTGGTTCGGCACTGATGAAGCGGACGGCGGCTTCGACCGCCCTTAGGCTGTCGGCACGCTTGACCCAGCGGCGATTCTCGATCGAGACGCCCATCCACACGTTTTCCGGCCATTCCAGGGTCGGTGCCAACCGCTCCAAACGCTCGTGACGTTTGGTGAGGACCTGAAACGTATGCCACTCGGCCTTCGCCATCGTCGCGAAAACCTGCTTGATGAAAGCATCGGGGACCCTCTCATGGAAGAGGTCGCTCATCGAGTTGACGAAGATCAGCCGGCTCCGTCGCCACGTGAGCGGTAACTCTAGGCGGTCGGGCCACAACTTGAGGTCGAAGCCCTGTTCGTAAGGGTGGCCAGGCACACCTCGGAAGCGCTCGGCGAACGTTTCCGCGTAACAGTGAGCACACCCTGGACTGACTTTGCTGCAGCCCGTGACCGGGTTCCATGTTGCATGGGTCCATTCGATACGACTGCGATAGGCCATTAAGTATGCCCAATGGTATGCTGCCCAACAGTACAAAGCAATGAGGATAAAACTTGAGCCGGGCCGTCTCAGCTTGCGCCAAGCCGCCACCTGGGCAGGTATCAAGGAGAGCACGGCGGCGAACTGGATTGATCAAGGCCTCGTCCAGCTGGACGGCGCCAAGGGTCTGGATCAGGATGCGGTATTCCAGCTATATGTCTTCGGTCGGGTCGTGGATGCGACCGGGTTTGAACGTGCGAGGAAATCGTGGCTACGAGTTCGCGACGACCTGCGGTCGTCCTGGGATGCCAGTTACCTGAAGCTCGTTTCGGGGGAACACGTGCCGATCGCGGAAATCGCACGATCAAGCGATGAGCTTGACTCCCTGGTGTCGTCCGGAGATGCCGTTCGCGTCATCGAACTGCATCCTCTTATCTCGAAGGTCCGGCTGTGGCACGAGACCGAAGTTCGAGCGCATTGGCGTCAGGTCAACCCCGCCTCTCTTCGACGCCGGCGCAGGCCCGTGTCTACTTCAACAGGCGCCCTTTTGACGTAGGTACGAGCTGCGGCCGCGACCACGTCCGAACCGTAGTCGTCGCCCTTGCCGGGATCATTAAGGTCGCCGGCGGAGGGAGCCGGTCACCGGATATTGCACGCCTGCGGCGTCCACCCAACCCAGGGTTGCCGCCTGGCGCTGCCCACAGAAGGTCTCTGCATAGAGCTTGAGCATGCGGGATTCGCGGAGCACATCGATTTCGTCGGCCAGATGATCGACAACCTCACGCGATACCAGCACAATCAGCTTGGCCCTCGCTCTGGACGCCATGACGTTGAATCGGTTGAGACTCATGAGGAACTCCTCTTCCTCGCGGATCGCGTCTGGGTCGCCGAGCGCAAAGGTTGCAATGATCACGTCCCGCTGCTGGCCTTGAAAGCGCTCGACGGTATCCACTGCGTCTCGGATCAAGCCGGGGCCGACGCCGATTGGCACGAAGAGCCGCTGAAGTCGGCTGATCACCAGGCCTTGCTGGGCTTTATGTGGTGTTACAACGCCGACCGCCTGCTTCCAAAACGTGTTCGTGGTGTACGCCGAGGTGGACCGGGGAAATGTTGCTGTCGGGATCGCGTTTGGGTCGTTTTCGTTTAATAGTTGATCTGCAAGCCGCCCATTCAGCATCCAGATCAGGGCCGCGACCGCGTCGGCCTCGAACTGGTTCCACTGGCTGCTGCGCCCTTCGGCGTATACGAAGCAAGTCGCCGGGTAGGCGGGATCGAGAAGTGCTGCCCAATCGGGAGTCCAGTACAAGTCATTTGGCCAGTCCGATGGCCGCTGCGTCGGTAGGGGCGTAAGGAGGTCCAGCCGCAATTGTGGGGAGAAGCTCGTCAGGGTCGGTCTGTAGCCAGCGGACATGGAGTACTCAACGATCGTGTGATTGCTGCGGTAGTTCTCCTCCAGCATTTTCGGATCCAAATGATGAATGTCCTCGAGAAAGCCATAGAACGATCCGACCATCGGCTCAAGGCCGGCGGGTGCTTCCGTGCTGTGAATAGGGGGTAACTGCTTCGAATCACCTGCGACTACCAAGGCGCCATTAGCGGCGAGCGATGTCAATGGCAGGATCGCATGCGCGACGTCGAGCTGCGATGCCTCGTCGACCACAATTAGGTCGAACCAATTTGCCATCGGACTGCCTCCGTCGGCAATGAGGAGGTTGTGCGTCTGCTCGGCAGTGGCGCTGACGATGGTGATACCGGTTGCAGCCGACAATCGTTGCCGCAGGGCTTGTACCTCGGGGGTTGGGTGTACCCAATTGAGCTCCCGGTCGACGGTTCTGAGAGTAGGTGATGCTGGCGCTGGCGCAATGTAAGACCTCAGTCGGTGAGCTTCGAATGCCACTGGCGACGTCAAGCTGGCAAGTAACCGGAGAGTAGGCTCAAGAACGTTATCAATGGCGTTGTAGGTCGGTCCGCTGAGCAGCACCCGAAGGGGGCGCGCTGCAAGCTGAGCCTCTACTATCGCGCCAGCAATCACAGCCTGGAGCGTGCGACTCTTTCCGGTACCGGGCGGGCCCCATATCAGCTGGATTCTGCGTTGTAGCGCGCCTGCCCAAGCGTCCCACTGCGACTGGTTCAGGCTCATTCCGGCCGCTTCCAGCGCTGCTTTGACTGGAGGCAGCTGCCGCGCTACCGAGGTCAGCGCCATGCCCGCTGCTCCCCAGAGCACTTCTGCTGCCGGCGAGTCGGGCGCGCTGCGAATCCTCCGCGCGCCTGAGATGCCCGTGGCCTGCAAGACAGCACCATTTGCCGTCGCTCGAGGTGGATTCCCGATGGCTTGGAGCGCAGCCATCAACTTGCGCGTGAAGAAGTCCGTCTCAGTCGGGTCCAAAATCACGTTGGTTGAGAGGTTCACGCCGTCGCGCTCTAGATTGTCGAGAACTCCGGGGAAGCGGTTGTTTTCCTCGACAACTAACACGCCACCCTCTCGATCCATGGCGAGAACTGTCACTTGGGTCAACGTCTCCATCCGCCTGACCCATTGAGGTATTGAGGCCAGGAATGTTGCCTGAGTGAGCTCCCGCCTCGGAGCGTGGTCGAGGAAACCTGCGATCGCCTCCGGCGCAAGCGCGAAGGTGAAGTCCCCCTCTCGGATTTTTGCCTCCCGCGAGTCAGGGCGAAGCCGATACACCCGACGGCCCGACCGCGCAACGTGACCGAGCCGAGCGAGTTCGGCCGCCTCCGCCGCACCTACAAGCCGGCGCTCCAGCCGAGCGCTGCGGAATCTCGCCTCACGCTCCTCTGGGGGACTCGCGCGTGTTTGCTGCACGTCCTGCTCTCTCAGCGCTTGATCCAGCTTGGCAAAGCCGTACCAGAGCTGACCGTCGACGGACGCACGTGGCACAGGATTTGGCGGGCTAATCCCGATTTCAGGTGCTCGGTGCGTAAGGCTGGGCCTGAGGTCGGTCTCGAGTCGTCTGACGACTTCCGCCAGCGCCCTCAGCTTCGTCGCTATGGTCTCCTGCAGACGGATGACCTGCTGTCCCCATGGCCTCGGCGGTCCGACCTTGCCCCAGATCTCATGCGCTCTCTCAGACGGAATCTGATCGCTTAAGGGATCCTCGAAATGTGGGTGCACTCTGAAATTGGCCAATGCTCCTTGTAGGCGCGGGTCATGGTACGAACGTGCTACTTCCAACAGACTGTAGTAGTGCGGCACTGGGGCTGCCAGGAGAGGTCGAATGACGTCGCGGACTACGGTCACATGTGACCTTCTAGTAGTAACTGTCGCTGCGTTCGGGAGAAGCTCCTCGGGCGGGAAGAGCCAGGCGAGGTGGGCGAGACCTCGAAGGGATAGGACATTCGGGAGATGCCTTCCAATCACGCGTGCAAGGTGCTCAAACTGAAGCTGGTCCCAGATGTAAAACTGCACCGTGGAGGCGGCGTAATGTGGTTGCCCAACCCGCTGGGCGTCTCGGGCTCTGACGTCCGCGAGGATCGCCTCGATCCCGGTGAGAAACGAAATCAACTCTCGACGCTCCGTTGCGAGATCCCTCGCGTCTACCACGTAGGAGGTCGCCCTCCAAGCCTGAGTAGCATGGGGAGGCTGAGTTGGCGCGCCAAAGGTTCGCGGTTCGCGCCAGAACGCCTCGAGGCCGAACGCCATGGTGATGGCGCTGCCTATATCGAAGTCCGTCGACACGTAGACGCGGAGGTCTGCCCAGCTCGGCATCATCGCCGAGGTGCCAACACCAAGCGGGACACTCGCCTGATTGGTTTGCAGGGCCCCAGCTCGACTTGGGACGACCATCCGCGTTGCCCGCAGAGTTTGGTGCGTGCCGAATGCCGCAGCCCCCGGGGTTAAGGCGGCGAGGTCGGAGACTGTAGAGACATTTTGGTCCCGAAGCGCGCTGCTGGCGCCGCGAGAAATGAAGGCCACCCGACTCAAGTGTTCAATCCGCTGGGCTTCGGGCATGCAATGATCGGCCGACGCTGTTGACACGCCAGCGGCGTTGGTCCACATGGACTGGCCAAGGTACTCACAGCCTTTGCAACGGTTGTCGACGTGCCAGGGCTGAGTCGACCAATGCTGGCCGAGCACCTCGGGGATCTCCTCTTGGAGAAACCGCTTGACGCGCGGTATCAGTACTTCGAAGGGAACCTCCTCAATATCCGTTGCTAGAGCCGCCCTGAGCTGATCGATACTGGGTATCTGCCCGGCCTGGGTCATTTCGCTGTGGAGTCGCACAAGATTCGAGGCGTCATGAGACCCGGGCCAAAGAGCGGCATTAGGAA
>Ga0070706_100001757_pt1 | contig 22499 bp, 21 predicted proteins | sample KBSK5501metaG_FD_65476 | JGI IMG/M metagenome (GOLD analysis project Ga0070706, IMG submission 65476) | Corn, switchgrass and miscanthus rhizosphere microbial communities from Kellogg Biological Station, Michigan, USA - KBS K5-50-1 metaG | ecosystem: Host-associated > Plants > Roots >... | reverse complement strand
AGGATTCATTGCTGAGCGTTTTTGTCCTGGAGCAGTAATCGAACCGAGATGTTCAGGTGAAGCATACGAGATAGTACCCAGGTTTTCTGTATTTGTGCGCTTATTAGGATCGAACTTGCGCGCAATCCCAAAGTCGATCAGTTGAACATTGCCATCAGGCGTTACCATGACATTACCAGGCTTGAGATCACGCAGGATAATGGGGGGTGTTCGAGAGTGAATATAACTCAACGCCTCACAGACCTGCATCATCCAGATAATGACCTGGTCTTCATCAAGAGGCGCCTTGCTGTCCTCGAGTATTTTTTCCAGACTGCGCCCAGGGACAAACTCCATCACGAAGTAGTAATTCCCCCGCTCCTGAAAACTCAAGATCAAGGAAGGGATACGCGGATGCTTGAGATTAAACAGCAAGTCAATCTCTTTATCGAAGCGCTCGATGGCAGATTTGCGTTCATCGGCGGGTGTGTTGGGGCTGATGAGCAGTTCTTTCACCGCTCGAAAGTAGCCGGGTTTCCCGACTTGTTCAACTTTGTAGACGGTTCCCATACCCCCTTCACCTAGCACCTGCACAATTTTGAATTTTCCATCCAGGATAGTACCTAATGGGAGTGGCATATGATGGTCCTTATCAATCCTCTCGACCTGATTCGTTAGTGTATCTGTACGAGTACAGCAGTGATATTATCTTCCCCACCGTTAGCATTAGCCATGTCAATCAATATATCGCTGATTTTCTGGGCATCGGTATTTTCTTTGAGTACTTTAAGCAAATCCTCGTTCCGTACCATTTCCCACAAACCATCAGAGCAGAGCAACAGACTATCTCCAGGCCGTAGTGTGATATGGAAGACATCAGGGTCAACACTTTTGTGTCCGGCTCCCAGAGAACGATAGATTAAGTTACGCTGAGGGTGTGAGTAAATATCATCTGGTTCAATCTGTTTTGCTTCCACCAGCCTGTATACCAGGGAATGATCTTTTGTCAGGGGTGTAAGAGTACTATCGCGGTACAGATAGGTGCGACTATCTCCTATATTAGCAATGAATGCCAGGTCGTTCAGAATAAGCGCGGTAGTCACCGTAGAGCCTAGTCCACGGGCAGAAGATCGCTCTTCTCCATAGTTCAATATGGCTTTGTTTGCCTGGCGAATAGCAGCTTTGAGTTGTTCCTCTACATTATTCGTAACCGGTGTCTCTGGCAACTTGCGTGTTTTACGTTGTTTTGCAGCTTGCTCAGGCATCTGTGCCGAATCCAATTTAATGGTTTCCTGGTCAGACAGAGGAGCTAGCTTGATTGTGGGTTGCTCAGAGACAGGCACGAGTAGGCTTTTAAGAGCTTCGCTGATCTTTTGCACGGCAAGTTTACTCGCCACTTCACCTGCCTGGTATCCACCCATACCATCGGCAACTATAAAGAGGCCACGATCCCTATCTTCTGAGATACGCATAAAAGGGCTATCTTCGTTTTGTTCGCGTTGTTTCCCCACATCAGTTTTATAAGCACCTGTAAGTTTTATAGGCATTGGTTTTATTCCTCACAGTAACGATCGTTATCTTTGTTTATTACGTTCAATATAACATATAGATGTATACGTGACAATTGATATTAACTGGCTTTATAAGGCCTGTGAATGCCTCAGGGAAGTCCTCCTCGCAAGAACATCTACAAACCCATTATTATTGACTGATATAATCAACAATATATACGTGGTAGTGATAAAAAGGTTGTGAAGCGGGCATACCCCTATGATGGGGAGCCACGTTGGAGACGTTCGATAATGTCTTTGAGCCTGCGGGTCTCGGCAGCATGCTGATCTTGCATACGCGTCATTGCTTGCTCCAACTCAAGCTGCATTTGCTCCATGCGGTCTTTCATATGCAGAATGGCTTCAACACCTGCTAGATTGACGCCGAGATCTCGCATTAAGCGGCGAATATGCATCACTCGTTCGATATCGTGATCCGAATAGAGACGAGGGCTGTGTGGGCTATTGCCTTTGCGTGCCGGTGAAATTAGCCCAAGGCGTTCGTAATGGCGCAAAGTTTGCTCGTGAACTTCGGCTTTGACTGCTGCGACACTTATGACATACCACGCGCCATCGTCTCTTTCGCTCACGAATGATGCCCCCTTTTTCTTATGAGTGAACTTTGGCCCCTCGACTGCGTGCCAGTTGCTCAAACAGACCGCGCTCATCATCGTTGAGTCGCATCGGTAGTACGACTTTCACCCTTGCGAAGAGGCTGCCATTGCCTTCGCCGCGCAGGTGAGGCATACCTTTATTCGCCAGCCGGAATAAGCGTCCATTCTGGGTCTCTGGTGGAATAGTCAGTACGAGTTTACGCCCATCAGGAGTAGGTACAGCGACTTCGCCACCCAACATTGCTGTAACAAGGTTAACATCTATATCGCCATAAAGATCATCGCCTTTACGCTCGAAAAGCAGATCAGGTTTGACACTAATAACTAGAAAGAGGTCGCCACGGGGGCCACCGCCAATACCTGGCTGCCCCTCACCGGCTACACGAATCTTTGACCCATTATCAACTCCTGCCGGGATCTTAACCTGAATGCGCTTGTTACGCGCTAGCATACCTAGCCCATTACAATTAGTGCAAGATTTACCTGCGACGACTCTTGTTCCACGACAGACAGGACAGGCTTCTGTTGCCTGTATGTTGAAGGTGCGCATTCCACCTGAATAGGCTTCCTGTAGGGTTACCTCAACTCGTTGTTCAATATCTTCACCAGTTCGCCTATTTGCAGTTGTGGGACGGCCAAAAAGAGCCTCGAAGAATTCAGAAAACCCTGTTGAATTATAGTCCATGGGCGAGCCGCGAAAATTGGTGGTACGCCTACCAGCGCCGGAAGGAAAGCCAAATTGATCCTGCCAATTTGGGCCTAACATATCATACTTGCGCCGTTTGTCGGAGTCAGAGAGGACTTCGTAGGCCTCATTAATCTCCTTGAATTTCTCTTCTGACTTTTTATCGCCAGGATTTACATCAGGATGATATCTGCGGGCCAGCTTGCGAAAGGCTTTTTTGATGTCGTCCGCACTGGCGTTTTTTGAGACACCCAGCACTTTGTAATAATCTTTGTATTCCATTACTCGCCCCTCTTTGTGGGTTCTCCGTTCTTTGTGGATATGGGAAGATTCTGTGATGGACTCCCCAAACCCAGTGTCTTTAAGAACTCCGTCTCACCCTATAGGATGGAAACTCTAATCTTGTGTTTGTTTGTTTCCTGCGCTTACCTTGACACGAGCTGGGCGTAAAGTCTCGTCCCCCAATTTATAGCCTTTGAGCACTTCTTCAATAACTGTGCCTTCGGGTTGATCGCTATCCTCGACGGCCTCTATTGCTTCGTGCACATATGGATCGAATACTTCACCAACGGTGGGAACGGGTGTTAATCCCTCGCTACGCATCACTTCGTTCATTTGCCACATGACCATGCGTAACGCCTGCTGTAACCCCTGGCGGTCCATAGTATCCTGGTAGACTAATGCTCGCTCAACGTTGTCTATCACTCCGAGAATTTTCTGAAACAGCTCCTTCTTTTCGCGCTGTAAACGATCTGCTGCTATTCGCTCTTGCCGTTTGCGGAAGTTTTCCATTTCGGCACGTTCGCGCAGGTATTTATTCCAGTTTTCAGCAGCTTCCTGCCGGGCCTGCTCGAGTTGCGCTTCCAACTCTGCAATGCGCTCGGCCTCCTTTGAGGGCGAACTTTCATCTATCACTTGCCCTTCCTCCATTTCCTGGGACTCTTCCATATCTAAACGTTTCTCCTTGAGTAGGTTCTATAAAATGCAACAGTGTTGTTTCTGAGTTTTATTGTCATTACAGTATAAAGTTTGAGTCAAAGTCTGTCAAGTTTTTGGGGACATCTGATTCCAGGTTGCTCTTAAACCGGGAGAGACGCAGGCGTCCAACCTTTCTCCACACCACACCCACTCCTACGCGCCATATTCCAGTTCATCTTCGCTTAGTTGCCCGGTTTCGGACCAACGCTCGCCACGTTCCAGGAGGATGGGATTGAAGAGGGTGGTTTGTGTGACACAAATACGCTCACGCTTCCAGAGTTCCAGCACGGCAAGAAATGTGACGATTATTACCAGGCGTGAATGTTCGTTTTCAAGCAATTCAGCGAGATAGATGCTGCTGCGTACCCGTAGTAATCCTACAATTTCGGCGATACGTTCACTAACACGCACACGGGCCATAGGTATAAGAAGATTACTGTTTGCTTCATCTGTGGCCTGCACTTCGAGCAAGCGTTGGAAAGCTGCAGCTAGAGTATCTACCTGCAGGCCCAGTAATGTCGGAGGCGACCAGGTTAACTGTGCCTCGATGCCCGCCAGCAAGCCTGAACGCCCATACGTCTGCAAACCCGACTCTTCACGAAGACGTAGATAACCGGCAATCTCCTTCGCCAATTTGTATTCGAGCAGATGCGCACGCAATTCATCCGCTATAGCCGCTGCGTTCTCCATTTCACTCATCATCTCCTCTTTAGAAGTATGAGGTAAGAGACTCTGAGATTTGATGTAGAGGAGACGGGCCGCGATGGAGATGAACGCCGCCATGTTAGCCAGGGGAATGCTATCGGGTTCCTGCCATTGCTGTAGATAGGCTAGATACTGATCGGTTACAGCCACCAGGGAGATCGTAGTAATCTCCATCTGGCGTTTTTCAATCAGATGAAGTAAGAGGTCGAGTGGTCCCTCAAAAATGGGCAGGTGAACAACATAGCGAGACGGTTGACCATGGCCGTTCACTCCCGCTACCTCATAACTATAAGAAACTCCGTTGCGAATAACTTGTTCTGTTTGATCGATCATATACTATACAGCCTCATCTACCAGATGTAATTCAGCAGCCGGACCGCCAGGCTGGTGATGTGTGCGAATATAGAGGACGGCTTCCTCCGACAGGCCTGCTGCAGCGGCAAGATCTGCCCCAATCTCGGCATGCCACCATGCATTGCTGAGGGATCGCTGCCACACGGGTATCATTTTACCCTCATAAGGATAAACGGTCAGGTTTCTAAGAAGACGCGGAGCAAATAACTTCCCCAGGACAATTGCTGGCCGTGTCCAGAAAGGTACACGCCCCTGCGCTTTACCAACATCATGTAACAGTGCTGCTGCAAGCAAATCTCTATCTACACAACCTCGCTCAAGTAGACCCTGACACACTCTGAGGGAGTGCCTTTGGTCAGCATCCGACATTGTTTGAAAAAGGGATATGGCAGAGGCGGGAAGCCATTGCGCTACTTGCGAGCGTTCCTCAGCCGAGAGTGGGACAATGACACCAAGTTGTTGACGTACCTGCCAGAGACGATAAGCAATCGTATGCACTGAAGACCTCATAACATCAAGTGAACCATCTGCTGTTTAGTAAATGTAAATCGTACCAATAAGAGCAGGAGGGAGACCTGAGGCGAAACTTATCAAATACTGGGAACCCAGCAGAATATAGCCCGGAATATGAAAAAGGAAAAAGCTGCCAAGACCTCCTATTTGGCCCAGGAAAGGTAATAAAAACAGGATAGCCAGGATAATAAATGGCCCATAAACAGCGGATTTAGCGAACTGTACTGCCTGGCGACTGGGCAGCAATGTATAAACAATCTGGTACCCATCGAGCGGATATAGCGGTATCAAATTGAAGATTGCAAGGCAAATATTTACACTTGCGAATACTATTACCAACTGTGTTATCCGTACCGTATATGCGTTATTTAAAAAACTGAGGGGAAGGAAATGTAGTAAGAATGCGAAAAGTAATCCTACGACCAGGCTCATGAGCATACCGCCCAGGGTCACTAATAACGTACCAAAATTTGGCCCACCGCGCAGTTTCCAGGGATCAACCTTGACAGGTTTCCCCCAGCCCAGACCAACCGGCCCAGCAGCAACCGGAAAAAATGCAAGAATCACGCACAACATAGTTCCTACGGGATCAATATGTGTACGCAGGCTGGGAAAAAGCCGCCCCTCCTTGCTGGGAGTTGGATCACCTAACATGGTGGCCACCAGGGAATGACCAAATTCATGAATGATAACTGCCACTAAGAACGAGCCGATGATCATGAACGCCAGTACAACATTTATCATAGTTATCCTCACAAAATGGCATTCCACGCAAATGCCTTACTATAACAAGCGCATTGAAAAAGCACTCATATTTTTATAAAAGATTAATTTCCATGCCTTCAGACGCAGAATAGGTATTCGCAAAGCGTGACTGGGCTTCAGCTTGAATAACATCTAGCTTGTTGTCGTCATAAGTCGGTTCGTGATGAAACAAAACCAACTTACGAACATGAGCCAAGCAAGCTACATCTGTCGCCATCTCGATAGTGCTATGTCCGTAGCCCTGCTTAGCGTCCTGATAATCATCGAGAGTATACTGCGCATCGTGTATCAGCAAGTCGGCTCCTTCCACAAAATCAAGAAAGGTTGGATCGCACACTTCTCTCCATTCTACATCAGTGGCAAAGACCAGCCGCCGACCAGCATATTCTATGCGATATACTACCGCCCCATCCAGGGGATGGCTACTTGTCAGCCTGGCAATAACTCGTACTTCAGCTTCTGTTTCATCCTCAGCGTCGTTGATAACAGTAGGTCGAATGTCGCCATTGCTCCAGATAATTTGCTCTTGCTCAGTGATTGTATGAAATGTGCGATGCGAAGGTAAACTGCGCATCTCTACAGGAAAATACGGAGGAGACATCAATGGGGTTACAAGTTGTTCAATATTTCGACCCGCAAGACCCGGACCGAAGAAATCGATAGTGGTACGACGTTCGTAGAGTGGAGCGAAAAAGGGAATGCCAAGCAGGTGATCGCCATGGCCATGTGTAATAAATAGCGCCAGGTTAAGCGGTCTACCTGCTGAACGGCTTAATAGATCACTGCCGAGACGAATGATGCCGCTCCCTCCATCCAAAATCAGTATGTGCGCTCCTGCCTCGACTTCAACACAGGAGGTATTTCCTCCATAGCGTATTGTATGCGCTCCAGGCGTCGGGTAGCTGCCCCGCACTCCCCAGAATCGGACTTGAAAACGCTCTGTGTTGACCATGTAGTTGCTCCTAAGAATGCCCTGACGAAACTTTTTGGCTGGACTTATTATATCTTGCTCGCAAGAGATTGAAAAGTGTTACGCAGTTTCCAGCAAAGGGCGACCCAAACGTCCCTACACGACCAGGCAACCCAGTTTCAGCTTACAAAGGAACTCTTGATGTATATTGGGCAAAATAGCCTAGTAAGGAGCGAGGAATGCGACCGGCGATATATGTACCGTCAGATCGATGTTCCTCTTGTTCTACGCGCCCACGGCGGTGAAAGAGTTCAACAAGTTCGCTCTTATCGTAGGGAATGATCACCTTTATCACTTCCATACTGGCGGCCAACACCTGGGCGATTTGTTCAAGCAGTGCATCCAGAGCAACTTTTTGTAGGGCCGATACAGCAACGGCATTAGGGTAGAGTGATGTATCGACTTCTGAGGGATCGTCTAGTAAATCGATCTTGTTCAAGGCTGTAACTCTCGGCTTCTCGTCGGCCTCCAGCTCGTGAAGGACATCATTAACAGTCTCACTCTGCTCGATTGCGTTTTCGTGGCTGATATCCACCACTTCCAGCAGCAAATCAGCATCAATAACCTCTTCAAGGGTCGCGTGGAACGCTGCGATTAACCTGGTAGGCAGCTTCTGGATAAAACCCACAGTGTCGGTAAGCAAGGCTTCTTGATTTCCTGGTAAAGTGACGTGACGGGTAGTGGGATCAAGTGTCGCAAAGAGCTTATTTTCCGTCAGCACTTCGGCTTCGGTGAGCGCATTAAAGAGGGTAGATTTTCCAGCATTGGTATAGCCTACGACAGCAACGACAGGAATAGCCTGCGCTGCACGCTGTCTGCGGTGTACCGTACGTTGTTCGCGTACCCCTTCTATTTCTTCGCGTAGCTCGGCGATACGGCTACGAATGCGCCTGCGATCAATTTCCAGTTTTGTTTCACCTGGACCACGCACACCGATAGCACCACCAACACCGCCTGCTCCTGCGCTGCGTGAGCCACCTGCCTGTCGCGAAAGCTCTACACCGCGTCCTGCCAGGCGAGGCAAGCGATATTCTAACTGAGCCAACTCAACTTGCAAACGGCCTTCGCGAGTGCGAGCATGTTGAGCAAAGATATCGAGGATGAGAGCAGTACGATCAATCACACGCGCATCAAGTATCTTTTCCAGGTTGCGCTGTTGTGATGGGGATAATTCATCATCAAAGATGACGAGATCAAAACCAAGTTCTTTCTCAGTGTAATATAGTTCTTGCGCCCGCCCTTTGCCAATGTAGGTTGTGACATCAGGGTGGCGCAATCGTTGAACCATAGTACCAACAACCTCGGCACCCGCGGTACGTGCTAAGGTTCCCAATTCGCTCAGTGAATCTTCAACACTCCACAAACTGTCACTCTCGTCTTGATCGACAGCAACCAGGAAGGCATGTTCGTGCCCTCCGCGAGAGGACGTATCATTGAGACGATTTTGTTTTGCCGTAAGTTCCTTCCTTCCATTTGAACGCTTTGTGCTTTCCTACAAAGTGTATTGTAGCACTCGCTTATGAGAACGCAAGCACTGATCTCCAACTCAAATGCGGCATTGCAGGCAATTCTTTAATAATAAAGCCGTTGACCCTGGCAAAGAGGCTGTTATGCAAGGCTTGATTATAGGTATCATGCCAAACCTGGTACTGTTGAACTGTGATATTGAGACCAGGAATAAGCTGCTTGCCTGTCTGAATAGTAGTCTGTATATCGTTCAAAAAATGGCCTACGAGCAGTAATACGATCAGCCATATAAGCCAGGCTTCAAAAAACCCGACGAGTCCACCTAGCAAGGAATCCCCTAAGCCAAGGATGGGTATTACTTTCACGACGCCACGCATGCTTGTACCAATAATCTGTATCACCAGGATCGTGCCAACGAACAGCACCAGGTACGAGATGAGAGGTGAGAATAACAGGCCATTGTTCGCAAAAAACAGCGTGAATGGCTTGCCGAAAAAGTAAGCTACTCCAAAGGCTATAGGAATACTAAGTAGATTAATGAGACTAAACACAGCACCGTTACGAAAGCCATTAAAGATGAGCAGCACGATAGTCACAAGAAAGAGTATGTCTATCCAGTTAATTGACCCGATCATAGGTTTATCCCTCCAGACATGGATCGATAGGTTTTTTATTGATATGGTTATTATCTATTATGCATAGACGTTGAGAGAAGGATTCATGTAACACATGTTTTGTTAGGTTGGTCACAAATTACCGTGCGAATTCTAACGTCGCTCCGAAATGGGGATAGATATCATTGTGACGTACAGAAGTATGGCACAAGACTGAAGAAGAGAAGTGCTTCACGAAGCTACGCTGGATAAAGCATAGGTAATCGCTTCTTCTTGCATCAAGGTTGTCCCTGCTGCCCACGCCTCGCTGAACGCCGCTTCATCGAGGGCAGCACGCGCCGTCATCACCGTCTGATCGAAGGGTTCCTGTTCCGCTGGTGGCAGTGGGGTTTGTTCCTCCAGCCGGAGCGTTGCAGCGGCAGCGCAGAGCCGGGTGGCACGTTCGTAGCAGTGTTCTGCGCAGTCGAGGGCGGCCATCCCCTCCAGACACCACGCGGTGTAGGTGGGATTGCTCAGCGTGCGATAGAGCCCAAGACTTTCTCGATAGCGTGCCCTGGCCAGTGGGTAGTCCTGCTGCGAACGCGCCAGGTGCCCCAGCAATGTTAACGTGGCGGCTACTCCCCAGGTGAATCCCACTGTGCGTGCCTCACTGAGAGCCTCTTCAAGCAGCGCCCTGGCCTGCTCCAGATCGCCCTGTAGCCGTGCGCTCTCGGCGAGGTTGAGGCGAGCAAGGCCAAGTGCTCTGCCGTCCCCTGAAAGCCTGGCCTGGGTGTAGCTTTCTGCAAAGTAGGCGGTTGCCTGCGCGCTCTCACCGCGTGCTTGAGTCAAACTGCCAAGATTGGCCAGTGCGAGACTTTTGCTAGCATTATCGCCACTGCGCTCTGCCAGGTGCAACATTTCCTGGGCGAGTGCTGTTGCCTGTTCATCATGCCCCTGGCTCATCGCAAGGCGTCCTGCACCATAGAGCGCAGTGAGCCGCAACGTGGGCGGAGCCGCCTGCTCTCCCACACCCGCATCCAGGGAGAGCATCTGTTCAAACCAAGTGCTTGCCTCACGTATCTGCCCATAGATGAACCAAAGGGGTCCAAAATGCACCGCGAGCTTGAGACCAAGCACAACCTCGCGCTGCTCGGCCGCCCAGTGCAATGCCGCGCGCGCATTGGGGAAGTCTTGCAGGAGTTCCACCTCGTGGGTCCCCTGTGTGGGCCAGCCAACTTTCTCTGCACGCTCGTCATAATAGATGGCGTGCTGGCGTCGCGTCTGCTCCTCTTCTCCTGCCGCTTGCAGACATGTCAACGCATACTCCCGCAGCGTTTCCAGCATACTGAAACGCGACGTCCCGTCCACGCTGCTCTCTGAGGAAACCAGGCTGTGATCGATCAGGGCTGCCAGCGCCATCAGGACCTCGTCCCTGTCAAGCAGCCCCTCCTTCCAACTCACGGCCTCTGCGGCATCCAGTGTCCAGCCTCCCAGGAACACGCCCAGCGCACGGAAACAGCGCTGCTGGGCCGCTGTGAGCAGCTCATAGCTCCAGGCGATGGCGCTCTGCATTGTACGCTGGCGCTCCGGTAGATCCTGCGCTCCCTCACGCAACAGCGTCAAGCGGCTGGTCAGGCGTTCAAGCAACAGGGGAAGGGCAAGCACCTTGATGTGCATCGCCGCCAACTCGATGGCAAGGGGGAGGCGGTCCACCTGTTCGCAAATGGCCGCGACATCAGACCACGCATAGTCTCTCTCCGGCTGCACCGCTTGCGCTCGTGCGCGAAAGAGCGCAACGGCTGCCTCCAGCTCCAGGGGAGCAAGGGCCAGTTCCTGCTCCCCGCGCACATGGAGGGGGGCCCGGCTGGTCACGAGGATCTGCAGGCGGGGACAGCTCGCCAACAGGTCGGCGATGAACGGGGCTGCCTGCCGGATCTGCTCAAAATTGTCGAGCACCAGCAAGAGCTGTTTCTCCTGCACATACGCCTGTACCTGCTCGGAAACCTGGCCGAGAGGAGACTCGCGGAGTCCAAGCGCTTGAGCGAGCATTGCCGGGAGGAGGGATGGATCGCGGAGCGGGGCTAGCGCCACATACACCACTCCATCCTCAAAACGCTGGCCAAGCTCCTGCGCGAGCTCAATCCCGAGCCGCGTCTTGCCAACGCCGCTGGGGCCGGTCAGCGTGAGCAGGCGCACGCCATCGCGCTGCAAGAACGTCATGGCGTGCATCATCTCTTGCTCCCGTCCAATGAGCGCGGTGGGTGGAAGAGGGGGCGGTGACGCAGAATGGGCCCGAGGTGCGGGTCCCGCCATCTCAGGTCGTACGGTGGTGAGGAGTAAGGCCCGCTGCTGCGGGGTTAAGCTCAGGGCCTCTAGCAGCATCTCCAGTGTGTCGTGACGAGGGACGCGACTGATGCCGCGCTCAAGATCGGCAACGGTGCGAGCGCTGATTTGAGCGCGAGCTGCTAGCGCCTCTTGCGTCAAGCCTGCCGCTGTCCGATATCGCTTGAGTAAGGTGCCAAATTGGGTCGGTTCACTGGTCATAGAACCCCCTTGTACCAATCAGGAGCAGTATAGTCTCTCGTAGAGCATATCACATGCTTCTACAGAAGCAAACTGTGGGGAAACCGTGGGTGTATTTCCTGGTGAGGACCACCATGAACAGCTACACTCTTCTTAACAACCACGCGGTTGCTGCTCACGGGACCTGAGCCATGAGCTATGCGAACCAGAGTGTATGAACACAATCGTGTGAGAGAAAGGACGCACTTCCATGTCAACCGAAGCAAACAAAGCCATTGTCATTCAACTGTACGAGGAGATCTTCAACAAAGGAGATCTGGACCTCGCCGACAAACTGATCGCCCCCAATGCTGTCAATCACGACCCTGCCGCGCCTCCTGGGATGCCCGACGGTGCGCCCGGTGTGAAAGCCGTCGTGACCATGCTACGCAAGGCCTTCCCTGATGACCACCATACGATTGAGGACCTGGTTGCCGAAGGAGACAAAGTCGTGGTTCGGCTCACTCGCACTGGCACCCACCAGGGGACCTTTTTAGGTCTTCCGCCGACCGGCAAGCACATCACCCAGACCTCAATGCACATCTTTCGCTTCGCAGACGGCAAGCTCGTGGAAGCCTGGGCGAACCGAGACGATCTAGGCTTGATGCAACAACTTGGGGTCATCCCTGCTTCTGGACGCTAAGAGCAGAAGACAAAACATCATGGCCTCCCAGGGTCAGTATATGAAGCAATAAGCAAAGGAGTCAAAACCCATGTCAAAAACAGAAACAAACAAGGCACAATTTCGCCGCACCTATGAGGAGATGTTCAACCAGGGAAACCTGGCCAACGTATATGAGCTGATCGCGCCTGACTGCATCAATCACGAGGTTCCTTCTGGCATGAATAATCGTGGTCCCGAAACGATGCGCCAGGTGGTCATGATGCTGCGGACCGCCTTTCCCGATCTGCACTTCACGATTGAGGAACTGGTGGCCGAAGGGGACACCGTCGTGGGCCGTGTGACCATGAGCGGAACCCATCAAGGGACCTTGATGGGGATTGCCCCAACTGGTCGCTCAGTTCGGCAAGCCCAGGCGCATTTCGTGCGCTTCCGAGATGGCCAGGGGATAGAGCATCGGGCGGTGCGGGATGATCTCGGCATGATGCAGCAGCTTGGCGTCATTCCAGTACCAGCGCACGAGTACGTACCAGAGGCTTGATGGGTTACTGGTTCTCATCGTTCCTGTGTGACCGACATCAAGGTCTCCATTCTTGCGGGTGAATCAGGAAATTACAGCCCTGTAATGCTGAGTGCAGCGAAGTATCTCGCTGCCCCTCGTGGCAGCCCTTTCGCTGCACTCAGGGTGACACGGTTTGGCAAGGTAGGTTGATGCCTACTGGGGCCGATAAATCGGCGGTTGGCACGATAAATCGGCCCCTACGGCTCGATGGAGAGCTCGGCATCATCCGCTCTTGCGCGTTTGTTACCCAAGAGATATACTTCATCCAGAGCACGTTTTGGGTAGCATACAGACACGCCTGGGTAACACCAGGCAGGAGGAGGCGAGCCTACTTATGCCGAAGGCCGCTCCGTATCGTCTCACCTGGGATCCCGATCAGGGATCCTATACCCTCCATGACAGTCGCAGTGAGCGGGCGCTTCCTGTGGCCATAGACAGTCACGCGTGGTTCGACTGGCTGGTGAACATTCCATCGTTCACCTTCAGCGGTCAGTACGGACAACTCACCGCCCGCCAGGAGATCCGTTCAGGTGGTACCTATTGGTACGCCTACCGCAGAGTTGGGGAGAAGACGGCCAAGCGCTACCTTGGCCGGACCAGCGAACTTAACACTGCTCGTTTAGAGGAGGTAGCTGCGCGGATCTCGGAAGTTGCTCTTCTCATTGGACAGGCAACGCTCGCCCGAGAGACATCTCATGATGAGACGCCCGATCAGCAAGTGCTGACATCGCAAACTGCGTCCCTATCCGGCGGAATGACTGCCCTGGAAGCTTCGTTCCCTCTCCTGCATCGCCTGCAGAATGTGCGGCTGGCCACTAAACTCCACATGCCCCGGCTGCGCACAAAGCTCGTCCATCGCAACCACCTGATCGAGCGACTCCAGCAGGGGATGGAGGCCACGCTCACGCTCATCTCAGCCCCTGCCGGATTTGGCAAAACCACGCTGCTTGCCCAATGGCTCGCCGAGAGCGGGAGAGATGCCGCCTGGCTATCATTAGAGCCAGAGGACAATGAGCCCATGCGCTTCCTATCCTCGGTGATTGCCGCCCTGCAGACCCTTGACCCGCACCTGGGGAGCAGCGCGCTCGCCTTGTTGCACACCTCGCCTACTGTACCACCTCCGCCACCAGAGACCGTCCTTGCCCAGCTCGCCGCCGAGTTGCTTGAGAGTGCGCAAAGGGATGTGATCCTTGTGCTGGACGACTACCACGTCATCACCGCCGAATCGCTGCAGCACGCCATGGCCGCTCTCGTGGAGCATATTCCGCCCCAACTGCATCTTGTCATCGCGACGCGTGTCGATCCTGCTCTGCCGCTGGCGAGGCTGCGGACACGAGGCCAGCTCTGCGAGGTGCGGGTGGCCCAGTTGCAGTTCCTGCCTGAGGAGACGAGCGCTTTTCTTGGGGCCGTGATGGGACTCAATCTGCCTGCCGAGGCCATTGATGCTCTGCAGAGCCGCACGGAAGGCTGGGTCGCGGGGCTACAACTGGCGGCGCTCTCCCTGCAAGGGCGATCCGATCTGCAGCAGTTCCTGGCCGACTTCACCGGCAGCCACCGCCATATCGTCGATTACCTGGTCGAAGAGGTGCTCGTCCGCCAACCGCAAGCGGTCCAGTCCTTTCTGTTGCACACCTCGATCCTCGATCGCCTGACGGGGCCTTTGTGCGATGCAGTCACCGGACGGTATAAGAGCGATGCGCTGCTTGAGCAGTTGGAGCGTGCCAACCTGTTTCTCGTCTCGCTGGATGAGCGACGGCAGTGGTATCGCTACCATCACCTGTTTGCTGAGGTGCTGCGGGTGCGCTTGCAACGAGAGGTGGGGACCGAGGGACTGGCTTCCCTGTATACGCGCGCAAGCGAGTGGTATGAGCAGAACGGGATGCCTGCCGAGGCCATCGAGGCGGCGCTGGATGCGCGCGATTTCGTGCGAGCGGCACGCTTCATCGACGTGCCACTCGCACGGTCGATGCTCCTGGAATCTCAGCAACTGACGCTGATACGCTGGCTGGAACGCCTCCCGCAAGAGCTGTTGTTCACCTATGCTCACCTCTGCCTGGTCTATGCCTGGAGCCTGGGCATTTCAGAAATGGCTGATACCCACGAGGTTCCCTTAGCGGTGGCGGAACGGCTCCTTCAAGCGGAAGGCAATCACACAGGATTGGGTCAGGCATATACGTTACGAGCGCTTGCTGCAGCGGAGCGTGATGATGGAACACAGGCGATCAAATACGGCAACCAGGCGTTCCAGTTGTTACCAGCAGATGTCTTGTTAGAACGCGGCATCGCTGCAAGTGCGCTAGCAGTAGGCTACCGGTTGGTAGGAGAGGTGGCATCGTCGAGACGAGTCTTGACTGAGGCGCGCCCGCTTCACGAGCAGACCGGCAATGTTAACAGTCTCCTGTCCGACACGATTGCGCTGGGTAACCTACTGGTCATGCAGGGCAAGCTGCACGATGCGGCCAATATCTATTCCTCCGCGCTCGAAGCGGCAGGTGAGCGGCATACTTTCGACATCCGTGCCCTGAATGGCCTGGGGGACATCGAGTGCGAACGCAACGAACTCGACAGAGCAGAGGCACATCTCGAGCGAGCCGTCACCCTCGCCAGCAAGATACGAGACAGAGGGCAGCTGGCACGTGCATCACTCATGCGCGCCAGAGTCATCCAGGCACGTGGGGATTCCGAGCGAACGAGGGAGGCGTGGGCTTCGGCATTGATGTTGGCACAGGCATGCAGCTACACCGGCTTAGTGGAGCAGGCCCAGGCCTACCAGGTACGCGGCTGGCTCCAACAGGGGCGGATGGAGGAGGTGATCCGATGGCAGAAAGCCTGCTCCCTCTCTCACGATGCACCTCCATACTACCAGCAAGAAGTTATAGCGCTCACCCTAGTACGCGTACTGATTGCTCAGGGTGAAGCAGGTGAAGCCTTACGCCTGTTGGAGCGCTGGCATCTGCATGCCAGAACGCAGGGGCGAACCGGCAGCGAGATTGAGATGCTGGTGCTCTCGGCGCTAGCCTATTCCAAGCAAAGCAAGACTGAACAGGCCGTACAACTGCTCCGGCAGTCCCTCCTGCTAGCCTCCCCGGAAAGATACATCCGGGTGTTCGTGGATGAGGGCGTAGCAATGGCTGTCCTGCTGCACATGGTGCTGTCCAGGTGGAGAGGAAAGACCGGAGTAGATTATGTCCACAAGCTGCTCTCGGTGTTGCAAGCAGAGCAACCATCACAGGATTCCCTCCCTCTTGCCACGCCTGATTGGGAGCCGCCTATCGAGCCATTAAGTAGCCGCGAGCGCAAAGTTCTGCGCTTGCTGGCGGCCGACCTCTCGAATGCCGAAATCGCTGCCGAACTGGTGGTCTCGATCAACACTATCAGGACACAGGCGCGAAGTATCTATCACAAGCTGAACGTGAAGAATCGTCACGAAGCCGTGGCACTGGCTCACCATTGGAGACTGCTCTAAGCTCCCCTTTCTTCTTCCGGCCCTCAGCAGAACCAACTCTCCAGCCCATTGGGAAGCAGGACGATTTTCATCCCGCCAGGATGAAGACAGTTCATCCCACCGGCAACTACACTTAGCGCATAGAAACAGATACCGTTCCAGTTTATGTGGGAGCAAGCGTGTGTTGACAGATCCGGCCAGTTATTTTATTCGCATCAAGGGCCAAGTAGGGCCTGTATGGTCCGAGTGGTTCGATGGCATAACCATCAGCTACGATGAAACCAACGAGACGACCCTCTGTGGACAGGGGCTTGATCAGGCTGCTCTGGATGGCATCTTGAATAAGATTCAGGCCCTGGGTCTCACGTTGCTCTCTGTCCTGCGCGAGACTCCGAGTAGCTCAGAGCTGAGAGTGCCTCCAATATGATAACGGATCGTCGTGAACGGTATCGTGTCGCTTTGGAATATCTGTTGCAAGAAAGGAAGGTCTCTCCAATGAATACCGATGTCTCTCATTCTGCACCTTCGGGTACCGCTCTTCCTGACCGCGCAGCGCTCCGCGCCTGGCTGGAGGAAACCCACGTGGCCTTTCACACCCTTGTAGAGTCGCTGACGGAGGAAGAGTGGGACAGCAAGCATACCTCTACCGCCTGGACAGTCCGCGAGCTGATATCGCACATTGTGGATGGACTCGCTCATACCCCTGACGCCATCGACCACGCCAGGCGAGGGAAGCAGTTTCTCAATCTTCCGCCATTTCTGAACTGGCTGACGCATCCAAGCAATTTTTGGCTGAGTAAGTGGAATGCTGGCGGTCAGACGCGTCAGACGGTTCTCGCGCGCTATGATGCCGCTCACCAGGCTCTGCTGAGTACGATAGAGGGGATTCACGATGACGAATGGAGTCGCGGCGCACAGTGCTTTTGCGATGGGTACAAGACTGTCCTGGATTTATGTATACTGCCCAATCGACATTTTCAGGAGCATGCAGCCCAGGTCGCATTACGGAAGTGAACCAGGGTGTGGCGCGGGAAGGCGTGCTCACTGTGGATTACACAAGCAGGAGGGAAAAAGACGATGTGGAGTCTAATTGTCATCCAATGGCTACACGTGTTGCTGGGCATTTTCTGGTTCGGTAGCACCCTATATGTGGATTTCGTGGTCATTCCGGCAGTGATGACCCTGCCGCTTGAACAGCAGCGGAGCGTTTCAAAGCCGTTAACGCTGTTCTCCGATCGCGTGCTCATTCCTGCCGCCATCCTGGTCATCGCCCTCGGTCTCATACGAGGAATCGTCTTTGGCCCTGTGCGAAGCCTGGATTTCTTGTTCGGAACCGCCTATGGCATCACCTTTCTGATCGCCTTTCTGGCCGCCGTAGCGACTTTTTTGTGGGGGCACTTCGTCTTTGGTCGAGCTGCACGGCGCCTGGAGACTTTTCCACTCATGGAAGTGATGAAATCCGGTGGAACTGTGGCGCTCGCATTCGCTGCTCAGGTACAACGTGTCAAGCTTTTTGCACTGCTCCAGCTGTTCGGCTTCTTCGTCATCTTAACCTGCATGATCCTGATGCGCTTTGGTCTCTAACAGACCTGGAGGCAGTCACGACAGGAGACAACCACGAGCGTGAAGACCTTTCTCGCGACGACTGGTCACGGACTGGCCCGCACCTCACGAAGCGCGCAGTAAGCGATGTTCATCCAAAATTCATCCTGGCGGGATGAAGACAGTTCATCCCACCGGCAGCTACACTTGACACATGAAAATGAAGTGAGAAAGCTGTGGGGAACGTGTGGGTCTTCTTCATGGTGCAAGCGAGCACGAACAGGTACACTTTCAGCAGCGGTGATACACCGCAGGCGTTAGAGGTTTTCTTGTGGCGACCTTTCTCTATTCTGCAAAATCAGGACATACGTCGGGACAAAAGAAGGACATTGCCTCATGACAGAGGGACGTAGTGTCGACTACACTGCAAAAGAGAAAACAAGCAGTTGTCGTACAGCATGCAGATCGCTCTCTTGAAAGGAAATCAAGGAGATAGATGATGGAGATGCTCTTCTTCTCGGCTTTTGGACTCAGCCTGGCTCTGTGGGCAGTCCCTGTGGCGGTGACGACCGAGGCCTTGCGCCGCAGCTTGACCCGGCGGTTGCGGTCCGTGTCGTTCATCCTGCTGGGGACCCTCGCCGGTGGTGCGCTGGGGGCCGGTGTCTCCTTCCTCTGCGCTGCCCTGCTGACAAGGTATACGCTTGCCCATGGGCTGCTGGGGGCTCTTGAGACGATCGTGCTGCTGAGTCTGGCATGGGGGAGTCTGAAGGCGGGATGGAGCAAGAGGCAGGCCGGAGCCAGGGAAACCTCCATCCACGGGGATGTTGCGACCGATGCCTTGCTCTCGCTGCTGAGTCCATATACGATCACGTTCTGGCTTGGGGTCAATGGAATGGCCTTTGCGGCGAACGGTTCGAGCGCGCAGGCTTTTGGTATGGGTGTCTTTTTCACGGGGTTTCTGCTGGCCGCTGTCGTGTGGGGGCTGTTCTTATCGAGTGTGGTGCTCGTTGGACTCCGGTTCGTGTGCCAGGGACTCTTCCGCTGGATGAACATTGGGTGCGGCCTGGTGCTTGGCTACTTTGGCCTCAGTGTGTTGGGTAACCTGCTCACCCTGCTCCGGGCGTAATGGATGGGCGGATAGGGCGCAGGTGGGCGAGCAGACAACTTCGATAGAGAACGTCCTTCCTGTTAGCGCAGGAAATAAATAAGGAGGAGCACCGTGTATTATCGTGTCGCGATCCAGGTGGATGCGTCGTCTCCCTGGCGGTGGAAATCAACGGCGCTGAGTTCGCTGGATGTCGTGTTTCAATGGCTCCGGCTCTACCATGCGCTTCCGCAGGATCGGCTGCGTGTTTTCTCTTCCTGTTCAAGGGGGGGGATGAACGAGCAGCTCGTGCGAGTAAACCAGGGATTGGAGTCCACTTCGGTCACTGCCGCACAATTCCTAAAAGAACGCATGATCGGTTCATCAGCCGTGGTATGGGGAGCATCAGCAGTTGGTACACAAGAGAACGAGCGGACGACATCCATTGCTGTCGTCACCGAACCACAGCCCGACGAGTTCAGCAGGAAAACACAACCACTGGATGACAGAGGCTTAAGTTTTCTGGATAAGAGAAGGGTGGAGCTAGAACGTGGGTCAGGTGGTGATCATGACATCACGTACAGGTTCACGTTGCCCATCTCCATGCCGCAAGTTCTCGCCTGGGTGAAACTCCTGGTGAGGGTGCAGGATGGTGACGTACAGCTGTAGGTCCTCCAGCGATGAAGCTAGGAAATGATGAGAAAAAGTCGAACCCAAAAAATCAGCGTGTAAGCGTCCAATTCAAATGGAGGACCATCTCCTACATACTCTTCTCACTGAAGAAAGGCTGGCCTTCGTACGATGTTGACCAGGTGGTCAGCGAGGAGGTTTCACATGATCTACTATCGAATAGCCTTACAGGGGAGTCAATCAGCTTCGTGGCGCTGGATGTCAAGCCCGCTCACCTCATTTGATGGCGTACTGGGCTTGCTGAACATGTACCGTTGTGTGCCCAGGGAGAACATCCGCGTGTTTCTGTCTACCTCACCCGAACAGTTGGAGGAGATGCTCAGCCGGGCCAACCAGGGGTTGCTCTCCACGGCAGTTACCGTCGAGCAGCTCTGGGACAAGCACTGCACGAGTTGGATCCAAGTCCGGCGCCTGGAGATAGAACTCGGTGCAGGTGGAGATCACGATCAACCCTACACCTGGAGCTTGCCTCCCTCCAGTTCGCACGCTCTCGCCTGGACGAAGCTGCTTGCAAGGCGAGAGCGTGGTGAGTTCGTCCCGTAGGAGGTTTCTCAACCCTCCTTGTAGTTTCTGCTTCAGGTTGAGAACTTGCCGATAATAACTATCGCTACTGGCGTCTAAACAATGGTAAAAGATGAAAGAAAGAATAATAGCGAGTGATATGCAATGAAAATAGTATTCTTAACTACTGCTCATAATAGCTTAAGTCAACGTGCTTTTGTGGAGCTGGTCGATCGCGGGCATACTGTGATCGTAGTGATCGCTTCCTGCGAAGCGGTAATGCTCGAAGCAGTCGATCGTGAACAACCCGATCTGATCGTGGCTCCAATGTTAAAAAAAATCATCCCTGCGTCCATCTGGCAAAACTATCTCTGCCTTATCATTCATCCAGGGATCAAAGGCGACAGAGGGCCCTCTTCCCTGGACTGGGCCATCCTCAATGCGAATGAGGAATGGGGGGTCACCCTGTTGCAAGCAAACGCTGAAATGGATGCAGGCCCTATCTGGGACTCTCGTACCTTTGCTATGCGAGCAGGGAGTAAAAGTAGTCTCTATCGTCATGAAGTCACGGAAGCGGCCATCCAGGGACTATTAGAAACGATCGCAAAAGTTGAGAGCACCACCTTTCGCCCGGAACCCCTGGATTATAGTAAAGAAGACGTCAAAGGCCATTTGCAAACGCCAATGAAGCAGGCTGCTCGTGCCATCGACTGGCGAGAATCGACCGCCTCGGTGCTCAGGAAGATTCGGTGCGCGGATAGCTTTCCCGGCGTGTTAGATACCGTCATGGGCATGCCCTGCTACCTGTATGGTGCCCATGTTGAAGAGGTACTCAGAGGGACACCCGGTGAGATTATTGCCAAACGCGATGGGGCGATCTGCAGGGCAACGGGGGATGGCGCAGTGTGGATCACGCATCTGAAGCCAAAAGGCACCACTGAACAGCCCTCCTTTAAGTTACCGGCGACGCTGGTGCTTGGCGAGCGCCTGGCTGCTATCCCGGATGCTCCTGTAGCGGTAGACCAGCCTTACGAAGGACGGACCTACCGTGAAATCTGGTATGAGGAAAGCTGTGCCGTCGGTTATCTCCATTTTGAATTCTACAATGGAGCCATGAGCACCGACCAGTGTCAGCGGCTGCGAGCGGCGTTCCGGCTCATACGCAAGCGACCGACCAGGGTGATTGTGCTGATGGGCGGCAAGGACTTCTGGTCAAACGGCATTCATCTGAACGTGATTGAAGCTGCCGCTGACCCGGCTCACGAGTCCTGGCGCAACATCCATGCCATAGATGACCTGGTGCGTGAACTCATCACCACCGAATCCCACCTGGTGATCGCTGCCATGCAAGGGAATGCCGCGGCAGGAGGTGTGATGCTGGCCCTGGCGGCAGATCTGGTCTATGCCAGAAAAGGCATTGTGCTCAATCCCCACTACAAAGGGATGGGCAATCTGTACGGATCGGAATATTGGACCTACTTATTGCCGAAACGTGTCGGAGCCACCAGGGCGCAAGAACTAACCGAAGCCCCGCTGCCGATCAGCACCAGGACCGCGCAGCAGATCGGGCTGATCGATGAGGCCTTTGAGGAGGACGCTGCCAGCTTCCGCCATCATATCAGAGAGAGGGCAGAAGAGCTTGCCAGTAGTCCTTGCTACAAGCGCATGTTGGCGGAAAAGCGTCACACACGGCAAACCGATGAAGCAAGCAAGCCGTTGCAAGCATATCGTGAGGAAGAATTGGAGCAGATGTGGCAGAATTTCTTTGGAGCCGATCAGAGCTATCACCTGGCGCGCAAGCATTTTGTGTACAAAGGGCTTGTTCCAGATACTGTTGTGACGGTCTCAAGTTCAACCTGAACAAGACAGTCTACTGAAGCAAACATATCCACAAAACCGGGACACGCATCAGGACAATATCGGGACAGAGCCTCATGACAGCGGGACTTCCAGTCCGCTACACTTCAGCATAGAAAGCAATGCGTATGCATGCATGGCGCTGGTTTGTTGCTGCACATTGGAGAAAGACCCAGGTCAAGAATAGGTAGAAAAAAGGAGGATCCCATGGCAAAGAACGCTTTTTGGACCCGTCGTCGTTTCACCGGCATCACCCTGATTCTGGGATGCGTTCTCTTCCTGGGGGCTCTCGGTTTCATGCCCAGAGATACAACTGGGAACTTCATGGTGAACCTGCCCTTGCGAGAGCAGTTACTCGTCATCGCTGCCCAGCCGTCTCTTTTTCGGTGGTCTTTCAGCTTACTCATCTGTGGGATCATCGTAACGTTCCTAGGACTCGCCATGCTCACTACGTTGTTACA
>Ga0070706_100001754_pt1 | contig 22513 bp, 16 predicted proteins | sample KBSK5501metaG_FD_65476 | JGI IMG/M metagenome (GOLD analysis project Ga0070706, IMG submission 65476) | Corn, switchgrass and miscanthus rhizosphere microbial communities from Kellogg Biological Station, Michigan, USA - KBS K5-50-1 metaG | ecosystem: Host-associated > Plants > Roots >... | reverse complement strand
TTATTCTATACGAATCGTGGATTTCTGACCACTGGAAAGCGGCTGCGTCGCGCGAAAGGGTGTGATTAGAAGTGTGACTTGTCATGCGAAATCACCGTGCGGGTCTCATTAACACCTCTAAGGGACCTCTCGCGCTTATCGATCCCGAGTGTCTCCACGGGTCACTCTTGAACATTGCTTTCTTGACAATGCCGAGCGTGATATACGAAAAAGACAAGCAAAGGGAGGAGCCAATGAGAGCAATCAGGATTCATGAATTCGGCGGATCCGATGTGATGAAACTCGAAGACGTGCCCGACCTCGCGCCCGGCGCGGGGCAGGTCGTCGTGCGAATTCACGCCGTCGGCGTCAACCCGGTTGATACATACATAAGATCAGGAATGTACGCGGTGAAACCTTCGCTTCCGTACACGCCAGGCACGGACGCCGCGGGTGTCGTCGAATCGATCGGCGAGGGAGTTACACGCGTTGCCGCAGGCGAGAACGTCTACGTTGCGGGGACGATCAGCGGCGCGTATGCGCAGCAAGCTCTGTGCAATCAATCGCAGGCGCATCGTCTCGCTCCTCAATTAACTTTCGAACAAGGCGCGGCCGTCGGAGTGCCTTATGCGACGGCTTACCGAGCCCTGTTTCATCGAGCGCAAGCGCAACCCGGAGAATCAGTGCTCGTTCACGGCGCAACGGGCGGAGTCGGCACGGCCGCCGTTCAATTGGCTCGCGCGGCGGGAATGACGGTCATCGCAACGGGCGGAACTGATAAGGGTCGTCGCAGTGTGGCCGAGCAAGGCGCGCATCACGTGCTCGATCATCACGCCCCTGACTATTTGAACCAGGCAGTCGCATTGACCGGTGGTAACGGCATTAACGTTATCCTGGAGATGCTGGCAAACGTGAATCTCGCGAAAGATCTCGGCATTCTTTCGAAACACGGTCGCGTAGTGGTGATTGGCAGCCGCGGTCCGATTGAAATAAATCCCCGGGATGCGATGGGCCGGGACGCGAGCATTCTGGGTATGACCCTGATGAATGTGAACGATCAGGATCGTGCGAGCATTCATGCTGCCCTGGTGGCCGGTCTTGAGAACGGAACTTTGAAGCCGATTGTGGGAAAAGAAATGCCGCTTGCGGAAGCGGCTCGCGCTCACGAAGCGGTACTTCAGCCCGGCGCGTTTGGAAAGATAGTGCTGATTCCGTGATGAAAAACGACCGACGAAGTGGCGATATCAAGTCTTCGGGAGCCCCAAACCTAGGATAGATAGATCAAATGGAGAGAGCGAATACTGGCTATAGTCTCGGGGAAAGAGCGCACACTACACTTGGACTATGGAGTTTTCTTGCTTCGTGCTCTCGTCAATTCTCTTGGCAAACTGCGAGTTCTTAAGAGCTGCATCTTCGTTTCCGCCCTCAGTCGCCAAGTAGTTGAGCAGCCCATCGTTGAATGTACCCCTAGCAGCGTCGAAGCTCTCGTTGCCTTTCTTGGTCACCGCCTCAATCAGTTTTCGCGCAACATCGGCTTTGCGTTCTTGGGAACTTGCCGTAGTAATCAAATCGTCGATGTAGCTCTGTTCCTTGAGATAGATGATGCGGGCCAAATAGAACGCGCCCTTCTTCAATGAACCCTTCTCCTGCTTGTCCCCAATTGCCGCTATCGCCGAGCGGCAACTTTCTTCTAGACATCGAGCAACGAGGATTTGCAGAGCGCGATGATTGGAGTGCTCGTTCGGTTCAAACACTTCTGGGAGCGGCCCAGGCTGAGTCTCGCCCTCTTCGCCGCGAAGGTTGAAAGCTTTGTAGTACTCGTCTCCTTGGCGGAAGAATTCGCGACGACTTAACGAGTTTCGAAGCTTAGACGCGAACCCTCTGAAAACTCCCAAGTACGCCATCGCTGCCTGTTCCTTGCTGAAAGTCATCAAGGAGCCATGCCCGGGGACCGTCTCGCCCTCCTTGCGTTCATAAGCGATGCCATATTCGCGATAAATCTGCTGTAGGGCCTTCTGAATGCTGTCGTTGGAAAGCAGGTCCTCTGGTCGAATGGCGTTTTGCGAGTTCGTTGCGATTATGAGTGCATCGAGGAAAGCCTTGTTTGCTGGCTCAACCTGGTAAATGCGCACAAGCACGTTGGAGTTCCCCTGAAAACGGTCCTTTAGTTCCGGCGCGTACTTGGCATGATAGAGGGCATTCACAGTCTGGCAGCCATTGATGATCTGCATCCCGGTAAGCCGCATCTTGACCTTCTGCTTACTCGGGGGTAGATCAACGGCCACCGTGTCCGCGGTGATACTGACACCGTTGTTCATGAAGCCAAACCACGCGCTTTGGTTCCCTGTAATCGTTTCGATGATCCGCCGGTTTACGTCCTTGCCGGTTCCGAGGAAGAGCCTAACATTTTTTTCGAAGAGCTCGTTGTTGCTGTAACGGTCAACTAGCCGGATCAACTGGTTCACGTTCACAAAACCTACAAGCACCTGCACGGGCATTCCATTGGGATTGAAGCCAATGTTGTGATGCAGAAAGGAGCGGTCGCCCATCTCGTACGTGAGTTCAAGCTGTTCCTCCAGAATTGGGATTCTGCCGTGAGCGCAGAGGTTGTAGATGTCCACGCCCCCGTAGGTTTCGAAAGTAAACCCATAGGTTTGGCGATCATGAGAAAAAGTGTCGCGGATTTCTTGTACCTTCGCTGCGTCATCATCAGACACATTCTGTCCATTGACTATGTAGTAGCATTGAATTCGGGTGCGAGCCCGCTGATTGGCCTTCCGAGCTTCGTTGAGCGCCTCACGGACCTCTTTGAACGCCTCTAGCGTCTTCTGATCCTGGAGATCACCGCGCAAGAATACACGGTTCATGCGGTCAACAAACGCATAGAGCTCCTTAGTTGAAATCCCTCCATCGTAATTCTCCTTGAACTTGAACTGGAAGAGCTTAAGGTGGATTTCGTCGCCCTGGTCAACGATCAAGTATGCATCCAGCAACTCCTCTGCCTTGCCGGTTTTCTTCGTATCAACGAATCGCAGACCCTCGAACAACTCATCATCATAGAGGTACGTGATTTTCTGAGCCGCCAGGTATTCATAGAGCGTCGCATATTCCGTCCCCTTGATTCCCGAGGAAGGATTGCGTTCCGCCAAATGCGTCATTCGATTTTTCAGATATTGAATCTGTTCAGCCGACAGTTTGACGTCGCCCACTGGCTTCTTTGTCTTTGGCATAGGGTACTCTCAAACATCTCACTATTCGGGCTACGAGCATCTTAGCGTTTTCGCAACTTGAATCCAAGATTGCAACTCAAGACAGACATTGGAGTGCGGAAGCCCTTTGATACTCGGGGCAGACGACACGTAGCCCTCAAGTGGGTCACCGTCGCCTTTCGCAGGTATTGCCAGCCTTCTCGCCCCTTGCCTCTCGCTTCTATTCGACCCAATCCGCTATAAACACATTCGTCTCGCCTTCTGACTTGTAGTTCCGATTCGACGCCAACACGAGCTTCTTGCCGTCGGGGCTGAACATCGGGAACCCATCGAAAGTTGGATTGAATGTGATTCGCTCGAGCCCCGTCCCATCAATATTGATCTTGTACAAGTCGAAGTCCCGGCCTCGAGGGTCGCTCATGTTCGAAGCGAAGATCACTCGCTTGCCGTCGGGGAAGAAATAAGGAGCAAAGTTCGCTTTGCCGTTGCTGGTCAACTGACGCTTTTCGGTCCCGTCGGCTTTCATCATCCAGATTTCGAGCGTAGTCGGACGAATCAGATTCTCCTTGAGAAGCGATTGATAATCAGCGATGTCTTTTGGCGTCTTCGGATGATTTGCGCGAAAGACGATCCATTGACTGTCATAAGACCAGAACGGGCCGCCATCATAACCAATCTCATTTGTGAGCCGCTTAACGTTCTTTCCGTCCAGGTCCATCGTGTAGATATCCAGATCGCCGTCGCGCATCGATGTGAAGGTAAACTTCTTTCCGTTTGGCGAGATCACCGCTTCGGCGTCATAGCCCGGCGTCTTTGTGATTTGCTTGAGGCCCGAGCCATCAGGCGCGGCGCTGAAAATGTCGAAGCCGGGATAGATTGCCCACACATACCCGCGTGAGAAGTCCGGTTTAGGCGGACACTCGGCGCTCGCCAGATGCGTTGACGAATAAGTTATTCGCTTGCCGTTCGGATAGATGTACGAGCAGGTCGTTCGTCCTTTGCCGGTCGAAACCATTCGCACATCCGAGCCGTCGATGTTCATCGTGTAAATCTGATCGCACGCGCGGCCGTCGCGAGTCGATTGAAAGATCAGTTTCTTTCCGTCTCCGGAGAAATACGCCTCGGCGTTCTCGCCGCCGAAGCTCAACTGGCGAATGTTGCGGAGGTGTTTCTCCTGCGGCAAGCGAAGCGGATCATCCGCAAGCGGGGTCGAGTATCCCGATGCGAGGGCAGTCAAGGTAATGATCAAGACTACGAGAACAGGTTTCATTATTCCTCCGGGCTGTCCGGCAAACTTCAGGTTATCGCCTTTCTTGAATCGGCCTGATCATCCACAAACCGAAGTTTGCCTGACAAGCCGCGCCGCGAGCTTGATAGCTTCCACTAAACTGCGATGATTCGCAATCCCCCGGCCCGCGATGTCGAACGCAGTGCCGTGATCGACCGACGTCCTTATGATCGGCAGCCCGAGCGTAACATTCACCGCTTCGCCGAACGCGAGGCATTTCACTGCGACCAATCCCTGGTCGTGATAGCAGGCGGCCACGGCGTCGAATTCGCCTCGCCACGCGCGAACAAATAACGTGTCCGCGGGAAAGGGACCGGATACGTCGATGCTTTGTTGTCTGCACTCCTCGATTGCCGGAGTGATCTCGCGCATCTCTTCCGAACCGAACAGCCCGTGCTCCCCCGCGTGAGGATTCAATCCGGCGACCGCGATTCGAGGCAGCGCGACGCCGAACCGGCGAAGCTCGCGGTCCGCCAGCTTGATCGCATCTGCGACGCGTTCCTTTGTGATGTGTTGTATGGCTTCAATCAGGCTGCAGTGCACGGTTAACAAAAAAACTCTCAGATCGCCCGCAAAGAAACACATGAGCGGCTCGCTTACACCGCACAGCGAAGCTAGCATCTCGGTGTGACCCGGAAAGGGTGAGCCGGCCAGTTTGAGTGATTCTTTGTTGATGGGAGAAGTGGCAATCGCGTCCAGCGTTTTTGTCAGACACAGGTTGACGCCTGCTTCGATGGCCGCGATCGCCGCGCGTCCTGCCGCGGCGGATAAAGAACCCCACGCGACTGGTTCATCCAGAGTGTTCGTGTCAAAAATGACCGGCAGTTCCGCGAATCCAAATTCCAGGCCGCAGGTGTTGATCGTTCTGAAATCAGCGTTGAGGCGGAGTTCGACTGCCTGTCGTTTTATCTCGGTTGCGTCGCCGATAATAACCGGCGAACAGACATTCAACACGTCTGACTCCGCAACAGCCTTGAGAGTTATCTCAGGGCCGATACCGGCCGTGTCGCCTATTGTGATTCCAACGCGCGGTTTGCTGGGACTGCTTGGTGCTCGCGTCACAAGGGTCCATTGTGGCGAAGTGAGAGCGCGGGGCAGCGCTGGCCGGTGCTCTTACTCGTTCGGAGTTTCGTCGTCGCCACGATCGTCGCTACGGTCGTCGCTGTCTCCGTTGCCTTCGGCGTCTTCGACTTTGTACATGTACTTTACGTAATGTTTGAGCACGAGCAGGTTGGGTCCCTCATTGCGATGGAGTTTTATGCAGCCCCGGTCATACCACTCGATGCTCCCTCTAAGCTCTTCGCCGTCCTGAAGCACGAGGACCATCGGAGTGCGGTTATCCATCTGCTTCTTGTAATAAAAGCTCTCGGCGTGAGTTTGCTCGGGCGGTACGCGCTTGCGATTTGGATCGTTGTTGTTGTTGCGGCGATGTTGAGGTTCGCGATCACCGCGTTCCCTGACTTCGGCAAGTGTCGGTCTTATCAGTTTCCTATTCACAGGACATCCTCCAGCGATGTTTTGAAATCCTAAACGGCATTGAGTGCCGCGCACGCCCTCCGCAGCATTATCGGGTCGTGACCTCAGAGCCAAACGAGGTTAATTCAATCGGGCAATTACGACGCTACCCCGGTAGTTTTCCAGCTAGAAATTTCGCGGGATTTGTCCACCGTTCAGAATGGTTGGATAGTATCTAATAGCGAAATAAAACGCAAGGATAAGTGGATGATATGAGTGACTAAAAAACGAGGAACAGACTCACGTTTAGATTGAATTACTCTGGTATCTCTGTGATGCTCTCAAGTCTGATTGACTTTCCTTTAGGCCTACCAGTGATGCATACTGTTGACTCAAACATCGGCTTGACGATGTCAGCCATCATCCCCTCTGGAACTATGACTCGCTGAAACCTACCCGGTGAAATCTCAAGTTGAACGGTTCGAGTCTTCCCAGTGCGGGAGTCCGCAAAGTTGAGGCGACCAATGAACTTGAGCGGTTCTTCATTTCCTTCCTTCACGTGGGCAACGGGACCAGCCGATTTGCTGATGTCTGCCTGCGGTTTATTCAAGGTTATGCTCTTTGGTTTCCCATCTCTTAGGGCGCTGAAGACTACCTTTTTTACATCATTCCCATCGGGAGCTATCTTTCCCGCAAGGGCAATAAAGTTATTGTAGTAGGGCTCCTCAGTAATCTGGCTCTTCAAGGCTTCTTCGTCGGACTTGTCGTAGAGTTCAAGGCAGGTTAGCAGATCATCAAATACTTCGACGGATAGACCGATGCCCGGAAGGTTCATTTGCTCTGGTGACCCGATTTTGAAAGTTACTGCAAAACAGGCCGCTTTGGGAACACTAACGAACACGTCTACGACATCTCGCGTGGTTTTATCAATCCTATCCTTATAGGGGATTCCCTTCTTGCGCAGGGCGGTTCTGTGAATGAGGGTGTCAGCGTCCTTTACACGACCGAAGAACTGGTGGCTTTCAACCATACCAATACCTACTGCGTTCCCAAGTAGCGATAACTGACATTCCCCATGCCCGAGGACTATCCCACGCAATCCAAGGTGTCTTTCAAAATGCACCTCCTCAAGCAAGTCTCTTAATTCATCCGCGATCTCTTCAGGCGGATCACCCGAAAGAGCCGTTGCTATGAGGCGTTCAGCCTCTCGTAGATCTCCGCAGTTGAGGGCCATCGATGCGGCACTGCGATACAACACCGAACGAGTTGGTTCAACTGGCCTGTTCGCCACGCGGGTCGCCGCATTTCGTTCGTATTTCAGCGCTTTGAAATAGAACTCCCTTGCGCGGGCACTGTCACCCGTGTGCAGCGCGACAAAAGCAGTGTCCGCGTACTCCATTGCTTTTCTGTGGAGTTCAAGTACGCTCTTCATTTCCTCTTTATCACCTTCGATTCCGGCTTACTAAACTCAACAACGACCACATAGGCCGGCAGCAAACCAGCAGACTGTTGTGTCTGATTGAGTTTCTGCGCCACTCGTGCGTTGACTGTTCCTGTGGTTCCTTTGTGGATTCCGGACACTTCTAAACGCGCCTTTCGTTGAAACGGAAGATTGCTTCGATAGCCCAGCCAGTAGTCAATGCCGGTCCCATTACATGCGGTTTCAATAACGGTGAACCTGGTGAGCTTTCGAATGAGAAGTACTGCAACGGCGCACGCACCATGTTCGCTAGCGACCTTCAGATTGGCCCAGCCGAGTTTTACAAGATCGTTTGGCTTGTCCCAATACACTTCAAATGCTTCGCTGAAGTCACCCTTTACCTTAAGCTCGACGCCGTTCATGTGACTGTGACTGTCAAGACAGACGGCGAGGCCTTGTGCTATGAAGGCACCGATGACAGGATTAATGGCATCGATTCCCTTAATTAAATCGCTAGAAGCAAGTTTACGCAGACGAGGACCACTCATCGGCAATCACCGTTTGTTTAGAGATAGGGCGTCCGATTATCGCTGAAACAAGACTGCTGATGCAAACAGAATCCAGGCCTCCACCTGCGAAAATCGCATCTCAGATCAAACGCTCTAAGTCTAGATCAGATTTTAGGCCAAACACCACCTTCAGTTATGTATATCAGACAACTCGTGTAGAATATTCGTTGACCGGGTTAACTCGTAAGCGGAGGAAATAGCTATTAGCAATATCGAAGGGAACCTGCAGGGGCTCAAAGCAAATCAGATACATCGCCTCGAAAAACTTTATCAGAGGCGCATCCCGCCGCGGCAGATAGTCACCCAGGAGTTCGCGCGTCAATTGTCCGAAGCTTCGCACGAGATTCATCGCCAGGTGGGCGTGCTCGTCAATCGAAACGGTTACGTCGAGCACGTGATCGTCGGCAATGCTCGCAGCATCGTGCTTCCTGATTTGAAACGCGTGCGATTGGGTGCTGATAGGTTTCGCGGATTGCGCTGCTTGCACACGCACCTCAGCGGAGAAAAACTGACGCAGGATGACTTGACCGACCTCGCGTTGCTGCGACTCGATCTGATGGCTGCGATCGATGTGCGCAGTGACGGCTTGCCCGGTCTTGTGCGTGCCGCGCATCTGTTGCCCGCTGACGGGCGCGCGAACGCTAACCCGGATGATGAGGCGGGCATTGACACGTCCGCGATCTGGGGTTTTCTCGATCCGCAGATTCCAAGTCAACTGGATATAGATTTCATCGATCTCATTGAATCGCTCGAAGAGGAACTCGCGCGCGCGCGTCACATTCGCAGTCCTCGCGATCATCGCGACCGCGCGATCCTGGTCGGAGTCACAACCTCGAGCGCTTCGCTCGCGCAGGAGTCAATGGATGAACTCCGCGAACTCGCGCGATCGGCCGGCGTCGTTGTTCTCGATTCAATCGTCCAGCGCCGGGCCAAGCTCGATCCTCGCTCGCTGATCGGCAAAGGCAAACTCGATGAGTTGATCATTCGCAGCTTGCAGCTTGGCGTGGACGCGATCATCTTCGATCAGAACCTCAGCCCAGCCCAGGTGCGCGCGATCAATGAAGCCACCGACCTAAAGATCATCGATCGCACTCAACTCATCCTGGACATCTTCGCTCAGCGCGCGCAGAGCCGCGAAGGAAAAATTCAGGTCGAGCTCGCGCAGTTGAAATATTTATTGCCGAGGCTGACCGGCTCCGGCGTGGAGATGTCGCGATTGATGGGCGGAATCGGCGGACGCGGGCCCGGCGAAACAAAACTAGAAGTCGATCGCCGGCGGGTGCGCGATCGGATTCATCTTCTCGAAAAACAAACCGAGCAGATTCGCACCAGCCGCCGAGTACAACGCACTCAACGCATGCGCCGCGATTTGCCGATCATCTCAATCGTCGGGTACACCAACGCGGGAAAATCGACGCTGCTCAATGCGCTGACTGCATCAACGGTCACCGCCGAAGACAGAATGTTCGCGACGCTTGACCCGACGAGCCGCCGGTTGAGATTGCCGCGCGATCGCGAAGTGATCATCAACGACACGGTCGGGTTCATTCGCGATCTGCCACCGGATCTGATTGCCGCGTTTCGCGCGACGCTAGAGGAAATGGAAAGCTCCGATTTGTTGATTCATTTGGTCGACGCGAGTAGTCAGCAGGTCGAGAGTCACATCGCTTCGGTTGAGAAAATTCTGGACGAGTTGAAGCTGTCAGGAATACCGCGTCTTCTCGTCTTCAACAAGTCCGATTTGTTGAACGAGGACGAAGCGTCGAATCTGCGGCAGGCATTCGATGCGGTTATGATCTCGGCGCTCAACAGCCGGACATTGATTCCGATGGTTGACCGGATCGGCGAGATGATGGAAAGCGCGACGGTTCGAGACGATAATCACTTGCCGTCGCATCAAGCAGTGCTGACAAACTAAAACTACCTCGAAGGAGGAATTATGAGCGGTCTTTACGACAAGGGCACTGGAACAGATGAGCGCGAGCAGTTCAGACAGGAGTTCACCGCGCAACAGAATCAAATCGAGTCGCAGCATCGCTCGAAATCCAGATGGACGATGGGGATTCTGGCGGGCGTGCTGCTGCTTCTGTTGATCGTCGGCGGGGGAGCATGCAGCACTTACAACTCGCTTTATTCGGAGCGCGAGGTGGTCAGGCAACAATGGTCGAACGTCGATGTGAATCTTCAGCGCCGCGCCGATTTGATCCCGAATCTCGTCAACACGGTCAAGGGATATACGAAGCACGAGGAGCAGGTCTTTAGTGAAATCGCACAGGCGCGTTCCAGGCTTATCAATCCGCAAGCTACGCCCGATCAGAAGATCGCAGCGAACGCCGAAATGAGCGGCGCGCTCAGCCGATTGCTTGTGATCACCGAGAATTATCCAGACTTGAAAGCAAGCGAACAATATCGAAGCCTGATGACGCAGCTCGAGGGCACCGAAAATCGCATAGGCGTTTCGCGTTCGGACTACAATAAGGCGGTTGTAAAGTACAACACCGATCGCGGGCATTTCCCCGGTGTGATATTCGCCAATTTGTTTGGCTTCCAACGCGAGGAAGAATTCAAAGCCGACGCCGGCAAGCGCGATGTACCTGAGGTGAAGTTTCCCTGAACAGCCGTTTTCATGTTAGCGTATCCCAGATTGAGCCACGCGAGACTTCCTGGGTGAGGCTGACAGCCTTTGACATTGAGACAGGGAGTAGTACCAAGCTATGAACGACGAAATGAGCACCAAACCCACGATCGAAACGCTTCTTGCGAGGATGAATGAGTGGGGCGAGAGCCTCACGGCTGGCCTGGAAGAACTGCGACAGAGTGTTCAAGAGTTGCGCGCCGGTCAGGACGAACTACGCAAGGGTCAGGAAGAACTTCGCAAGGGTCAGGAAGAACTACGCAAGGGTCAGGGAGAGCTTCGAACCGATCTCAGGACCGGCCTTCACAGTGTCCAGCGAAAGATCGAAATTCTTAACGACAACTTTCTGACGATAAAGGCGGACATACGAGATCTGGAAGTTCGGTTGGAAAAGTTAGAGTCAGAGCCGCTTGCGAAGAACTAGATCTCACTTACGCCAGCCGGCCATTAAAGAACCCACAAACGGTTGGTATTAACTCAGCGAAACTGTTTATGTCAGTCAACGTCGAGAAGAACGGACCAATCACGACTGTCATACTCAGCCGGCCCGAGGTTCGCAACGCAGTGGATCGCGAAACTGCGCAGGCGCTCGCCGACGCGTTTCGCGAATTCGATCGCGATGACGAAGCGCGCGTAGGTGTGTTCTACGGCGAACACGGAACCTTCTGTGCCGGGGCGGACCTCAAATCAATCGCAGCGGGTAATCACAATCGCACCGAGGCTACCGGCGACGGCCCGATGGGTCCCTCACGAATGCTCTTGAGCAAGCCGGTCATTGGCGCGATTTCAGGTTACGCGGTCGCCGGAGGTCTCGAGCTTGCCTTGTGGTGTGATCTTCGAGTGATGGAAGAGGACGCGGTGCTCGGCGTATTTTGCCGCCGTTGGGGAATTCCGCTGATCGATGGCGGCACCGTTCGATTGCCTCGACTAATTGGGTTGAGCCGTGCGCTCGATTTGATATTGACCGGCCGGCCAGTGGGCTCATCTGAAGCGCTCAACATCGGACTCGTTCATCGAGTCGTGCCGAAGGGCGCGTCACGCCGGATGGCTGAAGACCTCGCGCGCGAGTTGGCTGAGTTCCCCCAGGTGTGCATGCGAGGCGATCGATTGTCGGCATACGAACAATTCGATCTGAGTTTCGACGAGGCAATGGCCAACGAGTTCAATCACGGCCTCGCCGCACTTTCGGAAGAAACTTCTTCCGGCGCGAAACGATTTGCAAGCGGCGCTGGCCGTCACGGCTCATTCGACGAGACCAACACATAGACCTTCACAACCGAATCCAGTAACATCCGTTGGCCTCAAAACGGATTATGGTTGATCACACCGAACCCCGAAGCGATCGCTTCCCAATCACTCGCTTGTCCGCGATCGTCGCCGCTGGCAGCGCGGATCAGGCTGAACGAGCCCGCGCATTCGAAGTCCTCGTTTCCGCTTACTGGATGCCCGTCTACAAATACATTCGGATCAAATGGAACCGGTCAACCGAAGACGCGCAGGATCTGACGCAGGGGTTTTTCACCGCGGCGATCGAGAAGAACTTCTTCGGCCGCTATGATCCTTCGAAGGCGAAATTCAGAACTTTCCTGCGCACGTGTCTTGATGGATATGTCGCCAACGAGCACAAAGCGGCCGGCCGTTTGAAGCGCGGCGGCGGCGCGTCGATTCTTCCGCTTGATTTCGAAAGCGCCGAACGCGAGCTCAAGGTATCGCCGCCGATCGCCAGCAATGCGATGGATGATTACTTCGATCGCGAGTGGGTGCGAAGCGTCTTCGGGCTTGCGGTCGAGACTCTGCGCGCCGAGATGCAGACGGCCGGCAAGGAGTCTCACTTCCTGCTTTTCCAGCGCTACGTTTTGGATGAACCGGACGCCGTGGATAAGGTGAGCTACAGGGACCTGGCCGCGGAGTTTAATCTACCAGTGACAAGCGTGACTAATTATCTGGCGGGCGCGCGGCGTGAGTTCAGGCGAATCGTGCTCGACAAGCTTCGCGAGCTTACGGCAACCGATGACGAATTCCGCCGCGAGGCGCGCATGCTGCTCGGAGTCGATTCGCAGTGAAATGGCCTTCCGAAAAAGCGGTCGAGCGATTGCGAGAAGAAGTCGAGCTGCCAGACTTCCCCGATTTTGATGACACCAAGTATCGTCTCATCCGCCGAATCGGCTCGGGTGGAATGGGAACCGTTTACCTCGCGCAGGACACCGCGCTTGGCCGCAAAGTCGCCGTGAAAGTCATGAATATCGCCGATCCGACCGGCGCGCTCACGACGCGAATGACCCGCGAGGCTCGAATCGTCGCGCTGCTCGAGCACCCGGGCATCGTTCCCATTCACGACGTCGGAACTCTCGACGATGGCCGCGTCTTCTACGCGATGAAGCTGGTGCAGGGAAGCCGGCTCGACGAACACGCGCGCCTCGCAGGCTCGCTCGCAGATCTGTTGCGAGTCTTCCAAAAGGTTTGCGAGGCCGTCGCCTTTGCCCACGCGAGCGAGGTCATTCATCGCGACCTGAAACCCGAGAACATCATGGTCGGACCGTTTGGCGAAGTGCTGGTGATCGACTGGGGCGTTGCGAAAGTGTTGATCAATGAACCAGGCGGAGCAACAGCATCGTTGCGCGCGCACGAGCCTTCTGCGCCCGCGGAGGCGGAAGACACAACAACTCTCCCTCTTCCGACATTCGTTCAGGCCGGGGACACAAGCGGAGGAACGGTGATCGGCACGCCCGCTTACATGTCGCCCGAGCAGGCGCGCGGCGAAACCGAAACACTCGATCCCCGCAGCGATGTTTACTCGTTGGGCGCGATTCTTTACTTCATTCTCACGAGCCAACCCCCGGCATTGAATCAAGTCGCGCGGCCCCGCCAACTCGACCCCCGCATACCGCGAGCCGTCGAAGCGATCTGCTTGAAGTCGATGTCCGAGCGCCGCGAGGATCGCTACTCGAGTGCGCAAGAGATCGCCGCCGACGTCGTAAAGTTTCTCGACGGCCTGCCGGTGTCGGCTTATCCCGAAAACATTTTTGAGCGGGTTGCGCGCTGGACGGGAAAGAATCGCTTCATAGTCCTGCTGGTACTTGCTTATCTGCTTATGAGGCTCGTTGTGTTTTTCGCGGCCGGACGTTAAAGAAATCGGCGCGCGTGCGTAATAGAAGCTTGGAAGGCAGTGCGGAGTGCGGAGTCGGGAGTCAGAAGTCAGGAGCTTCGAACTCTGAACCCTGAACCCTGAACCCTGAACTCTGAACCCTAAACTTAAGGGAGAAAATCGAATGTCGAAAATCATGCTCGGACTGGTGCTCGGCGGTGTACTTGGAATTGTCGATGGGCTGACGTCCTGGTTCACGCCCGCGGTGAGAGATCAGTTGGCGGGAATCGTGGTCGGTTCCACCATAAAGGGATTGATCGCCGGGGTGCTGATAGGAGTGTTCGCGAGAAAGTTTCACTCGCTTGCGTTGGGAATTATTTTTGGACTGGCGGTTGGAGCGGTGTTGGCTTTCCTGGTTGCGTTTATGCAGAAGGGCTACTACTTCGAGATCATTCTTCCCGGTTCGATCCTCGGATTAGTAGTCGGATTCGCGACTCAGAAGTACGGAAGGCCGGCACCGCAAACGGCGACCAGGTGAAAGGTGACACGTGCCAGGTGACAGGTGACAGGGCAGAGGAGCCGAGGGGAAGAGGGGAAGAGGGGAAAAGGGGAAGAGGTGAAAAGGGGAAGAGGTCCCCTCTGCTCCTCTGCCCCTCTTCCCTATCCCCTGTAACCTGTAACCTATGCCCTCACTTCATAACGCTTATGCTCGAAGTCGCGCTATTCCCCGCAGCATCGTAAGCCTTGCACATCAGTGTGTGAACACCTCTATTCAGCTTACCGGTTGACCATTTAGCAGTGTAAGGCCCTCGCGTCCACGACGAGACCAACTGATTATCGGCGTAGAACTCGACTCGAGTGACCGCCACGTTGTCGCTTGCATTGATAGAGACCGTTTCGTTGCCTTTGATTTTCTGGTTGGTGATTGGCGAGACAAACGAAACTCGCGGCGCGACTGTGTCTCGAATCGTCACCGTGATTGTGACACTCGCCGAATTGCCCGCGTGATCCGTGGCCACCGCTTTCAAGGTGTGTGGCGAGCCCGCGGCCAGCGACGACGTGTTCCATTGGAACTGATAAGGCGCTGACGCAAGCGTTCCAATGAGCGAACCATCCGCATACAGACTGACGGTTGCCACTGCTGTGTTGTCCGTCGCGTTGACGATGATCGATTCGGCTGTAGATGCATCAACCGTCCCGCTCGCTTGCGGCGATTGAAACGATACAACCGGAGCCGTTGTGTCCGGCGCTTTCACCGTCACGGTGAGCGTTGCCACTGAACTATTGCCAGCCGCATCCGAGGCCAACGCCTGCAGCAGATGTTGAGACCCCGTGGCCATCGCGGATGTGTTCCATGCGAATCTGTAAGGCGCCGTAGTCAGCGTGCCCACCGGATAGCCGTCCGCGTATACACTCACAGACGCGACGGATTTATTATCCTGCGCGTTCACCTCGATAATTTCGTTTGTGGATGTCCCAACGCTCGCCGTTCCACTGCTGATCACCGGTTGAGTGAAAGCGATCGCCGGCGCCGTCGCGTCAAACGTGCCGCTCGCAGTCACCATCAACGCGATGCTGGTACTGTTACCGGCTGCGTCCGTCGCCACCGCGGTCAACGTATGCTGCGAGCCGTCCGCATACGAAGACGTGTCGCAATAAAAGTTGTAAGGCGCCGATGACATCGTTCCAACCGGCGCTCCATCCGCGAGCAGACTCACGCTTGCCACCGCGCGATCATCCAGAGCGTTCACACTCACAAGCTCGCCCGCCGAAATTCCGATCAAGCCATTCTTTGTCCCGCCCACCTGAGGCTGCGCGAATCCAAGCGCCGGACGAGTCGTGTCCGCGCTTCCCATCATCATTCCTTCGACGACGCCGATCGCGCGGCCGATGTTCAATCGTCCCCATCCGTATCCGGGGTCCCACCCGGCCGGACCTAAATCATCCGCCGATACTTTCAATATCGTGTCTATCTGCGCCGGAGTCAGCGCCGGATTGAGCGACATCATCAATCCAATCGACCCCGCAACGAGCGGAGTCGAAAAAGATGTGCCGTTCACCGGTTGATAACCGCCGCCCGGCGCGGTCGTCAATATGCCGACTCCCGGCGCGGATAGATCAACGTAGCTTCCGGTTGTCGTGAACCATGCCAGTTGATCGGTCTGGTCCGTGCCGCTCACCACAATAATCTCGGGCGCATCCGGAGCGCCAAAATAAGTGCTCGTGTTCCCGGCGGCCATAACCAACACGCCGCCCTTGTCTTGAATGTACTTGCCTGCGTTGATCATCAGGCCCGTATCGGCGCCCATGTAGCTGACGCTCGCTACTCGAGCGCCGTGATCGGCTGCCCAGGTCACGCCGGCCGCCAGCGCGCTTATCAGTGCGCCTCCGTCCGTGCGCGATGTTACACGCACTGGCATGATCTTGCAGTTCAATGCCGGCGACGCGACTCCGATTTCGTTGTTGCCGGTTGCAGCCGCGGTCCCGGCGGTCCACGTCCCGTGTGAAGCGACCGGGCTTGTGTCCGCGTTGTTATCCATGATGTTCCAACCCGGGACCAGCTTCGACGCAAGATCGGGATGAGTCGCCTCGACCCCAGTGTCGCACAAGGCAATCGTGATCTGATCGCTGCCCATCGTCATGGCCCACGCCGCGGGACACGAGACCGCGGGCAGATGCCATTGCGATCCATACATGGGATCGTCGGGAACCATATCGCTGGCGGGATAAACCAAATAATCCGGCTCGACGAATTCAACCTCGGGCCGCGATCTCAACATCTCGGCGTAGGCGTTCATGTCCGCGCCGTCGGGCACTTCGATCGCGTGAGCCCGCAGCGTGGGAAGGTCGCGCTCGACTCGCGCTCCCGCCGCCATCATCACGTTTTTGCGATTAGAAGCAGAGACGCCTGCGCGATACTTGACCAATAAACGGCCGGGCACGATCTCCGGAGCGCGCCGCGAAAGTTTACTGGGGCCGGCAACCTGATCCGGTTCTTTTGTCTTGCACGCGTGCGCTGTTCTGAGGTGTGCTTGTCCCGCGGCCAGCAGCGCCGCAAGCATCAGCGTGGATATGATTGTGAGGTGTCTGTTCATCTAAGGCTCCCACTCCCGTGCGCCGTTAACGTTCAAGAGTCGTCGCTCCCTGCACACACGAACACCACGGCTGACGAGTCAGACCCTCAGAATCCGCGTTGCTCATCGCAGGGACGCACTCGAACGCAGTGCAACGCCAGGACCAATGGTCACAGTGGTTTTTGGACTTGCTGGCGAGAATAAAAGAATAGCGGGAGGCATTCCCCGGCCCGTCTAGCTAATCTTCGAGGTTGCGAGTTCGGTTTCGTGGTTGTGTCTGCAAGGTGGTTGGCCCTCTGAACAACGTTTGAGGAAAAGTTGTACACGTCACAAATGCGGTTGATGGGTAGAGGAGCCACAGGGGAAGGGGCGAGGATGTAGGATTTGGGATTTAGGATTTAGGATTTGGGATTTGCGATTTTGGATTGCGAATGAGCATCTCCCATACCCTACTAAATCCTGAATCCTAAATCCAAAATGCTAAATTCAAAATCGGAATATTCGCCACATTTCTCATTTCCTCTCCATGCTGGAAGTAACTCTCAACCTGGTTTCGATAGACCGGTCCACGCTCACTCAAGGGTAATCAAGTCGTGGCATTCACTCCGCACTCCTCACTCCTCACTCCTCACTCCGCACTGCGAGTTTCCCAACCCCGCACTCCGAACTCCCAACTCCGCACTTCCCTGTGGCTCATCGGGGCGAATCGGGGAGCAACGCATCAGATGTTCGGAATTTCCCTTGCAGGCGCGGGGCATAAACCCTCTGTTATTACCCAATTTCGGGTTGGACGAGGGGTGTAGCTGTGATAGTATCGCGCAAGCTGGAATGCGAACGGCCTTAGTGATTTGACTACCCCAGAGCATTGTGCGGACGCAGTAGATCAGCCGCCGGAGAAAACAAAAACAGGTTGGCCGAGCCGGAAGCATTGGAGACTCAAGCCGAATGATCGAGTGAAGTCGATTGCGAGTCAAATGCAGAGCTCGAGTTTGAGAAGAGATGTTCAGTGTCGTTGGAGGATTTTATGAATCGAGTGAGACTTTCTTTTGAGAACGGGGTCGAGGGGCGGCGGCAAGAGCTGGCTACCAAATCAGGCAATCGTTCAATAGCCAGCGTAAACCTGCATCGGTTCAGCATAGTTCTTAGCCTTCTTATTGTTGGGATGATCCTATTGTCGCCGGGCTCGGCGAACGCAGCGACCAAGACATCTACGGGTACCGGCAGTTGGAACACTGCTGGAACTTGGAGCCCAAGTGGAGCACCGGGTTCTGGAGATGATGTGGTGATTGCGACTGGACACACGATTTCTTATAACGGCACTGGCGCTAGCGCGACAGTTCTGAGTCTCACAACGAACGGGACCGGCACGCTAAGTTTTAATAATGGCGCCAGTGATTCCCTCACCGTTACCGGGAGCGTGACGAACAATGGCTCGATTCTGGGAGGAGATGGAACCGGGAGCCAGACGCATACTCTAAATGTGGGAGGGAATTTTACAAACAATGGAACCTTCACTCCATCAGTTGGTAATGATGATCTAAATGTGGTTTTCAATGGAGGCACTACTCAAACTCTCGGTGGATCGAACGCGACCACTTTTAACAACCTCACTGTTAATTCAGGAGCCACCGTTCTACTGACGGCTGGAGTGAGCCCAGTCATCAACGCGACAATAATTATTAACGGTACAATCATCATGCCTGATACCGTCACCGTCACAAATGACGGCTCGGCCACTGTCACTCTCGGGGCGACTGGTTTGATTCAGACGGCTGATGCGGATGGTGTGACTGGGGCGGCCACGACCTCATTCGGCTCGAATTTTTCGACTACATCCATTAATACCAATGGAACTGTCGATTACAACGGGAGTGGCAACCAGGCAATTACAGGCCGAACCTATCAGAACCTCACGACAAGTGGGAGCGGTACTAAGACACCCGATGGGGCTTACACGGTCAACGGCACGATGACCGTGGGTTCGGGAACTACGGTGGATGAAAGCACCCGTACTGGTACGCTACCAGGAGGCGCCACGCTCGTAGTCAACGGCACGTTGGATTTCACTTCCTCAACAGGTCTGATCCAAAGCGGTACGTCGGGCACCACCACATTGACGATGGGCACGAACGGTGTAATCAAGACACAAGACAGTGCGGGCCTTGGCCCCGGTGCCGGCCTATCTCTCGTACAGCAGGCTGGCGGCACTTTTACGACGACCAGTATAGATACGACCGGCACGGTTGAATATTACCTTACCGGTGCTCAGACCATTACAGATCGGAACTACAACAACCTCACTCTTACTAACACTGGAACCAAGACGTGGGCGCTCGCTGCGACTCGAACGCTCAATGGCACTTTGACGATCAATACTGGTACTCCTTTCATCTTATCGGGAGCCCCAACTCTGAACGTCAAAGGCAACTGGACAAACAACAGCGCCGCCACCTTCACGGCCACTGGAACGACCGTCAATTTCAACGGAACTTCCGCTCAGACCATCGGCGGGACGTCACCGGTCGTCTCATTCAATAATCTTACCCAAAGCAATAGTACGGGAGTAACGCTTGGAGTGAGTGTTACTGTAAACGGCGTGCTCGATCTGGCGAGCGGAGACATAACTACTGGGACTAATACGCTGTTTCAGGGAGGCACATCGTCTGCTTCAGGCGGGTTCGACGTGGTCGGGAACGTCAACCGCACGGATGTCACGAGCGGCAGCACGCGCTCGTTCGGAAACGTAAATGTACAGATCAGGCCCACTGCTAATACTGGTAGCAATGTGACAGTGAACCTGGTCAAAGGCGCGTCGTCCCTCACTGGTTCAGTACTGCGTGAATATGGGATAACCCTCAACGGCGGGACTACTGTCAACGCTACGTTGCGTCTTCGTTATCTTGATTCGGAATTGAACGGCAACACGGAAAACTCGGGACCGGCATGCAGTCTGCAGTTGTGGAAGAAAACCGGAACGACTTGGGCCGCGGTGGGGTCGACCGCTTGTGATTCCACTGCGAACTGGGCGGAGAACGCAGCCATTAGTAGCTTCTCCCAATGGACGCTCAAAGGAGCCGGGGCGCCTACTGCTTGCAAGCTCGAAGGCTTCCAGGCCGCGCGTTCCGATGACGGAGTCCTGCTCGAATGGCGCACCGGCTACGAAGTCAATAACGTCGGCTTTAATGTCTATCGACAAGGCTCGGACGGCGAGATGGTGAAACTTACGAAACACATGGTCGCAGGCTCCGGACTCATGGTTCGCAAGAACACCGCGCTCACTTCCGGGCTCTCTTACTACTGGTCAGACCCCGATACCAGGAAAGGTGATCATCCGCGGTACTGGCTCGAAGACCTCGACGCCGACGGCCACACATCGTGGAATGGTCCCTTCGTCATCAATGAAGAGGCCATCCCTACTCGGCCCACACCCAGAATAAAAGAGTCACCCGGCGAGAAGGGCGGACGCGGCGACGCCAACTCAATGACCATCAACTCGATCAGCGAAGAAACCGAACAGAGCGGCGCGTATCAACCAAGCGGCCCCGTTGAGAGCACCGCTAAGATCGGCAAGATGAAACTCGCCGCCGCGGTTCAACAGGGTGATCTCGCCGGCAAACCCGCCGTCAAGGTTTCCATCAACCGGGAAGGCTGGTACCGCATCACTCAGGCTCAGCTTGTGGCGGCCGGAATCAGCCCCTCGACCGATGTGAAAAAGCTCCAACTGTTCGTCGATAGTCAGGAAATTCCAATCATCGTCGGCGGGGGCAACACGAGAGGCTTTGACCCGAGCGGCTACATTGAGTTTTATGGTCAGGGCCTGGACACGCCTTCGACCAACACGCGAGTCTACTGGTTGATTGTTGGGGCGAACGGGCTGCGAATCAAAACGTTCACCGGGCTCAGTGGGGGCGGCGCCGGCGACACCTTCCAATACACCGTTCAACGAAAAGACAGGTTGTTCTATCGCTCGGAGATTCAAAACGGCGACGCCGAAAATTTCTTCGGCGCGTTCATCTACTATCAGCCGACCGATCAGGCGCTGACGGTGAACCGGATAGCGCCCGCCGACAACACGACGCTCGAGATCGCGTTGCAGGGATTCAACGCGGGCCCGCATCAGGTTCAGGTGTCGCTGAATGGAGCGATAGTCGGAACGTTGAATTTCAACGATCGGGTGCGGCAGGTGTTCACGTTGACCGCGCCTCAGGCGTTGCTTACCGAAGGCGCGAACAAGGTGACGCTGCAGGCGCTTGCGGGGAACAGCGATTTCAGTTTTGTGGATTACATAAAACTGACCTACGCGCATAAGTGGGAAGCGGAGAACAATTCACTAAAGCTCACCGCTCCCGGTTCGAGCATCGTGACTGTGAACGGATTCACCGGCGGCAACATTCGAGTCGTCGATGTGACTGATCCGAGGGCCGTGCAGGAACTGCTGGCCAAACCGAGCCAGGATAACACCACTCCCACCTCGATCACGGTGGTGGCACCGGGCGGCGGAACGCGGACGCTATTGGCGTTTATCGATACGAAACAAGCGTCGAAGATCGCCGCCAACAAACCGTCGAGCCTGCGTCAGGCTTCGAATCAGGCGGACCTTGTGATAATCGGGGCGGGCGACTTCACGTCGAGTCTGCAATCACTACAGGCGCTCAGACAGGGTCAGGGCATTCAGACGATGCTGGTGGACGTCGAGGATGTATACGACGAGTTCAGTTTTGGACAGAAGTCGCCGAACGCGTTGAAGGATTTCCTTTCCTACGCGAGAACGAATTGGAAGAAGGCTCCGAAGTACGTATTGCTCGGAGGTATGGCGAGTTTTGATCCGAGAAACTACATGGGTTTGGGCAACACGGATTTTGTGCCGACGAAGATAGTGATGACCGAGCACCTCGAGACGGCATCCGATGACTGGTTCGTGGACTTCAACAACGATGGGATGCCGGAGATGGCGCTCGGGCGGCTGCCGGCTCGGAACGCGGATGAGGCGGCGCGAATGGTGCAGAAGCTTGTGAACTACGATCAGGCTGCGAGCGGCGCGGGAGTGCTGCTGGTGGCGGACGTGAACAAGGGCTTCGACTTTGAGCACAACAACGATCAATTGAAGGCGATTGTGCCGGGCACGACCGCGGTGCAGGACATTCGCCGGGCGAGCGATCCGCAGGCTCACGAGAATCTGATCAACGCGTTGAATCAGGGAAAGAAGCTTGTGAACTACACGGGTCACGGCTCGGTGGACATTTGGGAAGCGAGCTTGCTGACATCGACTGACGCGGCGGGGCTTGCGAACGTGCAGAAGCTTTCGCTGGTGGTTGCGATGACGTGTTTGAACGGCTACTTCTTCGATGAAAGATTCGAGAGCCTCGCGCACGCGCTTGTGAACGCACAGAACGGCGGCGCGGTGGCGGTGTGGTCCTCGACGGGATTGACGGAGCCTGATCCTCAGTCGCTTGCGGATCAGGAGTTGTTCAGGCAATTGTTCGCGGGCGCAAGCGTGCGGCTAGGGGACGCGGCGCTGAAGGCAAAGGCAGTGATCACGGATTCGGACGTGCGCCGGACGTGGGTATTGATCGGCGATCCGACGATGCGATTCAAGCAATAGCGGAACAAATTGTTCGACGAGCTGCCAGCTTATGGAAGATTAAGGGCTGAGGACAAAGCTTAGGCTTGGCCTCAGCCCTTTTTTTGAGCCAGCTCCGTAGGAGCGACCTGCTATGAAAATAGGCGGCTAAGTTGTTGATTCAACGCCGAGGCGCAATTTTCATCCTGGTTGTGGCGATCCACAGGATCATGGGCGCT
>Ga0070706_100001753_pt1 | contig 22514 bp, 17 predicted proteins | sample KBSK5501metaG_FD_65476 | JGI IMG/M metagenome (GOLD analysis project Ga0070706, IMG submission 65476) | Corn, switchgrass and miscanthus rhizosphere microbial communities from Kellogg Biological Station, Michigan, USA - KBS K5-50-1 metaG | ecosystem: Host-associated > Plants > Roots >... | reverse complement strand
GCCCGGCCAAGGTGCCCGCCCCGGCCCGGACGCGCGCGAGCCCGATCTGCGCGAGCCCGACCTGCGCGAGCTGCCCGGCGGGGTATCGAACACAACGCACGGGGAAGGCGTCGTGCGGGGCGTCGGCTATGGCATCGGCATCAAGAACGTCGGCTTCTCCGAGGGTTTTGACGACTATTCCACGGCCAGGGTCCGGCTGGAGGCGGTGGCGGGCGAGCCCGTCGTGACGGTGCACACCGCGGCCGCCGAAGTCGGCCAGGGACTGGTCACCGTGCAGGCGCAGATCGCCCGCACGGAGCTCGGCGTGGAGCGGGTCGTGATCCGCCCGGCCGACACCTCGGTCGGCAGCGCGGGTTCCTCGTCGGCGTCCCGCCAGACGTATGTCACCGGCGGAGCTGTCCTGGCTGCCTGCGTGGCGGTGCGGCAGGCCCTGCTGCGGCGGGCAGCCGGCCGTTATGGTGTTCAGCAGGAAGAGCTGGCGCTCTCCGGGGGAAAGGTCGAGTCGACATCCGCGGGGGTGCTCGCGGATCTCGCCGCTGTCCTCGGCGATGAGGTGATCGAGGAGACGGTCACCTGGCGGCATCGCCCGACGCAGCCCATCGACCCGGACACCGGGCAGGGCAGCGCGCACGTGCAGTACGCCTTCGCGGCGCATCGGGCCGTCGTGGACGTCGATACCGAACTCGGCCTGGTCAAGGTGGTAGAGATCACCACCGCTCAGGACGTCGGGAAGGCGATGAATCCGCTGGCGCTGGTCGGCCAGATCCACGGCGGTACAGCGCAGGGCCTGGGCCTGGCATTGATGGAGGAGATCCAGGTCTCAGGCGGCATGGTCCGCAACCCTTCGTTCACCGACTACCTGATCCCCACGATCCTCGATGTGCCACCGATGAACGTGGATGTCCTCGAACTCGCTGACCCGCACGCGCCCTATGGGCTGCGCGGTGTCGGCGAACCTCCGACGATCTCTTCGACGCCGGCGATCGTTGCCGCGGTCCGCGCCGCTACCGGGAAGGCGCTGCGGCGGGTGCCGATCCGGCCGGACGACATCGCCGGCCTGTGATCGCCTTGGCATACCACCGGCCGCAAGGACCCATCACACCTGGGTCGCTGACCCGGGACGGAGCGCTCCGATGACCCTGATGTTCCTCAGCGGCGACGGCATGGCCGGCGGCCCACTTCATCACCAGCTGCAGGGGGCTCCCTTGATCGCCGTGACACGGACCGCCCCGGAATACCGGTTCTACGCCGTCCGAGACCGTTTTCCGGCCCTCGAACAGGTAACCAAGGGCGGGTATCCCATCGCCGGCGAGGTCTACCAGGTGTCGCTCGCGGTACTGCGCGACCACCTGCTGCCCGCTGAACCAGCCGAACTGGAGCTCGGCGTCATCGAACTGGCCGGTGGTGCAGCCGCCCTCGCGATGCTTCTGCGCCGCGAGTTCGTCCGCCCCAACGATCTGGTGGACATCTCGTCCGTCGGTGACTGGCGCGCATACCGCTCCCCGTACTAGACCGAAGTCCCGGAGAGTCAGCCCGGCCAATTCCCCGAAACCTCGAACTAAGCGGGGGACGCGTCCACCAAGAAGACTTGACGCGGCCACCTTCAGCACGATGTTCCGGTGATCTCCAAATCGACCCACCGAGGGCTACCAGCACCGGCAGGGCCCCGCCCCGGTGGGCGAAATGCGTCCTACCGGGTCGGTGGGAGATCGAAGGCCGGGAACAGGCTGGGGCCGAACGTGGTGATCTCCGCGATGGTGTCGGCCTCGATGCGCAAGACGTCGAGCTTGAACGCGCGGAACGTGGTGTCGCCCGGCCGCTTGAGGTAGCTCGCGGCGGTGGGCATCCGGTTGGCCATCGTCGCGACGAGCCGCCAGTCACCGTCACGCGCGGGTCCCAGGCCTCGCTCGATGAGCGGCACGACCGCCTCCAGCCCGTCGAAGCAGGACGGGTACGGCGGCATGGTGACGCGGATGTCTTGGGACGCGATCGCGACCGCGGCCGCCGCGTCACACCGCTCGTGCGCGTCGATGAACAGGTCCAGCAGCTTGCGCTCCTCCGCGTTCGGCGCCGATGCCGACCAGTCGAGGCGGTGCGACGGCAGGTGCTCCTGCATCGTCGCCCGAGCTCGTTGCAGCGCACTGTTCGCGGCGGCGACGGTGGTATCGAGCAATGACGCGGTCTCTTTGGCCGGCCTCCCGAGCACGTCGCGCAGGATCAAGGCGGCCCGCTGTCGCGCGGGAAGAACCTGCAGCGCGGCCAGGAACGCCAGCTCGATCGTCTCGCGCGCGACAGCGACCGCGTCGGGTTGGTCTTCGGCCGGCGCGATCTCATCCAGCAGCCGGTCTGGGTAGGGCTGCAGCCAGCTGACTTCCGCGAATGAATGAAACTCGGGCACGCGCCGCGACCTGGCCCGGATCATGTCCAGGCAGACATTGGTCGCGATGCGGTACAGCCAGGCCCGCAGCAGCGACTCGCCCTCGAACTTCTCGCGGTGGCGCCAGGCCCGCAGGAACGTCTCCTGGACCGCATCGTCGGCCTCGTCGAGGCACGCGAGCATCCGGTAGCAGTGGACGTGCAGTTCACGGCGGTGCCGCCGGGTGAGCACCTCGAAGTCCGGCCCGTCCATACTCATCGGCGCCGCCCTACGGACGTGACGTTCCCGCCCATCCCTGGATCATCCTTTCGGTTGTGTCCGCCTGACCTCCTGCACCAGGAAAGTGTTGCCGTCCGGGTCACTGAGGGACATGAACGAGTTGTAGTCGCCGCGCTCTGGATCAGGCCCCGGCACCTGAACACCGCCCGGCTCGAAATGGAAGATCTCACTGGCTTCCGCCCCGCGCTCGGTCAACTCGGCTCGCGCGGCGTCGATATCGGAGACGATCAGGTGCAATCCGCTGACCGAGCCCGCCGCTTCCGGGTTCCGCATGAGGGTGACCGAGCACGCCGAACCCGGCGGGGTCAGCTGCACCACGCGAAAGTCGCCGGCCTGGTGATCGACGTCGAGACCGAACCCGGCTTTCTCGGTGTAGAACGTCTTGGCGCGATCCACGTCCGAGACGGGAACCACCACGAGTTCCAGTTTCCAGTCCACGAGCAACCTCCTTGTCGCAGTCGGCGGGATCGCCGACGTCTTGCTAAGTAGAACGTCGGCTCCCGCCAAAACTCATCGGTAAGCCGATGAACTCGTCCTTCACCGGCTCGGATGGCTCGGCCGCAAGCGAACCTGACTGTCCGGGTCACCCAGGACCGGGGCTATCGGCATGGGACCGTCACCCGGGGGCGTCCCGGCGGGCGCGGGCGCGCCGCTTGCCCTCGTGCATCGCCTGCACCCGGGCAATGGGAATCGCCCGGCCCTCCTCGATCAGGTCGGAACTCAGCCGCTGCGGCACGGGCATCCGCTCGGCCCACGGATCACCGCCGGCGATCAACCGCGCCGCCGTGTGCACGGTGAAGTCGGCTGGCACCACACTATCCAGCTCATCCCACGCCACCGGGAACGAGACCGGCACGCCGGGCCGGACGCGCGGGCTGTACACCGCCGCCACCGTCGCCCCGCCCGCCCGGGTCGAATCCACGAACACCTTGCCTCCGCGGTCGTCCCGGATGAAGGCCGTGGTGGCGAGGGCTGGGTCCAGCCGCTCGGCCCGGGCGGCGATCGCACGGGTGGCCGCGGCCACGTCGTCCATCGTGGCCTGGGGCTCGAGGGGCACGAACACATGCACGCCCTTCGCGCCGCTGGTCTTGACCGCGCCCGCGAGGCCGGCGCTGGCCAGGGCCTCCCGGACCAGCCCGGCCGCGCGGACGGTCAGCGCGAACGCGTCCGCGGACGGCGGGTCGAGGTCAAGCACGAGGTAGGTGGGGTGGTCCCGGCGGTCGGTACGAACCAGGGTCGGGTGATACTCCACAGCGCGCTGATTGGCGAACCACAGCAGCGTGCGGCGGTCGTTGCACAGCGCGTAGGAGACCTCGCGTTTGGAGGCCTCAGCCCACAGCGGCACCGTCCGCACCCAGGGCGGCGTGTACTTGGGCACGTTCTTCTGCATGAACGGCGCCTGGCCGCGGAGCACCCTGATAACCGACAGGGGCCGGTCCCGCAACTCCGGGATGATGCAGCCACGAACCGCATCCAGGTAGTCCACCAGGTCCCGCTTGGTCGCCCCCGCCCCATCGAACAGCGGTTGGTCCAGGTTGGTCAGCGGCACGCCGTCCCGCTCCTCGTCGCTCATGGTGGCCGCCTTTCTCCTCGCGCATTGCGGCGGGTGCCGGCCGGCACCGTTTCCGGTCCCCTTCAGCCCTTGTGCCGCACCTCAGGCCTACCGTAGGTCACCGAAGCCCGGCGGACAGGGTCGGCGAACCCCCATTGTGCGGCCCTGGCGGACGAGGCACTGCGGCCGATCACGGACCGTTGAGACCCATAAGCGAAACGAAAGAAGGAGTCAGCGACCTCGTTGCGACCCTGGCCCACGAGGGCCACTGGTCGCCGTCGGCGCGCTGATCCGCGCCCTCGTCCGCCGCCGAAACCGCTGAACCCCCGCGATCTCTTCTCGGTCGAGGAACTGGCGCGTGACCTAGACCCAGCGAAAGCTGCTTCACTAGGCAGATGTCCTCCGAGTCGGCGCGCGCAAATGAGGCGGATGACCGCCGCACCCGCGTCACCATCCGCCAGGTCGCCGAGCTCGCCGGGGTCTCCATCGCCACGGTTTCTCGGGTGCTGAACGGGAGGGCGGACGTCTCCGAGGAAACCCGCCAGGTGGTGCAGCAGGTAGCCCGCGACCACGGTTACGGTCCTCGGCGCCCCCAGCCGGGGCCGCCTCGGCGCACCGGGCTGGTCGGGGTAACCATGCCCTTCACTGATCCGGCCTACTTCGCCTCCATCCTCTCGGGCGTAGCCGAGGCCCTCTACGAGCGGGACATGCGGGTGGTGCTCTGCCCGACCCGCCACGAGCACGACCGGGAGGTGTCGTTGCTCGACCGCCTCATGCACGGCGAGACCGATGGCGCTCTGCTCGTCCTGCCCGAGGAGTCGAGCGAGGAACTGCGGCTGCTCACCAACCACGGATACCGCTTCGTCGTGGTGGATCCGCTCCGCGACCTCGACGAGGGCATCCCGGTCGTCTCCGCAGCGCATGCCTCGGGCGCCAACCAAGCCACCCGGCACCTGCTCGAGCTCGGGCACCGCAGGATCGGGGTGATCACCGGCCCGCCGGAGGGCACCGCCAGTAGGAGCAGGCTCCAGGGCTACCATGCGGCGCTCGCGGCGGACGGCGTGATGCCAGACCCGGACCTGGAGGTCGCAGCGGACTTCGTCATCGCGGGAGGTGTCACCGGGGCCAATCGCCTGCTCGACCTGCCCGAGCCGCCGACAGCGATCTTCGCCTTCAACGACAGCCTCGCCATCGGCGCGCTCCGCGCCGCCCGCGCCCGCAGGCTTCGGGTTCCCGAAGACCTCTCGGTGGTGGGCTTCGACGACACCCGGGAGGCATCCATCGTCCACCCGGCACTCACCACTGTGCGGCAGCCGCTCGCTGAACTCGGCCGCATGGCGGTGACGCTGCTCACCAGGCTGCTCGAGCGACAGCCCTTCGAACCACTGCATGTGGAACTGGCCACGAAGCTCGTCGTACGCGACTCCACCGCGCCGCCGGCCGGCCGAGGACCCGGGAGCGCCCGCGAAACGACCAGTGGCGGGCTGTCTCGCGGCAACCGTTGACCGCAGCAGCCTGGGTTGTTACGGTCATTTCCGGGAGTTCCCGGAACAAACGTAACACCTGACAAAGGGGTCACCCATGCGAGCTCGACTTCTGCGGCCTGCACTTTCCAGCGCCTGCTTCGCCTTGGCGGTCGGCGGCCTGGCGCCGCTGGTCGGCGGTGCATCGGCAGGCGCGGCCACCACCCGCGCCGCCACGCCGCAGGCGAGCGGGACATTAGTCACCACGACAACGGCTGGTCCGGGACGGGCTCTCTCTCCGGCCACGCGCTTCTTCATCCGGCCCCCGGACAAAGGGGCGATCCAGCAGGACATCCAGCTCCTGCGCAGCGGGGACAGAAAGGACGCCGCCCTGCTCACCAGGATGGAGGCGACCCCGCAGGCGGTGTGGCTTACTGGGGGAACCCCGGCCCAGGTGACGCAGCAGGTCCGCACGACCTTGCTGGAAGCCGCCTTCGAGCACGCCGTGCCGGTCTTCGTCGCCTACGACATTCCCGGCCGCGACTGTAACCAGTACTCGGCCGGCGGGGCTCTCAACCAGGCTGACTACCAGGCCTGGATCGCGGCCGTCGCCGCCGCCCTCGGCAAGACCCAGGCGGTGGTCTGGCTCGAGCCAGACAGCCTCGGGTTGCTGCCATCTAGCTGCGGCGCCACTAACTACCCGTTCACCGACACCGAGCGCTACGCGGAACTGAACTACGCGGTAACGGCCCTCGAGCAGCAGCCCAACGTGAGCGTCTACCTCGACGGCACGCACAGCGCCTGGCTGGGCGTGGGCCAGATCGCCCATGAACTGGTCACGGCCGGAGTCCAGCAGGCTCAGGGCTTCTTCCTCGATGCGTCCAACTACCAGCCCGACCCTCAGCTCCTGGACTACGGCACCTGGATCTCAGACTGCATCGCCTTCGCCAGCAATCCCGCCGATGGCGGATGGCGCCTCGGCCACTACGACTACTGCGCCAGCCAGTACTACCCGGCTACGCCGGGCGATTTCAGCACCTGGGACCTCAGCACCCAGTGGTACGCGGCGAACATGGGCACGGCGGTGGCCACCACCCACTTCATGGTCGACACCAGCCGCAACGGCCAGGGCCCGAACAACATGTCTGGCTTTGCGGCCGCCCCCTACAACCAGCCCGCCAGCGTGGTATCCAAGCTGGCCAGCGGCAACTGGTGCAATCCGCCAGGAGCGGGCCTCGGGCTAGCCCCGACGGCCAGCACCGGGGTCCCGCTGCTGGACGCCTACCTCTGGGTGAAGACTCCTGGTGAATCCGACGGACAGTGCGACGCGGCCGGCGGCGTACGGGCGTGGGACTACACCGCTTACACCCAGCCGGGCTGGCCGACGACCGCCGCCGACCAGGCCCTCTTCGACCCCCTCTGGGGGCTGGTCGATCCCGCGGCCGGTGGCTGGTTCCCACAGCAGGCCCTCCAGCTGGCACAAGACGCGAACCCAGCGCTCTCAGAGCACTAGGCCTACGCGGCCTTGCTCTCCGCCCCTCGCCGGACCGCCCTCCGGCGAGGGGCGGAGTCGTCAGCTGGGCGTATCTGGGAGGGGCCAGGCGCCTCTTGTCGAGTGCACCCGGGTCTCACCGGGAGTGTGGGAGTCGCTACAAGTGGCGGCACGGCCGGGTGCGCGTCCCATGGGGGGAAAGATGCGTTTCAAGGCTGTTCTTTCGCATGGTCGTGGCTGGTGGGGCAAGCTCGCCCTGGCCCTGCTCGCCCTGCCGGTCATGATCGTGGCGGGGACCATATCCGCGGCGGCCAGCCCGGCGCCCACGGCGCCGGCAGGCGCTCACATCGGGAAGCCGGTGCCGGTACGGCCGCCGTCCTCACCTGGTGCCGGACTCGGCGCGGCGATCCCGGCCAAGCCGCATCACGCCAGGGAGGTCGCGCCGCTTATGGCATGGAGCGTGTCGCTGACCGCCACCCCGAACTGGCTATGGCCAACGCAGTACTCGACGCTGACCGCGACGGCCAACATGGATGTCGGCCCTACTCCGTATTACCTGCGCATCTACGATGAGACCGCGGGCTCTTACGTCGTGACCTGCGCCACCGGTACCACCTGCAGCGCCCCGGTGACCCAGCCCACTCCGACGACGCACTATTACATCGCCGTCGTGTCGTATGCCTCGTCCGGCTATCCGCCCAGCGGCGAGCAGGCGGCTTCCGGCGCCCTCGGCGTTGTCTGGCGGGGTGTCTACCTGTCCCTGTCGGCCAGCCCGACCACGGTGCCCGTGGGGACGGCGGCCACACTGACCGCGACCACCAGCGCGGATATCGGGCCGTCGCCGTTCTGGACCGAAATCTACGACGTCACCACCCAGACCCGGGTGGCCGTATGCGGGTACGGCACATCATGCAGCGCCACGGTCAGCCAGAGCGCCGCGACCACGCATGAGTACATTGCCTACCTGTCCAGCTACAGCACGGCCTACCCGCCGGCCGGCGTCCAGGAGACATCCCGGGTCAACTTCATCACCTGGTCCAACCTCGGCTGGCGGGTCTCGCTCAGTGCTCCGTCTGCCACGTACGGCTCTGAGACCGTCACCGCCTACGCCAACGGCAACGTCGGGCCCACCCCGTACTACATCGAGATCTTCAATGAGTCGACCGGTACCCGGCTGGCTGAGTGCGCGTGGGGCAATGCCTGCTCGGTGACGTTCACGCCGAGCTATAGCGGCAGCGACCTGGTTGCCTTCATATCCGGCTACAGCACAGCGTTCCCGCCGACCGGGATCGTAGCCTCATCCAACGTCGTCACCAGTTACCTACGGATCATCCCCTAGCCCCGGACACGGCACCCGGCGGTCCGCCTTCCGGGCCGCCGGGTGCCGTACGCGTCGGCCTGGTCAACTGCTGCTGACCGGCGATGGCGGCACCAGGTGGCACCTGGTGGGCTTGTGGCGCCGGACGCCTCGCGGGCCGCTCAGGCCTGTGACTGGCCAGGGACGACAAGCGCTTCGGGGTGCGAGCGGAGGTAATGCCCGGTCAGGACGGCACTCGCCTGGCCGGGCCGGTACGCCACGGTACGCCGGCAGATCTCGCAGCGCGTGACGGGCAACCGGGTGACGGTGACCGGGAAACGGGTGGAAGCCGAGTTCTTCATCGTCTTCTATCATGCCAGGTGCCGACGACTGCCCAGGCCCAGGCACGCCGGTTCCGGCCTTGTCCCCTCGCGCAATGCCCGGCCCGGAGACGCCAGGTAGCCACCGGCCCGCGCCGATGGTCCGATAATGAGAAACCTGGCGCCGATCGAGCAGGCTCCTGCCCTACCGAGATCGGCCCCGGACGGAGGTGAGCGATGGCGATAGATGAGGTTGGACATCTGGCGTTCCACATGAGGCCCGGCCGACTACTCGCCGCCGCCGTGGCCCTGATTGCGGCGCTGGCGCTGCTGTCTGGCGGCACCGCGGCCGCCGCGGCCAGCACGGCTCCAGCAGTCCGCCAGATGATCACCGTGACCGCGAAGTCCTACGGCTCCACCTATGCCACACTGACCGCATACCGGTGGACCGGCCGCGCATGGGTCCGCGCGCTTGGACCATGGACCGCGCGTATCGGCGCCGACGGCATGGCCAGGCCCCACGCGAAGATCGAAGGCGACGACCTCACCCCGCAAGGCACATACGGTTTCAGCTTCATGTTCGGGGTGCTGCCCAAGCCATCAGGCGTGACATTCTCGTGGTACCACGCCTACAGCTACGACGTGTGGGACGACGACCCGGCCAGCGCCCGCTACAACCTGTGGACTGACAAGCGGCACGCCTGGCCCGGCCGCAACCCTGAGCCGATGCATAACGTCCCCGCCTACGACTACGCCGCCGTGATCGCGTACAACACCGCGCGGACACCGGGCCTGGGCAGCGCGATCTTCCTGCACGTCGGCACGGGCAGCGCGACCGGTGGCTGTGTGTCGCTGCCCACGGCGCAACTGCTTTCGGTGCTCCGCTGGCTGAGGCCAGCCGACTCGCCGCGCATCACGATGGCCGTCGTGCGATAACCCGCGGCTTGGTGGTGGCGATCGAAACGCAGACGGAAGCTCTCGGCCGCCCGACCGAGCCCCTCCTTCATGTTCTCCAGTACGCGTTGTAATGCTGGTGCTGCATCCGCGCGATCGGGATGAGCGTGACGGCATGGTTGTTCGCGGCCGCCCGGGCCATGAGTGGCCGCTCGGAGGTGAGCGCGAGCGACTTCGTGTTGAGCCTCGGCATCGGCATGGCCGCGCGGTGACCGTAGCCGCCGCTCAGCACGACCGGGCCATAGGTCACGGCCTGCACGGCAGGATCGTCGGGGGCAGGGCTCAGGCCGAGCCGCATGGGCAGGCTCACGTCCAGGGTGTCGCCGGGCCGCCACTTGCGCTCGATGACCAGCCAGCTCCCAGGCCTGGCCGGCGAGTCAAGCGGCGCGCCGTTGAGCCGGGCCTGCGCCCGGCCCGCCACCCACGACGGGATGCGCACGCGCACCGCCAGCCTGGCCTCCCCGGAGACGACCGCGATGTGGGTTCCGGGCTCGTCGGGGAAACGGGTGGTCTGCCGGAACGTCATCCGGCCGTCTCCCCAGATGACCTGGGACGGTATGAAAAGGTTGACGAAAAGGCCTTTCGCGTCACGCGAATAGATGGTGTCGGCGAACTTCGCCTGGGTCTCCATCCCGCTGGCATGGTCGCACGAGAAGTTGTCATAGTCGGTGGAGTAGACGTTCGGGTTGGCACCCATGAAAGACGGCTGCTGCTTGAACGCGCCGGGTGACAGGCCGGTGTAGTAGATATTGAATCCGTGCGCGGCCCGGGGATCCTGCTCACCGAGCATCTGGTTGAACAGCGCGCGCTCGTAGTAGTCCAGCAGGTCTATTCGTTCTGGCTGATGGAAGTGGAGCAGCCTGGTCAGCTTGAGCATGTTGTAGCTGCAGCAGTTCTCGCAGGTGCGGTTGCTCAGCTGGCCCGCGACCACGTCGGGCTCCTGCCAGTGCTCGTAGTTGCTCGTGCCGCCAATGACATAGGAATGGTGCTGGGTGACGATCCGCCAGAAGTTCGTGCCGATGTCGTGATAGCGGTGGTTTCCTGTCTCTTCCCAGATCCGGATGCAGGAGATCATCTTCGGGATGGTGGTGTTGGCGTGCAGGCCCGAGAGCTTGTCCTGGGCCTGCGCCAGCGGATCGAAGACGCGGGCGTGGTAAAAGCGCTCCGCGGTCGCCAGGTAGCGCGCGTCCCCGGTCAGCCGGAACAGGTTCACCAGGGACTCGGCGATGCCGCCGTGCTCGATCTTCAGGATCTTCTGCATGTGCGCATACGGCAACCGCGATGTGCGCCAGCCTACCCAGTCGCCCAGCCGGGCCGCCATGTCCAGGGCTTGCCGGTTGCCGACGAGCTCGTGCTGGTCGATCAAGCCCGCAATGATCTTGTGGATCATGTAGTACGGCGACCAGACGGACCGGCCGGCTTCGAGATCGTCGAAGAAACTCTCGGGGAAGGCCGACAGGTAACCCTCATGGAAGCCCGCCCACCGGGATCGCGCCTGGCACCGCGCGAGCTGGCCGACGATGTAGCGGCCTCGCTCCGCCGCGGCCCGGTTCCCGGTATTGGCGTAGGTGAGGGCGAGCCCGGACAGCAGGTGCCCGGTGCTGTGGCCGCGGACCATCGAGCCGGGTGCCTCCCACCCGCCGCAGGGCTGGGCCGATGACGGCAGGCCGACGTTGAGCCTGAACGTGTGCAGCAGCCGGTCCGGGTCCACGAACAGCAGGTAGTCAGTGTTGCGCGACTGGTTGGCCCGGAACGGGCCATCGAGGAGTTGCACCGCCGTCAGCGGGAATGCCGCCCCAAGTCCGGCGGTCCCATCGGGGATGTAGCCGCTCGATCGCGGGCCGGGCGCCACGTCCTGAACATGGCCGCTCGTCCAGTCTCCGGCCGTGGCCTGCTGGTGCTCCGCCATGCTGCTCGACAGCAGGGTGGCGCCGGCCGCGCCGCTGACCGCGATCAGAAATGCCCTCCTGGTGACGAAACGGGAGGTCATGGTACCGTCCTCGGCGGTCGGCTTGCTTGCGGCTGCTCCCGCGCGTCCCTCTATGATCACAACTCACACGGATAGGCACGTCAATGCCTGCCCATCAAGAGGACGGCTGTACCCGAGCGTAGCGGTTGTCATGCCCCGGGCGCTCCGCCGGCGTCCTGGCGGGACGCTCCGCCGTCCTCGACCGGCGCTCCGGCGTCCGGGCCGAATGCGTAGACACGGAGGAAGCTCAGCAGCCGAGTGTGCTGTTCGAGCAGCGTGACCGAGAACTCCGGTTCTGTCTCGGCCATGTCAAGCAGATCGGTCCGCAGGTCCGCGAGCACGTCGGCCATCCCGGACACCACGGCCTGGGCATTGGCCGCCCCCTCCAGGTCACGATCGGCACGGTCGATGATCTCGGTCCTGACCAACTGGTCCGCGATGTCCTGCGAGCAGCCCAGCCCGATCTCGATCAGGTCACTCCAGCGGCGGCACATCCTCCTCAGGCCGGTGCTGGACCGGTAGCCGACGAATATCGACTCCCACTGGTGGGCGATGAACTCCTCCCACCCGAGAATCTCCAGGTCTTCAGGGTCGTGGTCATACACGGGCCAACACTACGGGCCGAGCGGGCGTCACGCCCGCCAGCCTCGACGAGCGGGGGCTGTGAACACAACCGCACCAGCGAGAAGCCCGGGAAGAAGATCGTGGGGGGTGCAGGCGCCCTCGGCGGGCGGGTGCCTGCCTCCGTGTCAAGCACACAGGTCTGCCTCCTCGCGCCGACGCGGTCCGCGCGGCGAAAGTGTGGATGTCAGTAGCCCGCAGCCGGACTTGGTCCGGCTGCGGGCGACATTTTCGTGGCCCAGACCGGCGGGGACGGCATCAGCTCAATCCGGCCAAGCCGCGAAGCCGATAGGGCACGTCTATTGGAAATGCTCGACAGAAGAGGAGTGCCGGACCTCGCTACTTTAGGAGGTGCACGACTGTCGTCTCAGTGCGGGCCGGATCCGGCGTCGGATCTCCGTAGATCTCCCAGGAGTGCCCGGCAGACTCCCTTCGGTTCGCCGCCATCCATTTGTCGATCGCGCTGTACGCCTCGTTCATGCGGTCGTACGGCCCGCTATGCACGGCTACGACAGCTTCGCCCTCTGGCGTTTCGGTCGCGTACACCTCGCCCGCGGTTTCAAATGTGCGCGTGACCTCGACGCCGAAGTCGCACAGTATCGGCGCGCCCGGCTGGTTCGAGTGGTGGTAGAGGAAGATGTTGTGGCCGTCAGTCCACAGTCCCGGCTGGCTGCGAATGAAATCCCAGACCTTGCCCACCGCAGGCCCCCACGCCGAGCCAACCGCGCCCGGCGCGACCTCGCGCCGCACCGCGGCCAACTTGCGGGGGTGAACAGTCTGTACGTTGACGGAGACCGGCATTCCTCGATCGTAAATCGAATGAGCGTGAAGTTGTCGGCGGAAAGCTCGCGGAGGTTGACCAGGCGCAGCGCAAGGCGATCGGCAAGCGCTGACCCGCAGTTCCTCCATGAGAATCAAGGCCCAGGACGGTTTGCCGGACCGCAGCGCATGGAGAAATCCGACCTGGGCCGCGCGTATCAGGATCCGGGGATTACGTCGCAGGCCCCGGCTGGCTGGCCAGATCGTTGATACCAGAAGTACTCGATGGTCATGGGGCCGTAGACGCCGTCCTGTGGGACGCCTTCTCTCTGCTGGACGGCGATGACGGCGTTCTTGGTGTTTGTCCCGTAGATGCCGTCAACCGCGAGCTTGTTGCCGTAGCAGTCGTTCAGGTCTATCTGCAGCCGCGCTACCGCCGTGCTGGTGTCGCCGGGCCCGAGCATGCAGTCCCATTGATTGGGGGTGGCGTTACCAACGGTGGGGACGCGTATCGGGGTACCGAGGAACAAGCCGTTAACGAGGCTGGTGCCGGCACAGGTAGCGGTTGCGCTGGCTGGTGTGGCCAATGTCAGCGCGGGCAGCAGGGCTGCTGCGGAAACGGCGGCCAGGACCCCCGTCGCAGCTGAGAACGGGTAGATTCGTCTCATGGCCGGTGACCTCCTAGGTCGGTTTCGTGTACGCCTCGGGCGGTGCCGGTGATCCGGTCGTGGCCATTGGGCCTCCTATGAGGATGCGCCGCTGGGCCGCCCCGGTAAATACGGTGCGGTGGCTGGCGTTCGTGTGGCGGGGACCAGGCGTGCCCGGGGTGGGTGGGCGCGCCGGCCTGCCCCAGCGGTGTGGTTCCGTACCCGGGCGGCGGGGCGGAGTGCTATCCGGCCCGCGCCGGAGCCGGCGTCCTCATAATCCGCCTGCCAGTTCCGATGTCCACATGACAATCCGGGTCCTGTCGCCGCGGAACAGGTCACGGGCGAACTCGACCGGCTGGCCGTCGCGGGCGTAGGCGGTGCGCTCGACCAGCATCAGCGGCGCGCCCTCGCGGACCTCCAGGGCCTCGGCCTCACGTACCCCGGCATTCACGGGTTCGAGGCACTCCCGGGCCCGGTTTGGCCGCTGCCCGTAGCGGACCTCGAGCAACTCGTAGAGCGAGCCGTCAAGCCGGCACCCCAGCATCCCGGGGAACGTGGCGGCCGGGAACAGCGAGTGCTCAAGCACGACCGGGTTGCCGTCAGCGAACCGGATCCGCCGTACCTCGTAGACCCGGTCGCGCTCGCCGAGCTTGAGGGCCGCCGCGGCGGCTGGGCCGGCCGGGCGCTCGGTGGCCGAAAGCACCCGCGCTCCCGCCACCATCCCGCGGCGCCGCAACTGCTCGGAGAACCCGGCCAGTGTGGTGAGATCCTGCTCCAGCTTGGCCGCGGCCACGAAGGTGCCGCCGCGGCGGCCCACCGCCCGGGTCACCAGCCCGCGCCTGGCCAGTGTGCTGAGCGCGTGCCGCAGCGTCATCCGGCTGACCCCGAACCAGGCCGCCAGGTCCTGCTCAGTCGGCATCCGGTCGCCCGGCGCGAGCCGGCCGGCCGCTATCGCGTCCGCCAGCCAGTCCTCGATCTGGCCGTGCACGGTCGTGCCGGGCCCTCGGACGATCTCGGGTGGCTCGGGAGCCAGCGAGGCCGGCGGGCTGTGCTCCATCGATGCAGTATTGGCCCGGTCAGCCCTCTACCTGCGGCGTCGCCCCGGTCACCAGCGGCGCGTCATCCTGAGCCGGAGCTATCACCGGCGCGAATTCCTTGCGCCGGCCTACCGCGGCGTAATAGATGACGCCGATTACCACGATGACGACAACCACGGTCCACAGGATCGGGATCTTGTTCACGAACCCGATGCCGAAGCTGAGCAGCCCATTGGTCTGGCTGGGTTCAGGGTTGCTGGCCGCGCGCGGCCAGGCGAAGTTGATCAGCATCGCCCCGCCGTAGAGCAGCGCCACGACGTTCACCAGGATGCCCCAGCGGCCGAGCCTGAACGGGGCGCTCATCTTCGGCCAGCCCCGGCTACGGGCCCGCATGATCACGATATTGCCGAGGAAGTAGCTCAGGTAGATCATGCCGGTCGCCGCGATGGCGATGATCCCGGCACCTGAGTACTTGAGGAACGGCACGGCGGCCAGCACGGCGATGGTGATGCAGGTCCAGACGGGGGTGTGCAAGGTCGGCGCGACCCGGGCCAGCGGCCGGGAGAACGGCAGCTGGTTGTCCCGCGCCATCCCGAAGCAGAGCCGGATCGTGGCGGCCATGATCGACAGGCAGCAGACGAAGATCGCCGCCGAGACCACGAGCAGGTACAAGGTCGCGAATCCGGTGGAGAAGTTGGCCTCGATGATCTGCGCCGGGCCGAAGGCTCCCTTGACCGCGGCGCCCATGTTCGGGATCGCCACCAGGGTGCCCAGCAGGAAAACCCCGCCAATGATGAACGCGCCGACCACCGAGAAGAGGACTGCCTTCGGTGCGGCCCGGCGCGGGTCGCGGGTCTCCTCGGAGAGCGTGGAGGCGGTGTCGAACCCGTAGATCACGAACAGGCTCATGAACATCGCGGCCAGGAACGTGTTCGGCGCGACATGAATGCCGACGCTGTTGGTCACGACGTGGAAGCCCTGGTGATTGTGGAAGGCCATGAGCACCAGGGCGAACACGAACATCCCCAGGATCTCGAAGACCACCCCGGTGTTGTTGATGATCGCCACCAGCCGCACGCCGTAGATGTTCAGGACCGTGATGACCACGAGCGTGATGAGCGCGACCACGAGCTGGGTGTGTAGGCTGCCGCCGTTCAGACTGTGCCAGCCGAGCCCATTCAGCGCGGGGATAAAGGCGAGCGGCAGGGTGGCCACGACAGCCGTGACGGTCAGGATGCCGGCGAACAGGTAGATCCAGCCGGTGAACCACGAGTAGCGCCGGCTGGCCAGGTACTTGGTCCACTGGAAGACCGAGCCCGCCACCGGGTAGTGGCTGGAGACCTCGGCGAAGTTCAGCGCGACGATGAACTGGCCGAGCGCGACGACTGGCCAGGTCCAGATGAACACCCCGCCAAGCGTGGTCAGCCCGAGCGCGAACAGGGTGAAGATGCCGGTCGATGGCGAGATGTAGCTGAAGGCCACCGCGAACGAGCTGAAGGTCCCGAGGGAGCGCTTGAGTTCTTGCTTGTAACCGAACTGGGCCAGGTCAGCAGTATCGCGCTCCTGCCCGCTGGGAACCTCTGTGCTGGCGCTCACCGGTTGTCTCCCGCTCGCCTGCGGGGCCCCGCCCGCCTCCCCATTCCCCCTTCACTGCGCCGCCTTCCCTCGTCGCTCGTTCCTCGCCCCTCAGTCCAGGCGGCACCTCGCCCCGGCAGCTCGCTCACGCTCTGCTCCTCAGTCCAGGCGGCACCGCGCCCCTCAGGCTCGCTCATGGTGGTCCTCCCCTTGCGACGCAGGCGTGGGATGACGCGTAGCGTAAGGTCACCTGTGGCCAACTGTCTAGACCCTTTGGAAGCGGCCGGCACTGGCGGAGGCATGACGTTCGGCTGCTGGATGTGCAGTGAGCATCCTGGGACCAGCGTTCGCTGAGAGACATCAGCTATGAACGATTGCGACTTTTTGTCTAGACCTTTATCGTCCGGGACACTTACCCTGGGCCGGTGGTCAAGGGACTGCAGGACTCCCTCGGTGATCAGGGCCGCGGCGCGGACCCGTCGTCGGCGGATCTTGACGCCCTGTTCGGGCGGACGGCGAGCCTGGCCGCCGCGCCCCGCTCGGTCCGGGAACTGTCCGGCGGCCTGACCAACCGCAACTACAAGGTGACCACTCCCGACGGAACCTTCGTGGCCCGCATCTGCTCGGACGCCGAGATGCTCGGCATCGACCGGGACAACGAGCATCACAACTCCGTCGCCGCCGCGGCGGCCGGTGTGGGCGCGCCGGTCGTCGAGTACCGGCCGCAGGAATGCCTCCTGGTCCTCGGCTACATCGAGGGCCGGACGTTCAGCAACGAGGACGTGGCCAACCCGGCCAACATCCCCCGCGTCGCCCGGGCCTGCCGGCGCCTGCACGGCGGCCCGCGGTTCGCGGGCGAGTTCAACATGTTCGAGGTCCAGCGCCGGTATTACTCGGTCGTCCGCAGTCGCGGCTTCCGGCTCCCGGCCGGCTACGACGACCTGCGGCCGCGGTTCGAGGCGGCCCAGCGGGCGCTGGCCACCCGGGACGAGGGCACCGTGCCCTGCAACAACGACCTGCTGGCCGGCAACTTCATCGACGATGGCGACCGGATCTGGCTGATCGACTACGAGTACTCGGGCAACAACGACCCCTGTTTCGAACTCGGGAACATCGGCAGCGAGTGCGGCCTTTCCCCCGAGGCCCTGGCCGCGCTGGTCACCGAGTACTACGGCCGCCCGCTGCGGAACAAGATCGCCCGCGCCGCGCTGCTCGGCCTGGTGGCCAGGTACGGGTGGACGCTGTGGGGCTCGATCCAGGCCGCCACCAGCTCGCTCGGCTTCGACTTCTGGTCGTGGGCGATGGAGCGCTACGAGGGCGCCGCCGCCGGCCTGACCGGCCAGGATTTCGACCGGCTTCTCAACGACGTGCAGCGCGATGACTGATCCCGCCCTCCCTGAACGCGCCCGCGTGGTGATCATCGGCGGGGGCGTGATCGGCACCAGCGTCGCCTACCACCTGGCCGAGATGGGCTGCCGCGACGTGCTCCTGCTCGAGCAGGGCCAGCTGTCCTGCGGAACCACCTGGCACGCGGCCGGCCTGGTTGGCCAGCTGCGGGCATCGGAGAGTGGCACCCGGCTGGTGCAGTACTCCACCGAGCTGTACGAGAGGCTCGAGGCCGAAGTCGGGCTGGGCACCGGGTTCCGGCGGTGCGGCGGGGTGACCGTCGCACGCACCCAGGACCGCATGGTCCAGTTGCGCCGCACCGCCGCGGCGGCCGCCGCCTACCAGCTCGACTGCGAGATCATCAGCCCGCAGCAGGCCCGTGATCTCTACCCGGTGATGGATGTCAGCGACCTCGCCGGGGCCATCTGGCTGCCCGACGACGGCCGGGCCAACCCGACGGACCTGACGTACGCCCTGGCCGCGGGCGCCCGGCGGCGCGGCGTGGTGGTCCGCGAGCGGACCAGGGTGACCGGCATCCTGACGGCCGGCGGCGCGGTGACCGGGGTGGCCACCGCCGACGGCGCCGTCGAGGCCGAGATCGTGGTCAACTGCGCGGGGCAGTGGGCCAAGCAGGTGGGCGCCTGGTGCGGGGTGACCGTGCCGCTGCATTCCTGCGAGCACTTCTACGTGGTGACCGACCAGATCGAGGGTGTCCACCGCGACCTGCCGATCCTGCGCGACCCGGACGGTTACACCTACTTCAAGGAGGAGGTGGGCGGCCTGGTCGTCGGCGGGTTCGAGCCGGACGCGAAGCCCTGGGTCGCCCCCGACGCGCTGCCGTACCCCTTCGAATTCCAGCTCCTCGGGGAGGACTGGGATCATTTCTCGGTCCTCATGGAGAGCGCCCAGCTGCGAATTCCGGCCCTGAACGATACCGGCATCAAAATGCTCTACAACGGCCCGGAGAGTTTCACCCCGGACAATCAGTTCATCCTGGGCGAGGCCGCCGAGGTGAGGAACTTCTTTGTCGGTGCGGGCTTCAACTCGGTCGGCATCGCATCGGCCGGCGGCGCGGGCCAGGCGCTGGCGCAATGGATCCTCGAAGGGGACCCAGGCACCGACATGTCGGCGACCGACATCCGGCGGTTTGCCCGCTTCAACGGCAACAACCTGTGGCTGCGCGACCGGGTCGGCGAGATCCTCGGCCTGCACTACGCCATCCCGTGGCCGAACCGGGAAGTCGAGACCGCCCGCCCGTTCCGCCGATCACCGGCCCATCACCTGCTCAAGCAGGCCGGCGCCTGCTTCGGCAGCAGGATGGGCTGGGAGCGGGCCAACGTCTTCGCGCCGCCCGGCGAGGTGCCGGCGATCGAGTACTCGTGGGGCAAGCAGAACTGGCTGCCCTGGTCCGCCGCCGAGCAGCGCGCGGCCCGCCGGGAGGTCGCGCTCTTCGACCAGACGTCGTTCTCCAAGTACCTGCTCACCGGCCCGGACGCGCTGGCGGCGCTGCAGTGGCTGTGCACCGCGGACGTGGCCGTCGAGCCGGGCCGGACCGTCTACACCGGGATGCTGAACGAGCGGGGCACCTATGAGGCCGACATCACCGTCACCCGGCTCTCGGCCGAGGAGTTCCTGCTGGTCAGCAGTGCGGCCACGACCGAGCGCGACAAGGATCACATCACCAGGCGCAGGCCGTCCGGATCGGCGGCCGCCCTGCTGGACGTGACCTCGGCCTATGCCGTGTACGGGGTGATGGGCCCTCGGTCGCGGGACGTGCTGGCGTCGATGTGCGACGCCGACTTCAGCGACGCGGGGTTCCCGTTCGCCACCAGCCGGGAGGTCGGCCTCGGCTATTACACGGTCCGGGCGACCAGGATCACTTACGTCGGGGAACTCGGCTGGGAGCTGTATGTGCCGGCCGAATTCGCAGTCGGCGTGTATGAGGACCTTTGTGCCGCGGGAGCGGAGTTCGGCCTGGTCAACGCCGGCTATTACGCTATTGAGTCGATGCGCCTGGAAAAGGGTTACCGTGCCTTCGGCCGCGAGCTGACACCGGACTACAACCCGGTCGAAGCGGGGCTCCTGTTCGCCTGCAAGCTCGCGACCGATATCTCTTTCCTCGGCCGGGAGGCGGTCGAGAAGGCCAAGGCGGCGGGCCCGCGGCGCCGGCTCATCTCCCTGGTCCTGGATGACCCCGGCCCGATGATGTGGGGCGGCGAACTGATCCTGCGCGACGGGGTGCCGGTCGGCCAGGTGACCTCGGCGGCGTGGGGCGAGGCGCTCGGCGCCTCGGTCGGCCTCGGCTACATCCGCCACTCCGCCGATGAAGCCGTCACGCCCGATTTCGTCCGTTCCGGCGCCTACCAGGTGAATGTCGGCGGCACAATCTGCTCCGCCACCGCGGGCCTGCGCCCCCCCTTCGATCCCGCAGGCCACCGGGTGCGGGCTCACTGAGCGCCCTTCTGGCGAGCCCGGTGCGGAATTGAGCAGTCCTGACGAGCCCGGTGCGGATTCGGGCTCGTTAGGAAATGGGACAGTGGGCGGGCTAACCGTCTGCGGTGAGCGAGGGCGCGGGACAATGGGCCCCATGACTGAACCGGAGACGCAGACGTCGAAGTGGTCCCTGTGGTCGGAGGACTCCATCCTGTCCATCGGGTCCAAGGGATCGGTGCTGTCCATCGGGTCGGTCGGGTCCGCGCTGTCGGTGGGGTCGGTCGGCTCGTTCCTGTCCGCCTTCTCCATCGGCTCGGCGTTCTCGCTGCTATCGGTGCTCTCCTCGGCGTCACGCTGGTCTGTGATGTCGCATCGCTCGGCCGGCGGGGTTCTCAGCGCCAGCGACAGCCCGCTGCCGGGCCGCCTGCCCCGGCCCGCCGCGCGGGCTCGCTAGCTCCGGCTATCTGACCGGGCATGAGGGGAGACGATCATGGCGTCCACCGCGCTGCTGCGGATGATCGGCCAGCAGGCCGACGCCCTCGACCGGATAGCCGAACGCGACCTCACCGGCCCGGCCGAGATCCTCCAGGACGCCACGAGGGTGGTTCTGATCGGCACCGGCACCAGCCAGCACGCGGCCGAACTCGGCGCCATGATGTTCGAGCAGGCGGGCATGGACGCCCGGTGGTTCCCCGCTGCTACCTGGGCGCGCTGGAGCACCGGGCCGCGACCCGGCGACGCCCTGCTGGTGATCACGCACACCGCGGAGACTGCCTACGCGGCGCGGGCCCGCGCTGACGCCCTGGCCGAGGGCGTGCCGCTGGTCTCGATCACTGGACAGGGGCGCGGCTGGCCGGAGGCGATTGAGACCGTCCCGCCCGAAGAGTCCGAGACCTACACCGTCAGTTACACCTCCGCGCTCGCCGTGCTGGTCCGGCTGGCTCACCAGGCGGCCACCGCGGGCGGCTCCCCGGCGGACCTGGCCCGCGCCGCCGCGCAGGTCCGGGCCGCCCGTGCTGACCCCGGCATCGAGGCCGTCGCCGTGCCCGCCCGCAGCCTGGCGATTGTCGGCTGCGGCCCGTGGGGGATCACCGCCCGCGAGGGCGCCCTGAAGATCCGCGAGGGCGCCCGGCTGCTGGCCGAAGGCTTTGATACCGAACGTTTCCTGCACGGTGCTGCCGTCCCCTACACCGCGGCCGATGGCCTTCTGCTCCTGGAGCCCGGCGCCGACCCGGACGGTCTCACCGCCGCGGTCGGCGCGGCCGCGGAACGCGAGGGGATCGCTGTTGCCGTTCTCAGCGGGCGGCCGGGCAACGAGCCGGCCAGCGAGCCGGCCAGCGAGCCGGGAGGCGCGTCGGGAGGCGCGTCGGGCAGGCAGCGTGGTGGCGACCAGGTGATCGACGGGCTGTCGCCGATGCTGGCCCAGATCCCGATGACGGTGCGTCTCCAGTTGCTCGCTGAGCGGTTCGCCCGGCTTCGCCGCCAGGATCCGGATACCGCGATCGTCGGCGCCTGGGCCGACCCGGCGCTATGGCGGGTGGGTCGGCCCGGTGCTGACTAACCGCTCTTCCGCCAAGAGCGCCACGAACCCGGCTAAGCTGCCCTAACATCGGCAAATCGACAGCGGACCGATGGAGAGCGGGGAACGGTGTCGAGTTGCGCGAATGGTCATCCCGTTTCCCCGGGAGCAGAGTCATGCGGGGCCTGTGGCGACGACGTCCGGCCCCGTTGCTTTCAGGGGCACCGCAGCCCCCCCGGCTCGCGTTTCTGTGAGACGTGCGGTGCGATGCTGGCCGCGGAACCGGCCGCATGGTATGCCGCCCCGCCCGCCGCGGAACTGGTCACGGAGTACACGAGCGGGTCGTTCAGCGACATTCTCACGGAGGATGTAGAGGCTCCCGCGAGCCCCGTCTTCACTGACCCGGTAGCGCCTGACCCAGTAGCGACTGGCCCGGTAGCGCTAAGCCCGGTAGCGCCTGACCCGGTAGCGCCTGGCCCGGTAGCGCCTGGCCCGGTAGCGACTGGCCCGGTAGCGCCTGACCCGATGGCGGCCGGCCAGGTGGCAGCTGATCGGGTGGCGGCCGTCCGGCCGGCGGATCCCGGCGAGCGCGCTGGCGACGGCGAAGACGATGCGCCGACCCTGACCAACGTCGCGGCCAGCGACGTCACCGCCGTTCCCAGGGCCGCCGGGCCCGAGCCGGCCACTGCTCCCTCAGGGCCCACTCAGGCAGTATCTCCCGCTCGCCTGCGGGGCGCTTGGAGGCGCCGCCTTCCCTCGTCGCTCGTTCCTCGCTCCTCAGTCCAGGCACCGCCGCGCCCCTCCGGCTCGCTCACCGTGTCTCCCGCTCGCCTG
>Ga0070706_100001752_pt1 | contig 22515 bp, 24 predicted proteins | sample KBSK5501metaG_FD_65476 | JGI IMG/M metagenome (GOLD analysis project Ga0070706, IMG submission 65476) | Corn, switchgrass and miscanthus rhizosphere microbial communities from Kellogg Biological Station, Michigan, USA - KBS K5-50-1 metaG | ecosystem: Host-associated > Plants > Roots >... | reverse complement strand
CCCTGATTGATTCGAAATCCCCCCGCAACGCTTCAGAAGCTGCTTCGCGGGTCTTAACTGTCGCTATACCCGAAGGGATAAAGATCCAATTACCTACGCCGGGCGAAGAAATAGTGGTAATCGGTCAGATCGAGGGCTCGATGAAATTGACCGCCAAGCAGATCCTGACGAAAAAAGGGGACGTAGAACGGATCACCAATCCCGGTTCAGCAAAGCGCAAGAAACACCCGGCAGACAATCTCGGAAAAGACGCGAATCCAAGTGGCGACATTTCACAATAGCGGCGGACATATCGGTAGGGTTCGCCCAGCACCAGTTTGAGTTTCCAAGCCGTTATGCCGCGGCATTCACAGAGTCCAAACTGGTGCTGGGCGACCTGAACCCGGCGCGTCCATCCCGCAAGACATCCATACCGTGTCCTCATGACCAACCAACCCGCAGAATACGACCTGATCATCATCGGAACCGGCATGGGCGGCGGGACGCTGGCCTACGCACTCAGAGATTCCGGACTCCGTATCCTCTTGATTGAACGCGGCGATTATTTACCGAGCGAGCCGGAGAATTGGGATCCTTCCGCTGTTTTTCATGGGCACCGTTATAAGCCGGGTGAAATCTGGTACGACGGATCCGGCAAACCGTTCCACCCGGGCGTGCACTATTTTGTCGGGGGCAACACGAAGGTCTACGGCGCAGCGCTTCCGCGCTTACGACGAGAAGATTTTCTCGAGCTGGAGCATGAAGAAGGCGTTTCGCCGGCCTGGCCGATCACCTACGAAACGCTTGAGCCATACTATGCTCGGGCCGAACAGATCTATAACGTGCACGGCGCAATCGGCGATGACCCGACTGAACCACCGCGTTCCACTCCTTTTCCATTTCCCGAAGTCCCGCACGAACCGTATATCGAAGATCTTTGTGACCGGTTACGGAAACAGGGGTTGCACCCGTTCTTTCTGCCTCTTGGGATCGATTTACGCGAAGGCGGACGCTGTATTCGTTGCAAGACTTGCGACGGATTTCCTTGCCGGGTCTACGCTAAAGCCGAGGCCGATGTTTGCGCTGTCCGGCCCGCATTGGAATTTTCCAATGTCACTTTAATGACCCGCGCATCTGCTTGCCGGCTCGTGACAGACGAATCTGGGCGACGAATCACCGGGCTTGAATTAGAGCGGGACGGCCAAAGATTCGAAGTACACGGCAATCGGTACGTAGTCTCCTGCGGCGCGGTAAACTCGGCGATTTTGCTATTGCGTTCGGCCAACGCAAAACATCCGGCCGGCTTTGCCAATTCATCCGGGCTGGTTGGCCGGAATTACATGGTCCACAACAACACAGCGCTCATGGCGATTCATCCGGTACGCCGTAATCCGACTGTGTTCCAGAAGACCACAGCGGTGAACGATTTTTATCTTCACGGCGAACAAGGCTGGCGTTATCCGCTCGGTAATCTGCAACTGCTCGGAAAACTGCAGGCCGGCATGCTGACCGCGAATCAGCCATTGATGCCGCGCGCCGTGCTCCAGGCAATTGCCGATCGCAGCGTCGATTGGTGGGTGATGTCGGAAGATTTACCAGACAAAGAAAACCGGGTCGAACTGACGTCCGACGGCAACATCCGGGTCCACTGGCGTCCGACAAACCTGAAGCCGCATCTTCGCTTGATCGCTGCCGCCCACCGGATGATGAACCGGGCCGGTTATCCTATCGTCTTAACCCAGCGCATGGGGATCGAAACAAACTCGCACCAGTGCGGGACTCTCCGGTTCGGCAAAAATCCGTCGAGCTCGGTCCTGAACGAAAATTGCCGCGCTCACGAGATTGAAAATCTCTACGTGGTCGATAGCTCGTTTTTTCCGTCATCGGCCGCCGTTAATCCCGCCTTAACTATTGCTGCACAAGCGTTACGGGTAGGAGACCATCTGCGCTCACTCAACTGAGTGCCCGGGCAGGGATCGCTCCTCATGCAACTGCGCCTCTCGCCGCAACTGCTCCAGCATGTCAGGCAGATGCCGCCGAGTCAGCAGCCACCCGAAGATCGGCAAAAGAATTAAAATCCCGGCTACGATATTCAGCCAGACAATCCCCTGGAGATACAAACTGGCGGCGTGTTCCGGATTGTGACTGATGTTGTAAGGATACGCGAGCCAGGTGACCAGGACGATCAACCCGCAAGCCCCGAGGAATGTGAGCGCCCAGAGCACCTTCACTAGGATTGGTGTCCCGCCCTCAATTAAAAGCTGGCTGCCGCCGTTCTGCGGTTTGATCGTCCCACTCAGGTACGGTTTAAACCATTGACCGGGTGTCGCCCACCAGACGTACCAGGGAGTGTCAACCCGGTGCTGGAGCAGGAAATGATCCGCTTCAACTCGCCCGATGATCGGTTGCGAACCGGTAAACTGGGTCGGGTTGGCCGGGTCGATCTCTTCTTCATCTACGAAGCTCTTAATTCTGGTAAGAACAGTGTTCGGATCCAGCGGGGACGAAAAAATCTTAAACATGGGATACGATCTGATTTTCCAGATCTTGCGCTCCTGTCAAGTCCGTTCCCTGTAGGGCGGTGGGCAATCGCGCTTGGAGATGAGATACGGGATAGTTTCTCGTTTCTCGTACTAGAGCTGCGCTTCGATAGCCGCCTTATCTATAACCGACCATACTTGCGCAATCTTTTCTCTCCGAAATTCGTAGAACACATTCTCGGTAAAGGAGACTCTCTTCCCGTTTACCTGGAGACCAAGGAACGTTCCCTTTGGCGTACAGGCGAAAACTAGCCGGCTCGCTATGTAAGGAGGCTCGGAAATCAGCAGCTGAATGTTAAAATAAAGGTCCGGAATTCCATAAAAATCTCGCTCCAGCATCTCGCGATATTTCCCTAACCCGACTCGCTGGCCGTTATAGTGCACTTCATCATGAACGAACTGTTCAAGCCTCGGCCAGTCCTGCGTATTCAGACAGGCAATGTAGCCTCGGTAGATATCGGATAGGTCCGTTTTAGTCATCGCAATTGCCGCTGCGCTTCTCCGAGGTTCCTGCATGCAAGGTAGGACGAGTGAATTTCTGCAGTCAACACTCATATGTCAGAAATCGAATCGATGCTCACCATCGGATGGTCACGATTCACCGCGCCCGCAACGCTTCGCGTAGCCATGCGGGCGGATCGTGACTTTCCAGCGTTGACGGGGCCATTGAATGCGGCATTAAGCACTTTGTGGGAGCAATGCTTCTCTTGTCCTCGAAGACTAACGAGACTGAGCTTCTGCTCAGCATTTCCAGTACTGCTCCCAGTTCATCCCTCGAGGCCAACCTAATCAGCGCCGGAGGCTTCAGGAGTTCGGAGACGCAACTTCTGACTGCAGCAATCGACGGTCAACCTGGCGTATTCGGGCGGTTAACGTTCGCATAACGCGAAGGGAAAAGAATGGAGTTTCTTGAACCATAAAAAGAAACTGTTTCTCATTGATCGGGACGAGCTTGCAGTCTGTTTTGGCAATGGCTGTTGCACTTCGCGTTCCACGGTCGATTAATGCCATTTCGCCAAAGAACCCGTCAACACCCACAGTTTCAACAACCTTGTTGCCAATCCGGATCTCCACTTCACCTTCTTGCACAATAAACATCAAATCACGCGGCTGACCAATTTCAAAAATGGTGCTTCCCGCCGTGTAGAATAAAGGGACTACATTTTTCTCAAAAATATTCGGCAGCTTGATAGCCTATCCATCGAACAGAGACACCTCCCCTGATACCAATAGAATCAGGTCTGTCCTCTTTCAGCCAGGCGAATCTCATCTGTCCTTTAAAAACTTCTCAAATGTTCAATCCGCTTTGGGACTAAAGCGAGTACGAGTCCCGGCGCTGCGGGATAAAGCTCAGCCCTAACGACCGCATTCCTCCGGTCCCATCGGTCCTATATGTCCTATACGTCCTATACTTCCCATCCGTCCTTGCGCAGGTCTCGAAGGCTCCCGCGGCGCCGGCGACAGTACGCTGTCCCCAGATTCAGAAAACGCGAGATAATAGCCGTTCATCATCACACTAGACACATTGAATATTTTTGTAATTTTATTCTTGCATAAATCATAACATAACAATAAATATGTTTGGATATGAACGGTCAACCATTGCTCCGCGCGAGCAGACGACTCAGGCATTGGTCGAGAGCATTTATCATCGCGATCCTGATAAGCCTTTGTCCGAGCGTCGCGCGTGCTCAACAGACTGGATCCGGCGGCCTGCAGCAGTTCATTGGTCCGCTAAAGAGCGGACTGAACCTGATCATGATTTTCGGATTCATCGCCGGTTGCGTGATGGTCATGTCGGGATTCTTGAACGCCAAGCGTGACGAGAATTGGAAAATGACAGTGATCTACGGAATCGGCGTGGCAGGCGCTGTCGCGTTGATGAAGGCGTTGTTTAGCATGTTCGGCGCCACATCCGGCGCGGTAAACGATTTCTAAGCTCCAACCCCCAAAGATATGAACGAAAATCTTATCTATACCGATAGCCGTCCGAGAGCCAAAGGCACCGGTTACGCATTCGGTTTTGAAGGCAACCTGGGAATGCCGGTCATCGTTTCCATCATGGTCTCGGTCTTTATGGTCACCTTGCTCCTCAATTCGGATAATCCCTGGCCGCTGCTGGTCAAACTCCTCGCCTCTTTAGCACCTACGGTCCTCACCTCAGGCTATATCATTCTGCTCCGCCACAAGAGACCGCCTCGATTTGATGTCGATCTGCTCACTTCGCTGGTAAACGGACGGTCATTTCAGCCAGCCAGAATTCAACCACGTCACCCTCTCCATCGATGATCGATTCTGTACTTCATGCTTGCGAGTCGCTAGTGAATCTGATCTCCGGCAGAGACCCATCATCTCGAATCTCGCGTTCTGGGATGCCGAATGGGTTCTTCCTCAACGATCTCATCTGGTTTGGTGACGGCGCTTCCAAAAAGACGGCCATCTCTCGCGGATTCATCGTTGAACCGGGCGAAATCAATGCGTTCAGCGTGCAGCAACTGAATGACCTGCATGAGCGGCTTCGGATCCTGCTAGGAATTTTAGGTGAGGAATACGCGCTCCAGATCCAATGGAGCATCGATAGCGATTATCGATACGAATTGGAACAATACCATCGTGAAACACTCGATATCCGGCGTCGCGACCCGATCTGTGGGCAGTTCGGAGTCCTTATCCGGGCAGAAAGATACGAGCGATTTAAGCAGGCGATGGAGGAAGGCAGACTCAGACGCGAACGGCTAACGCTGTTCTTTACTCGCGTGATTGACACCAAGGTGCCAATTGCTGCTGATCACGCTGTTGCGGACTATTTCGATGCCCTCTCTCGCAAGGAGAGCTTGGCGCTTATGGATTTCGCTTCGGGCGCACTCAGTCGCCTGTTTCCGGATTGTCGAATCACGCCGATGAACGACAAAACTCATTTTCTGTTCTATTACCGGTTTCTCAATTCTAACCTCCAGGTTACAGAGGCTGATCCTTTAGAGCTGTTTGATCCAGCGTGCTCGATCCAACAGAACTGTTTGCATGGTGAAGGAGTGACACCGTCGAGATGTTCTGGCGTCTCGTTCCAGCTGGATTCGCATCATCACGCGATCTTTGCCGTGCGCCAGTGGCCGCGTCGCACATTTCCGGGGACCATCGCAGCACTCACTAGTATGGGCTTCCAAGAATACGCGATCACAATGAATGTGTATCCCAAGCGCATCGACAGAGTCATCGAGAAAGAAGAGCAACATATACAGCGGCTGCAGATCGACGCGCTTTCGGAACGCAAACAATCGCTCGTGACAGACATGGTCGCGAAGCAAGAAAAAGTGACCGAGCTCCAACAAGGGAAAGTAATTCCCTTAAGCTGTTTATACATCGTACGGCTTTGGCATCGTGACCCTGATGTGCTGGCGGCCCGCTGCGCCTCCCTGAAGAACGCATTCATTTCGATAGGAGGCGCAGTGGTGCATCACGCGACAATTCCGGAAAACGCTCGCCAGCTCTTCTTCCAGACTTGGCCCGGTTGGACCTATGGTACTTATCGGGCCTTCGATTTGCCGGCCGAAGACGCTTATCTGGCGGATTTGATACCGTGGTCGGCAACTTTCACCGGGCACCTCGAACACGCCGAGGCGATCTATAATGGAGCACGGGGTAACCTCGTCGGCATCCGCACACGCCTCGGGAACACCCCGCAGCATGGCGTCCTGTTTGGAATGACCGGCGCTGGCAAATCAGTGATTGTCGCCGATTTGCTTGCACAGATTGGGCACCGGTTCGGTTTCAGATTGATCGTGGAAGAAGGGTTGTCTCACGGAGTGCTAACGCAGACGCAGGGATGTGAACCGATCATCGTCAATCCAAACGGAAACCTCACCATCAATTATCTCGATACTTACGAAATGCCGTTGTCTCCTTTGCACTTCGCCTTCAGTGCTGGGCTCTGCATGCTCTTTCTGGGGGACCAGGGTTTAGACGGCGAACGCAAGGCGCTTCGGCACGCGCTGATTGTTGAACACCTGCAACAACTCTACACGGACGTGTTCCGCGACTGGATGATGTCGAATGAACAGGCCGGAGAAGAGCTTCGATGGCGCGCCTGTGCGATCGACAAATTCTTGAAGATTCGGATGCGAGCTTCTCAATTCAATTTCTCTGATGCATTTGCGGCGTTCAGAGATTGGGAGGCTCAAAATCCGGATGAAGCCGAGAAGTTTATCCAAGGACTAACGGAAGAAACGGTCACCGAGTTTGCTAAGAGTCAGGCAACCGCAAACCACGTGCGCGATCTGGCATTCGCTTATTTCCGGCCAGACCAGTTTCCGACGCATAGTGCCTTGGTCGAACAGCTTCTCTACAACCGGCGCGGGGGATTGCAAGAGCGAGAAGAGAGCGATCGCGTAGGTAAACTGCTCCGAGCATGGAGCAGAGAAGGAGAACGAGGGAAGCTGTTCGATGGAGTCAGCAACGTAAGCATCGATGGCAGAGTGGCGCATTTCGAACTTGGTCAGATCCCGGAGCACGCAACCGAGATGCGAGCGGCTGCGAATTTTCTCGTAGCCAATTACGGACGCCAAAAGATCATCTCGATGCCGCGAGCAGTACCCAAGATCGCTATTTTTGAGGAGGCCGCCCGCACGCTCGATATCCCTGGAGGTATCCGCATGATCCAGGAGTACTACCGACAGATGCGGAAGTTCGGCTGCAACATTCTCGCAGTGGTCCAGCAATATGACGTCTTGAAAAATTCTCCGGTACGCGGCGCGATGATCGGGAACTCCAAAATGTTCCTGATAACTTCTCAACAGAGCCGCGAGGACGCCAAGGAGATCGGCGAAGCGCTCAGTCTCTCGGGCAAAACGGTAGAAACAATCAACGCCTATCCTCTACCGGAACTGCTGGACCCAAAAGAGCGCTTCAGCGCCTTCACTTACGTGGCAAACGACAAGGTCCGGCGGCTCGTCGGTACCGTTAAGAACGTGGCTTCCAGAGAACTTCTATACGCGGCCTCGAGCGACAACGAGACCTTCGATCAGCGGTCGATGCTACTTGGTACTTACAAGAACATTACCACCGGCATCATCGTGGAATCAGAGAAACAACTTTGCGCCACCGAAAAATCTGCAACCGACCCAATTTTATGAGACTCCGCGAGAGACGCATATCGTACCAGGAATGCTGGAGCGCGGTTCCGCCACTGCGGCAATGGATGATCTGCCTCGCAACGTGGAGATGGCCTTTCCAACGGCCTTGGCGTTTCCTCCATTTCCCCTTCTGCTTCCTCTTCGCCGCATGCACCGTTGGACCAACTGTTCCCAAGGGCCAACTGACAATTCAGGGAAGAGGTGCAGAAGCGCTCACCAACGACGGTGACCCGTTGCTGGGGGTCGGTGTCAATGCACGGAAAGTGCCGGTCGAGTTTGCCAAAGGTTACACCAAAGGGATTTCAGATCAGGTCAAACGTGGCTACTGGGCCAGACAAGACGCCCAGAAAAGCGATCCCGATGTCCAGGGCAGGATCCGTTACTACGACGCAACTTTACCCGGGCGAGAAGACGCGGACGGAGTCGTTCGTGTTCAACGAAGAGTCGTGATTCCTATCGTGGAATGACCATGAAGATTAAATCCAGGAGCCTTATCGCGCTAGCGCTGTGGTGTCTCAGTTCATTTGGTCGCGCGACTACTGTGCATGACCCGATCCATACCGTTCTGAATGTTGCGCAACAGGTGATTGGTCAAGTGCGCCAGGAGTCTCAACACGCCGAAGATGTGACCAAGTACGCAACGATGATCCAAAAACAGGTTCAGCAGATCAATCAGATGACGACAATGATCAACCAGAACGTCGAACAGATGCGCCGTTTTGGGAATCCGGACACCTACATCAACATGCTTGGTCTGGATGAGCTGTTCAGCGAAGTAAATAAGATTGAATCCGGCGTCGGAAGAACAGTGTCTGAGTTTCGCCAAACGGCAAACGGTATCGCAGCACTCAAAAACACTGGCGAAGGGCTTTACCAGGATCTGACAACCTTACCGGATCGATTTGGTCAAAAGGTTCGCTACCAGGCGGATACCTTCAAACAGTTTGGGATGGTCCAGAACATGTATGAGGACTATAACCAACAGCTCTCACAATTGAACGAGTCGATTGGGAGACTCGAAGGCGATGCGCGTGCGACCGCTCAGCAAATTAACTCTGCCGGTTCACTGGTTGAGACGCAGAAGCTGATCGCCAAACACCAGGCGCTGCAGGGGTTGGTGGGCGCAAATTTCAATAAGGCCACTCTGAGCGCTCTAAAAGTTTTGGTACAGGGCGAAGCGAACAGAAACGATCTAGCTCGCGTACAAGCGGCTGTTCGACAGCGCCAGGCGCAGGAGAATGCAATTGAAAATGCACAACTCCGCGCACTTGGAGCGCAAATGTTAGCACCAGCGACGAAGTAGGAGCACCGATTTCTATGGATCAGATTCAGGCATTTCAACTGGCCAACAGCGCTCTCCAGAATTTTTTCAGTCTGAACGGGTTGCTGAATGCGATTGAGAGAATAGCCGACAAATATCGTCCCGCACCATTAGCGATTGCTTTCGTATTACTGACAGTCGGAACGATGCGGGGATTTCTTTATCCAGAGAGCAAGAAGTTTCTTCAAAATATTGTTCGGGCGGTAGTCTTGGTCTGCCTGGTAGCCAACTTTCCGGCCCTCACCAATTGGACGAAACAAGCGGTCCAAGCTGTTGCCGACTGGCCTATAAACGAGCAGGTTTCAGTGGGCAATCTCACTTTCAATTTCACCTCAGGCCAAAGGCCGGTTGAGGAAACACTGGAGAACGAGCTTGCCTCGAAGGTCAAAGGATCGTCAGCCGCGGCCAATGCATCTTCCCAGAATCAAAATCAGAGCGGCGGAGCTCTTGGTCTCATTCCGGGGGTTGGCGCTGTTCTCGACGCGCTGAACAATGCCAAGAACTTGGCGTGGCAGCTTCTCTTTGGATTGTATTTGCTCTGTTTGTTGTTGTGCAAAGCAATCATCTCGCTGGTGAGCTTTGTCCAAAACGTGATCGTCATTCTGTTTTCTCTGTATGCGCCGGTCGCATTCGGGGAATGGGCGATCCAGTCTTTCAGACATCGAGCGCAGACTTTCTTTTTAACATTCATCGGTCTTCTCTGCTGGCCGATTGGTACGAGCTTTGTGAACGTCGTTACTTTGGCGCTGTTCAAAGCGTTACCCAGCCCTGCAGATCACAACATCGGTGCGTTGATCGCCGCAATCGTTGCGGCGGTACCAATCCTTTTATGGATGCTGATCGGACATGTACTGGCTCCGTTCTATATTCAAAAGATGGTTGTTCGCGGGGGTGCAGTTTTGCAGGGGATGTTAGGTGGTATTGGTGCTGGAGTAGGATTAGGCACCGCAGGAGTAGTTGGTGGGGCGCTTGCCGGAACCGGTGGCTTTCTCGCTGCAGCGAGCGGCGCAGGATTGCTTGGTTTGACCGGGCACGGTAAAGGACAAAACGGTGCAACCGAGCAGGGTTATTCAGGCACCAATCGACAGCCGCCGCATCACGGTGATATCGGCGATGCCGCTAGCGCGTCTTTGGACTCGGTCGCGAGTCCAACCGGTAGATTCGGAACGAGGCGCGCTGCCTATCTCAACGGCGGATTGATCGGAGGTTTGCGAGCTGCAGCGCATGCAGCGGGACAAGGAATGATGCTTTCCGGGAAGGGGGTTGAACGAATAGGCAACTTCGCCGCTGTCGCCGGCGAAGGGGTCGCGGATGCGGCTGATCCGGGCATTAGTCCCAGTCTCGGCCGGCGGATCGTCAGGTCTTCTGGGTCAGGTTTTGCATATGCACGCTCATACGACTCCTCCTCAGATAAAGCGCGAAAATATTTGGACTAGGAGAGATTGCACATGGTTCAAGACCAAGAAATCGCGATGGCAACCGCGGAGCCCGAAACGGTGGACGCGGCGACAGCGAACGAACCGTGGCTCTTTGATGATGTTTTAGTGGCGACCGAGGTGGAGCGCAACGCCGCTGCTAAAGGCGCAAGTTCGAACAAGGCCGACACGCGGCAGGCGGCCAAGTCTTTGGCAGCGGCTCGCCGCACGGTTCGTCTCCTATGGCTTGCGTTTATTCTTTCGCTGATCGCCCATCTGGTCATCCCGGTCTGGATCGTGACAGTGATGGTGCGGCCGGAAAAAGTGGCTCTGATGGACGGCACCGAGACCCTGATAGTCGCACCTCTCGTGCCGGTCGAACAAAGTAACGAAATTCTAGAAACTGTTTCGCTGTGGGCGGCAAAATCCCTTCTCGATCGCGGGCCACAAGGGTTTGATGCGCCGGACACGCTTGATCGGGTTTTTCTTCCCGCTGCCAGCAGAAAAGCGAAAGAGGAATTCAAAAAAGTTGCCGATGAATTCGCGAAGAAAAATATCCACCAGAAACTTGAGGTTGGTCGCATTGACCTGCAAAGGCTGGATGATGCCGCTGTGCTGAGTCACGTTGTCGGCCAGATCCTGACCCAGGCGCAGGTTGGGGACGAACAGGTTAATGAGCCGCAATCTGTGGCCCTTAACTTCAAACTCATACGCAATCCTTATTTAGGAAGGAATAAAAGGTATCCATTTGCCGTCGGCGATTTCTCCTTTGGCCAACCGGAACAACTTCAACTGCAAAAAAGAGATGAGAAATAGCATCGCAATTTTTGTCGTGCTACTCGGCGCCCTGGCACAATGGTTGGCTGCGCAGGAGAACTTGAGCTCGCGGATTGTGCGCCTGCCCCTAAACCAGAATGAACCGTCCGTCATCAAGCTCGGCACGCGTGGCATAACAACAATCGAGTTTCCTTCAAAGATCGAGGCACTTGATGGTTTTGGATTCAATGTAAATCCGGCACCGGATGGTCCGGACTTGTTCCAGATTTCATTCAACAAAGGAACAAATTTCCTTTCGTTAAAAGCGATGAAGGAAGGCGTCGAGGGTAATTTAACCGTGGTTCTCGATGGCAAGGTCTACTCCCTTTTCTGCAAGTCGGTCGATGACCCTGTCTTTGTCGTGATCTTTGAAGGTGGCAACGGACGACGAACAACAAACCCAGACGAGGTTCTCGCGAAAAACAAGCCGATTTCTCCAGCGCGATTGTTGGGCTTTCTGGACAAAGTTAAAGCATTCCCGACGTTAAAGGTGAGCGCGCCAGAGATTTTTCACGGGATGGATGTGGCTGAGCCGAATTCCGATTCGAGTCTGGAAGGTCTGCAAGTTCTGCTTCGCCGTGTGATCCGGGACGACTCCATCGATGCGGTCGGCTTTGAAGTCGAATTAGACAACAAGACAAATAAGGATTTCTTGTACGATCCCGAAAGCTTTGGAGTGCGTGCCGGTAGCGAGGTGTATCAACAAGCGGTAGCTGACGCAAGCGGACTAGTACCTGCCGGAAAAAGCCAGAGTGCTTTCTTTGTCGTCACCGGCACAGCAACCGGTGGGCGGAACGACCTTGCAGTAACTAACAAGTTCGATGTCGTCATGCGACAGGTCCAAGGAGATGCGGACCCGCATCGCAAAGTTTCAACAGAATGGCAAGAGCCTCCCAATGCCATCCCAGTTTCGACGACCGGCTATCAGGAACCGCCATTGCCGGACTCCAAGGACAATAGGGATCAGCCCAAACCAGCAACCAGACGTGGGAGGTCCAGAAAACACCATGCAAGGCCCACAGCGGATCCGGCAGCAGGACGCGAGCAACAGGCCAAGAAAGGAGACACTGTCGCCCAACATGGTTAACGCGCGAACATTGCTTCCGGGAGCACTCGGGGCCCTCCTAATTCTTGGAGTCTTCTTTTTTGCGCTCTCTCAGCCGGGTGGCCAGCAAAGGGTGGTGCAGCGACAGCGCGAGGTGGAGAAAGATATTGGAAAGATCACTGAACCGATGACTTCGTCGGTCCGGAACTTTAATCCGGTGTCACCGCCGAAAACTAGGGCCCGAACTCAGCGCCAACTTCCGCCGGTTTCGAGTGCGACGGTTGAGTCCCTCCAAACGCCGAAGACCACGATCGCATCGCTGACTATCCTTGCGGCTGAGGCTCAGCCGGACAAGCCTCCGCCGATCGAGCCGAGGGGCGACTATGCTCCGGCCTTTCGTCTGGTGAAGTGTCAGCTGGTTAATACTGTCGACTCTAGCAATATCACGACTCCGATCATTGGGTTGGTCACCGATGACGTTTGGTGGAACGGAAAAGTCATTATCCGTGCGAACTCTGAGGTGCACGGTGTAGCGAACATCGATCGTGTGCGTGAACGAATCGCCAGCAACGGCGAATTTACTTTCGTTCTAAATGAACCTAACGGTCTGGGGCGTGAACTGGTCATCAAAGGGATGGCGTTGGACATGGAAAAGGATGACCAAATGGACAGTTATGGTATTACCGACGGCAGCGCCGGTTTGCGGGGTGATGTGATTCGGACCGCCAACGCCGATGTTATTAAGCTTTATGCTGCTTCATTGATCAGCGGGATTGCCGGAGCGTTCTCTACGGGAACGAATGGGATACTTGGCAATCGCGTATTTACTAATAACCAATCACTTGGACTCAGCGCACTTCAAGGCGGACTGATTAATCCGGCAGCCGGCAGCACCCAAAGCGTACTCGATCGATATGCCGAGCAAATTGGCTCATCGATCGAGCGCGATGGATTTTTCGTTCGAGTACCGGCCGGAAAGCAATTCTATGTTTATTGCACGGAGGCGATCGATCTAGCCAAAGCAAAGGTCGCTGCGGATGACGAGCGAGTGGCTCGCGAAGATGCTGATTTCAAGAAACAACAGGAACGGTCGCAAGTTCGGCGCGCGTTACCTGTGAATGCTTACGAACTACTGAATCCGTTGCTCCCAGCAATCGATCTACTGAACAACAGCAAAAAATAGAATGGTATGAGAGTCGTTGCCTTCTGCTTTACGTGTCTTCTGCTAGCGGGCTGTCAATCGAAGCCGATGACTTATCTCATCGCGCCGGATGCAAAAGGCGTCGTCAACGGACATCGTTCACAAGAATCAACCGTTGGCAAAGTCGCGAGTGTTCAAGGCGGAGAATCAGAAAGAGAACAGGAATCCTCAACCTCGAACTCCGTCCGACGGGCAGAAATTATAAAGGTGTACGGAGTCAATCGTTACGTCGACGCCGGCGATTCACGAACGATGCACGAGCGTCATGCGGTCTATCGGCTGGAACAACAACCCACGTGGGTAACGCGATCACCGAAAAATCAGAACGAGGTTTTGCTCGGTCCGGTGGTTGGTTTGAAAAAACCAGAGTACGCGCCGGAACCGTTGCCCGGAGAGACCGCTCGCGATCTGGTGACGACGAAACACAAAACAGAGCAAGCAGTCGAAGACATCAAGATTGTTCGAGAAGGCCAAGAGAAATTGGCTGGCAGCGTCCAGTCTCTCGCTAAACAGACTGTCGAAGCCCAGCAGAAACTAACAACCATCATCTCGGTCCTGAATGACCGAGTCAAAAGGTTGGAAGGAGAGAATGGTGAGTCGCCACAGACCGGCGCGAGTACTGCGGCCGAAAACAATGTCGTCATCCGGGGATCTGGACAACAATGAGCGCAATCGACGCGACTAGATTCAACACAGGCTGCCAGCCTGATCACACCATTGGCGGATTTGATCTTCCGGATCGGCGAAAAAGCGTGTCGCAGCAAAGCATGTTAACTGAAACATCCGCAAACGAGTTAATCACCGGCGCGTCTCAACTCGATCCTGAGACAGCGTGGCGATACTATCTATCTGGGTTGCAGAACTACATGAACTCCCGCATTGTCGGTCAATCTGCGGCCACCGCGAAGATCGCGCGCGTAATCCAAGCCAGCGAGCTCGGACTGAACGAATCCAGCGATCGACCAAAGTGCAGCTTTCTTTTTCTTGGACCGACGGGAGTCGGAAAGACTGAGTCCGCAAAATGTTTTGCCGAGTATCTTTGGGGCGAGCGAACGGCGCTCGAGATGATTTACATGAACGAGTATTCATCCGATGCTCGACTCGAGGAGTTCTTAAATATAACTGAAGCTGCAATTCGCCGGCATCCGGCGGGCGTAGCGCTCTTGTTCGACGAAATTGAAAAGGCTCACCCGCGACTGATCGACATATTTCTGTCGTTATTGGAGGAGGGCAAGATAACTAACCTGGCAGGCGAACGGCTGTCGGTTGCGCGTTGTTATGTCGTCTTGACCAGTAACCTCGGTAGTGGGGACCTGGCTAAGATGGAGAGCGCCCCATATGCGATGATGGAAAGGGTTGCTCTCGATGTTGCCAGCCAAATTCTGCGTCCCGAACTATTTGCGCGAATCAGCGAACGGATAGTCTTTCGTCCGCTTGGCATGGGAGTGCAAAAGCGAATCGTAGAAGGATTGATCGAAGCGAAGCTGCGACTTTTGTCTTCCTATTTCGAAAGACCGCTTTCGATTGATTCGGGCCCGGTAATCGCCTTTCTGATTCGGGTTGGTTACAACAAGGAGCAGGGGGCGCGCATGTTGCGCCAGGAAGTCGATCGGCAGTTTAACGCTGCTTCATTGAAGTGTGCTTTGGCCAATCAACGGCCGAGCGAGGGAAAGTTCTATTACGATTCAACGGCAGCCGGATTGGTACTCAAATGACAACCGCAACAAAACGTTGGAGAGGCATCGCTTGCAATAGCAGCGCTATCTATGACGGCGTCCAATCGCGAGGCGCCAATTCGAAACCGTCGAAACTAAATCCGGGCACCACGGTGCATCCAACGAGGGTCCACGCGCCCAGACTTTTCGCAGCCTGCCAAACTTTCGCCGGAACAATCACTTGAGGATGTTGACCATGAGCAATGTCAGAGCCAAGCAAAAAGTCTGTTCTCTGATGACCATCTGATGAGACAGAAAGAGAGAGAAGTGCTCCGGCATACCAATGCCAGACTTCAACAGCGTCAATACGGTGCCAATGTGAGAACTCGTTCTCGGCTAAAAGAAAGTAGATGGCGGTGGACGCTGCGCGACCATTCGCTCCGACCATATCACGGAACGTTTCGCGGTAGTGGCCACCTTCTGGATGCGGTTTGAGGTCAAGGAGGCGAATGATCTCTTCTGCTGAAGCATCAAGCGGCATGGAGTCGTGAAACTTGTGTCAAAGTACGAACGAGAGTCAAGGCTCATTGACAGAACGGCTCGTTTTATTGAAACCAGCCGCTTCAATCGCCATTCAACTCAGATTTCGGAGTTAGCGAAGGCGGCTTCTTCTGAGAACCGTTCGGAGACGGAACCAGATGATATGAATAGCGGATTTACAGGCAGGCTCGACAGGTTTCCGCTTCTGGATGTGATCCAAATGGCTTGCGTTGCCCGGCGCGACGGGCGTCTCCGAATCGTTCATGATAGCGATCAGGCTGAAGTATTCCTCGAAAAAGGGCAGATTATCCACGCGCAGACTTCTCGTTCTTTCGGCGAGGATGCTTTGTTGGAGATCCTCTGCTGGCACGAAGGGCGATTCACATTCTCTCCAGTAATTCCTCGCAGTCTCCGTAAGCAAACAATTGCTGCTCATTGGCAGTACCTGCTGATGGAGGCGGTGCGCAAACGCGATGAAAAGACTGATGCAGGCGAACTGTCGGAAGAAGGTGAGCTGACGATGGGTAAGGCGCTAAGTCGCACCCTCGATCCAGCAATTTGGTCTGAGATAGATCGGCAGAGGCATCGGGTCATGTTGAAACGTGGTTTGGCCGGAGGAGCAATTAGCGCAGCTCTGGTTTCGTCATTGATGATCGTTTTCTGGTTGTTCGAACGACATCAACAATCCCTGGAATCAACCCTTACCGCGACTCAGCGCGATATCGGCGAAAAGCTTTTGGCTAAGCGAGAATGGAGAAAGATCAGCCCCCAAGAAACAGTAATTCCTGCGGGTCGTTTTGTTTACCAGGACGGCCGGATAATGGAAACTGGTTCTTTCGCGATCGATTCAACTGAAGTTACGATTTGGCAATACGCAGATTTCCTTCAAGCGGCTGGCGGCAGTACGCTATTCGATCATCCTGACCAGCCACGGGGTAAGAAACACTCGAACAAACGGTGGGATGCTTACGCTCGTGCCGCTTTTTCTTTGGCGGAGTTTCACGGCGTTTCGGTTAATCCGAATTTTCCTGCGGCTTTTATTGATTGGTATGACGCGTATGCGTACGCGAAGTGGAAAGGGCGAAGGCTACCTACTGAGCTTGAATGGGAGAAAGCTGCGCGCGGCGTAAACGGACTGCGCTATCCGTGGGGCGATAGGCTGGATCCCGGCGCTGCGAATTTTTGGAACAGCGAGGCATCTCGGTCGAGTTGGAGCGAAGTAGGCAGTTTCCAACGCGACCGCAGTCCCTACGGCGTTCTGGATATGGCTGGGAATGTTTCCGAATGGACAGCGGACGACGCGGGACGCCCGGTAGTTCGCGGAGGCAATTTTCGCAATGAAGACCCGGAGCTTACTCGGAGGGTAGTGGATTTGCCGATTCTAACCCTAGATGAAAGGATCGGATTTCGCACTGCCCGGGACATCAAAGGAGAATGAAAAGCCGCGGATTGCGCAGATTCCCCAGGTTAAGAGGGATAAAGGACCCGAAAGAAATCTGTGCAGTTGGCGGAATCTAAGGTTGGACCAAGCGTTTTGAAGCTATGTCGTTCATCAACTTCGTTACGGGAGAGGTAGAATTTAAGATCGTTTACTACGGGTGCGCACTTGGAGGCAAAACATCGAGCCTCGGTTATGTCCATGAGCGCGTCGATGCGAGAGATCGAGGGAATCTGCTGTTGTTGCCAACGCAGAACGATCGAACGCTTTTCTTTGACTTTTTACTGGTCGACGGCGGCGTAGCCAAAGGCTTTAAGGTGCGTTTCAAGCTTTGGACTGTACCGGGGCAGGTGATGTACAACGCAACCCGCCAACTCGTCCTCCGCGGTGTAGACGGGATTATATTCATTGCAGATTCTCAGTGGGATCGCGTCGAGGCAAACCTCGAGAGTCTAAGGAACCTGGAGGAGAACTTGAACACGATGGATCTTGCGCTCGATCGTGTTCCCTGGGCTATTTTCTATAACAAACGCGATTTGCATGATGAGCAAATCGCCCCGGTCGAATCACTCGATCTATTTTTCCAGACGAGTGAACGAAGAGTAAATCGTTTTGCCGGCGACTGCGTATCTGGAACAAATGTGTTCAACGCTTTGAACGACGTGACGCAGACCGTCTTGCGAGATTTCATGCTGAAAAATGATCTCGAGAGCTACGAAGCGTGCAGGTAGCTGGTTGGATGAAGCTCGTTTCCAACGGCTGTTCCTGCGATTCGCGAAAAAGGCTGCCGCGAAGGTCCGGCGTGCGGTGGGCGTCGCAAGCGACGCCCCTCCACGATCGAGGCATGACGCTGGTGGAGCTGCTGGTTGTCTTATCCATCATCGCCGTTGTCGCGGGAGTCGTCACCTTCTCTGTATCGAACACGCTCAAGCGTCAGCAGGCGAAGACATGTTTAACCAACATGTTGATGATTGAAGCTGCGAAGGATGAATTTGTCCGTGATCACCCCGACGCGCTCAATGGGAATGCAGATCAGATCGCGAATTATCTCCGGTTCGGGCTACCGAAATGTCCGGCGAATCCAAACGGCGTTTACAACAACTGGAACAGCGTTGGCCAGGAAACCAGTTGCCCGGTTCATGGCACGATTGAAGCGCTGAAAAATGGCTAGTGAACCGTCTCCCGAAACTCGGAGCCCGGACCCCCGGCACGCGGAAACTATGAGTACCACTCATCATCGTTGGAGAATCGTGGTCGACTTTGTTCGTGCGAATGACGTAAGCGATGTTTGCCTCTGCGGCGGAAGCGTTACGGCGCGACTGGAAGGACGAATAGTACGCTTATCAGAGGAAGGAGCGCTCTCTACGGAAGACGTAATGGAGATGATCCGAGAACTTTTGGCGTCTCAGCGAGGAGTCGCTACAGAAACGGATAGCATAATGGGGGCAGTGGACTTCACGACTGAGCTTTTCGCGAAGCGCTTCAGGGTGAACATTGCGCGGGCGCGCGGTGAGCTCTTTGCGTCGATGCGACCTCTTCCAGAACAAGCGCCCGAGCCCGGACAGATCGGGCTCTCCGCCCAACTAGTCAGGCTTGTTACCGGCTTGAGTAGTGGCCTGGTCTTGGTTACGGGCCCAACAGGATCGGGAAAGACAACGACTATCGCGGCGCTTATTCAGGCTATTAATAAGGCTAAGCAGGCTAAGATTATTACAATTGAAGATCCGATAGAGTTCTTGTTCCAGGCGGATCAGTCTGAAGTAATTCAACGAGAGATTGGATCTGACACCATGTCTTACGAGCAAGGCCTGCGCGAGGCTCTGCGACAAAACCCAGATGTGATTGTCGTCGGAGAAATCCGTGATTCTGAGACCGCGATGGTGGCGCTGCAAGCGGCCGAGACCGGCCATTTGGTGTTTGGCAGTCTCCATGCTAGCAGCGTCGTCGAATCAATCGGCCGATACCTTCTGTTGGGTTCGATTGAGCGCACAGCGGAAATGCGGTACGTACTCGGCAAAGTATTTCGGGTCATCACCAATCAACGGTTGCTTCGAAAGCGGGGTGGAGGACGGATCGCCGTTCGCGAAGTCTGTATCCATGCGCCGAACCTCGAGGCAGTAATCCAAAGAGGTAACGATCAAGAGCTCAACAACTATATGTTAGCCGGCAGAGAATCCGGAATGATCGATTTTCAAACCGCTTTGAAATCTGTGCAAAGCATTGTCGATTCGGGCGACTATCAACTGTTTGGAAAATAAGGCGAAAGCTTTAACTAGCAATTTCAAAATCGGCACAGCAGCTGCGCGCCCGGTAATCTCAACGTTGCGTCTCGTATGCCGAAATGGCCTTGTAAACGGCTTTTTAAAGAACCTCCGCGCAAGAGTCACCCGCGCGACCCTGTAACAGAAGAAGCCCTGGAAACTGGTGATCGGAAAAATTTCGTCATCGTTTTCTGCCTTTTTTAAGCAGAGCTTCTCGGAAGGTTGATAGGAGTCCGAACGACTTCAATGTGGACTGATCGAAAGGCTTGATTTTATTTCCGAGCGGATTTTCGGGAATAAATTCGACTTCGTTTGGTCGTGTATGAGTGGAGAAGTCGCTTGGAGAAGAGCTACCCAAGCAACCTTAACTTGAGTTTTTATTGCGGAAATTCCTCCATGAAAAATATAATTCTTCCCGGTTCTTCGTGTCCTCCAAAGCCTTGCCAAAGGAGGGCGTGGCGTCGAGCACTTACGATTGTCTCGGCGTTTGTCTTGTGCTTACCAGCAGCGTTAGTCGCTCAGCAATATCAGCAAGCGAATCTGGTTTCAGCTACCTCCGACCCCGACCTCAAGAATCCTTGGGGCTTGGCTAGAGGCACAAACACTTTCTGGTGGGTTGCAGACAACGTGACAGGCGTGTCTACGCTGTACGACGGCTCAGGAGCAAAAAATAAGGTAATCAGGGTCACGATTCCTCATACGCCAGGGACTCCAATCGGCAGTCCTACCGGTATCGTGTTTAACGGGAGTAGCGATTTTGCAGTAACACCTGGAAACCCGGGCATCTTCATTTTTGTAGCGCTGGACGGCACAATCTCCGCGTGGAACCCCACCGTGAATTTCACCCATGCAATTCAGAAAGTTCCAGGATCCACCAAGTCAGTGCTGACGGGTGCCACAATCGCGCAGATTGGAGATGATCGGTTTCTTTACGTAGCAGATTTGGAGGCCGGGAAAATCAGGGTTTTTGATACCGACTTCGAGCCGGTTGAACTGGATAAAAAAGCTTTTCACAACGATCATGTTCCGCCGGGGTTTGCTCCATTCAACGTACAGAACATTGGCGGCAATCTTTACGTTGCCTATGCCAAACAGAATGAGTCTAAGACCTTTATCGAATTACCAAGCCTCCCCGGCCAAGGGTTTGTGGATGTCTTTTCCCCCCATGGACGCCTTCTGATGCGACTTCAGCACGGCGATTGGTTCAATGCACCCTGGGGGTTGACCCTTGCTCCGAGTGACTTCGGAGCTTTCAGCCACAAGGTCATTGTCGGGCAATTTGGAAGCGGCGAGATCCTGGCGTTCGACGCGGTCACCGGCAAGTTTGAAGGAAAACTCAGGGACGAGAAGAATGCAGTCATCAGCATTGGCGGACAGGCAGCCCTTTGGGCGCTGGCCTTTGGCGCTGGAGTGCCAAGATCGGATCCTCCAGATAAACCTGCCAATGCGCTCTTTTTCACAGCTGGTCCTAACTTTCCAAATGGCGGACTGTTCGGCACGCTAACGCCCGTCGACCAGGATCTAACCCAAGGAAGCGGTCAGTAGAGGAACTTCAGTCCGATTCGCAATCCACAGTTCGAGAGTCAGGCCGGCCATAGTTTTTGATGGCGGCCTCGATGACGCCCTACGCCTCGGCGGCCTTGGTGGCGTCACCCCGCTTGGCGACAACCTTACCACAGATTTGGCATAGCGGGAGGCCGGATCGCCGTACGGGAAGTCTGTGTTCACGACCGAACCTCGAGGCAGTAATCCAGAGAGGTAACGATCAAGAGCTCAACAACTATATGTTAGCCGGAAGAGAATCCGGAATGACCGATTTTCAGACCGCTTTGAAAACGGTGCAAAGCATCGTCAATCCTGCCGACTATCAGCTGTTTGGAAAATAAGAAGCCTCCCATTAACCGCACCCGGTATCCTTAAGGGACCGTAACGACTATCTTTCCAATCTGTTCGTTGGACTCCATGTAGCGGTGGGCTTCAACAATCTCCTCGAGTTTGAACGTCTTCGCGATAATCGGTTTAAACGTGCCGTCGGCCAGCTTTTCGGTAATGAATTTCCTAGCTCGTGCGGAGCGTTCGGGGTCCCTGTTAATTTCAAAAAGTGTATATCCGCGGATGATGAGTCCTTTACTGATAGCAGGAAACAAAGGGTAGGGCGTCGGTTCGGGGTCTAAAGCGCCATACTCCATTATGGTCGCGCCTTGGCCCGCTGCTTTCGCAAGTGTTTCCAGACCGGGACCAGCCACCGGATCAAATGCAACGGCGAATCCTTTCCCGTCCGTGATTTCTTCGACTCGTTTAATGAGATCCTCGCTTTTGGTATTGATGATGAAATCGGCGCCGGCGTCCGACAGAGCGTCACTCTTTGCTTTGTTTCGGGTTGTAGCGATAGAAATTGCGCCGAGGGATTTAGCGATTTGAATTGCGGCCAACCCAACGCTACTCGCCGCGGCCGTGATCAGAAGATAGTGATTTTTCTTTAGTCTGCCGAATTCAACCACCCCATAAGCAGTCACGTACTGCATCCAAATGGCTGCTCCTTCGACCGGTGTCAGGTTGGCCGGGTAATGAGCCAATGCGCGTGCTGGCAACACAGTATACTCGCCATAAGTACCGTACTGAGTCATCGAAAAGTACGGAACCGCGCTGACCCGGTCGCCCGGTTTGAATCCGGTTACACCCGGGCCGACCGCTTCAACGATCCCCGCTGCTTCATAGCCGATTAATGAAGGAAAGGATGGTTGCTCCAGGTATATACCGGAACGGAACATGACCTCGGCGCGATTCAACCCAATCGCCTCGACCTTCAACAGAACTTCCCCTTCCTTCGGCTGCGGTTTGGGTAACTCTTCCAGTTTCAATACACTGGCATCACCTAACTTATGAAATCGGACAATCTTAGGCATGGAGAAATGAGAAATACCAAATAGAAAATAGCAAATAGGAATCGTTAGATATCAGGCCGCCGAAAATGCTCTTGTTGCGCGCGAAAGAAAATATTTCGCGGACAATCTTCGCGCTGATCACAGAAGACTCGCTACGATCTTGCAGATCACCGAGCGCGAGATTTTCCGGCAAGGGCGTTCTTTTACCTTTGACCTCCGTGATTCTTCTTCGAATACTAGGTATGCCTTCCGCGCTAGGAGTATCGACGGGAACTGAACCGGCCACGGCT
>Ga0070706_100001750_pt1 | contig 22542 bp, 23 predicted proteins | sample KBSK5501metaG_FD_65476 | JGI IMG/M metagenome (GOLD analysis project Ga0070706, IMG submission 65476) | Corn, switchgrass and miscanthus rhizosphere microbial communities from Kellogg Biological Station, Michigan, USA - KBS K5-50-1 metaG | ecosystem: Host-associated > Plants > Roots >... | reverse complement strand
TCCTGACCCCCGGGGAATTCCTACAGCGCGCGGGCTCTTTAGTTCAACTGCTTCGGCCTATCCGCCTCCCCCATAACTGCCGTAAGCTGTTGGTCAGACAGTGTTTTAGCCCTTGCCGTCGTTCGCTGCGTCTGCTAATCTAAATTCCACGCGTTCTTATCTTGCAGCAATGTTCTAAACAAAAGTAATCCACTGATCTTAGTAGCAATGCCTTTGTGTCGGAGCGAGGTGCCGCATGACTAAAGCTGATCTTGTCGATGATGTAGCAAACGCTGCTGAGCTGACTAAGAAAGACGCTGAGCGTCTGGTCGAAATCGTTTTCGAGAGCATCATCGAGAGCTTGAATCAGGGCGAAAAGATCGAACTGCGAGGCTTTGGAAGTTTTCGCGTACGCAAACGAGGCGCGCGTCGCGGCCGTAATCCCAAAACTGGCGAACCTGTTAGCATTCCTGCGAAACGCGTCCCGTATTTCAAAGCCGGCAAGGAACTGAAGGAACTGATTAATCAGAACACATCGGCGCCTTCAGCGAGCTAACGTCTCCTGGAACCTTACCAGTTACCCGTTCGCATAGTTTGTCCGTGGAAAGACTCTGGAGTCCCTGGCGGCACGCATACATCACTTCTGTCGGGTCAGATATGTCTCAGGCCGACTCTTGTATCTTTTGCGTGGCCAAAGCAAATCCGGACGATGACGAAAAGAACTTCGTCCTGCATCGTGCGTCGCACAACCTGGTAATTCTTAATCTCTATCCTTACGTCAGCGGTCATCTAATGATCGCGCCGTACGCTCACCTGGGCGAATTTCATTCGGCTCCGAAAGAAACGACCGACGAGATGATGGATCTGGCCAAGCGTTGCCAGGCCGCGTTGCGCGAAGTCTACCGGCCGGAGGGTTTCAATCTGGGAATGAATCTTGGTCGAGCCGCAGGCGCCGGCGTCGCGGATCACATACACATGCACATCATGCCGCGCTGGGTGGGCGACACAAATTTTATGACGACTGTTGCTGAAACGCGCGTGCTTCCCGAGGATCTACCTACCACATATCACAAGCTGCTTGCCAAGTTTTAGGATGGTTTTCCAACCGGATCGTTTGAACCTGCCCTGCTAGGTGTTTCCGTTGTAATAGCTTCGTCTTCAACTTCCCCGGCCGGATTTATTGGGATGTCGGAAGGTTTCGCGTAGGTGACGCCTCTCACGTTACGGTCAAGCTCCTGCTCGCCTCCAGGGACGCCGGCGGTCAGCGGCGCCACGTTGAAACCCGGATAGTCAATCCGGGTGTGATAGATTGCTGTAAGTGAAGTAATGATGGCTTCGCGGATTTGGGTCAACTGCCTGAGTGTTAAGTCGCATTCATCGAGCTGGCCGTCGCTAATGACCGCATCGAAAATCCGCACAACAATGGCGCGGATACTTGTCGGATCGGGGTGGGCCAGCGTACGCGCTGCGGCTTCGCAGGAATCAGCGAGCATCATGATCGCAGTTTCTTTGAACTGCGGCTTCGGTCCGGGGTAGCGAAACTCCGCTTCGTTAATGACCTCGTTATGATTGGCTTGCTCTTGGGCCTTACGCAAAAAGAAATGCAGCGTGCGTGTGCCATGATGCTGAGGAATAAAGTCGGCGACACGCTTCGGCAAACCGATTTCTTTCGCCAGTTTCAACCCGTACGTAACGTGACTGGTGATGATTTTCGCGCTTTGCGTAGGACGTAAACGGTCGTGAGGATTATGGCCGCTGCTTTGATTCTCAACGAAGTGATCCGGTGCGGCGACCTTACCGATATCGTGATATAGCGATCCGATGCGCGCCAACAATGCGTTGGCACCGATCGATCGGCAGGCGTCCTCAGCTAGCTGGCCAACCGCATGCGAATGTTGGTTTGTTCCCGGCGCACGCAAAGCCAACTGACTCAGAACGGGCAAATCTGCATTCGAAAGCTCAAGTAATTTTATGTCCGTGAGAATTCCAAAAAGGGATTCGTTGATCGGCACACCACCGGCAGCAAAAATGATTGTCAGCAAGCCGCCGCCAACCCCGCATCCCGCCGCGAAGAGCGCACTCCTCACGGTTGGCGATGGTTGGGCAGAAACGACGAGCGCCAGCGCGGTAACAGCATTCACGGCTGCTACTACCAGGCCGGCGAGGGTGACTGACTGACGTTCGCGATAGCGTTTGATTCCATAGACTGCCGCGGCAGACGAGATCAGCGCATACAATGTCGTCTGCACGCCGTTCGGAGCGAGCAACCCCGCCAAGACAGCCGCGATTACGCCGGTGATCAGTCCAACTTGCCGGTCTAATAGCATCGTAACCAGCAGCGCCGCCGCCGCAAAGGGAATCCCAAAGCTCCAGATCGCCGGATCGTTAAGCGGGGAATGTGTGGTTTCTATCGCCACGCCGCTTGCAACCATGAATCCGAGGCGTATCACGACAGACTCAACCACAATTGCCGAACCCGCCAGGGCAAACGCCCTTCTTTTTGAAATGGAAAGACTGGTCGTACTCGCGTGGTAATCAATGAACCGCCACGTGATCAGATAGGCCGCGACGACCAGCACCAACACACCGACTGCGTTTCGCGTTAAAGGAAATCTACTGAGAAGTAAGGTGGTGGCGGTAACGAGTGCGGTGAAGCCAATGAGAAATTGAACCGCCGGTGAGAACCGGCTAAGAGGATAGAGCGCCACGCCCAACACAGCGTTCCGGACTCTGCTTGAAGTAAATCGGGGACGGGGACTCATCAAACTTGAGTCATCTACACCAGTTGCATTTCGTTTCGATCTCCGGCGCCGATCGCAACTGCCGCCTGGATTCTTCGCAGCAGTGGGGAAAGCGTTGCGGGGTTTGACGCAGAGATTGCCAGACAATCGACGCCATGTTCGAGGAAAATCTGTCGCATCATCGCGTCGAGCATAGTGTCGTCAATCAAGTCGACCTTGTTGAAAACCAGCAGCCTTGGAATCTGATCGAACTCCAGTTCTGCCAAAATTCGATCGACCGAAGCTATTTGTTGGTGCCAGCGCGGGTTTGCCGAATTGATTAAATGAATCAGTAAAGAACTCCCGGCGATTTCTTCCAGCGTGGATCGAAACGCGGCCAGCAGGTCAGGCGGAAGATCGCGAATGAAACCGACCGTATCGTTAATGATAACCTCCTGGTCGCGCGGCAAACGCAGACGCCGAGTAGTAGGATCGAGCGTTGCGAACATCCGCGCTTCGGCCAGTACATGACTGGACGTCAGCGTGTTCAGCAGAGTCGATTTGCCGGCGTTCGTGTAGCCGACGATGGAAACAATCGGCAGCCGATGACGCACTCGTTCCTTGCGGCGTTGCTCTCGCCGCGTGCGTTGCGACTCAAGCTCTCTTTCCAGGCGATGAATCCGATCGCGCACGCGGCGGCGGTCAGTCTCGAGCTTGGTCTCTCCGGGTCCACGGCCGCCGATGCCGCCCGCTAATCGTGAGAACGCCGAATCTTGTCCGAGGACTAAGCGCGGGAGGATATATTTTAGTTGCGCCAGCTCAACCTGAATCTTGCCCTCGCGTGATTGCGCCCGCTGCGCAAAAATATCCAGAATCAACTGTGAACGATCGATGATTTTCAGATCGGTGGCTTCTGAGATCGAGCGAACCTGCGACGCCTGCAGTTCACGATCAAAAATGATCGCGTCCGCGCCGAGCTGCATGGCGCGAATAAGCAGTTCGTCGAGGTTTCCTTTGCCTACAACCGTTCGCGGATCGACTGCTGCTCGGCGCTGAATGATCGTGTCTAATACGATAACGCCGTCCGATTGAGCCAGTTCGCGAAGTTCGGCGATCGAATCTTCAGCGTCGGCAGTCGAACCGGTAGTGACGTTCACCAAAATCGCTCGATCATTTGCTCCAGCACGGCGAGCGACGCGGCGATTGCGCGCCATCTCAGCTTCGAGTGCGTTTATCAGGCCAACGAAATCAACGTCCAACTGGGACGGAGGCGCCGGGCTTAGAAAACCGAACTGTTTCGAATTGCCGTTAGTACCGAGCTCAGCCACCGTTGATGGCAGTAAGTGGGCTGCGCGCACTACGTCGGGCAAGCCCGTGCGCGCGTCAACCTCGATGGCGGCCATTAAGTCCAGACGCAGCAGCGCAAGATCAGTCAGGTCATCGCGGGTCAAATCCTCGCCGCGTAGATGTGTGTGTACGCACCGTAGGCCGCGGAAGCGGTCACCGGCGACGCGTACGCGCTTGAAATCGGGCATTTCAATTTGGCGCGCGTCGCCAACGATCACGTATTCGACATAACCCTTGCGATCGATGAGTACCCCGATTTGCCGGCGCGTTTCATGCGACAGTTCACTAAGCTGGCGGGCAAATTCGGGCGTGACGATTTGATGCGGCGGAATGCGGCGCTGATAGAGCTTTTCAATTCGCCGCAATTGGTTTGGCTTCAGACCCTGTGTGTTACCGTGAAGACTTCGCATTCACCCGTGGACGGTTCAGCTTGGGGGCAATTATAGCATGCCGCAAGTCGGAGGGCTCAATAAGGCGACATTAGACAAGCATGCGCGACGGTCTTACCATGTAGGACTTTGATCCTGGGTTAGAGATGAGCAAATCAAAACATATTGAGCGAGTTGATCCGCCTGCCGGCATCTCTGGCGGCGAAGTGACAATTGAACTCGCTGAACCAACTCGCACCGAAGTGAAACAGTTAACTGTTTGGTTCGGTGATCAGAAAGCCCATCTGGTGGCTTGGACGCAAAGACGCGTTTTGGCATTAGTTCCAGACATCGATCAGGGTGGAGAGGTCGAAATTTCGATCTCTTATGGCGAGAAGCAAGACAGCCGCGGTAAGACGGCTCGCTTCGTGGTGGGGAAGAAACTCGCCGGTGGACTGCATCCCGTCGCGAATCCAGCTTTCGACCCCGCGGACGATTCGCTTTTTGTGACGCGTTCGGGTTCGCGTGGTGAGCATGTGCCCGTCTCAATCTTTCGTATCACCCGCGACGAGAAAATTGCTGAGTTTTCCGGCGACATTACAAATCCCACGGGTATTGCTTTCGATAAAAGCGGCCAGATGTTTGTAACCAGCCGGCTCGATGGCACGGTCTATCGTGTCACGCCCCTGAAAGAAGTCGTTGTGTTTTCGAGCGAGCTGGGCATTGCCACCGGCCTGGCATTCAATCGCGACGGCGACATGTTCGTCGGAGATCGCAGCGGCACGATTTATCGCGTGAATGAGATCGGCGAGCCGAAGCCGTGGGCGCAACTGGAGCCTTCTGTTTCCGCATATCATCTGGCCTTCGGGCCTGAGAATGCTCTTTACGTCACGGGTCCGACAGTCTCGAGTTTCGACGTCATTACGCGCATCGATGAAGAAGGCGATGAAACGGTCTTCTATCGTGGACTGGGACGTCCGCAGGGGCTGGCGTTCGATCGCGACGGCAATCTTTACGTCGCGGCTTCCTTGCGCGGTCGTCGCGGCATCGTTTGCTTGTCGCCTGACGGAACGAAGGCGCAGCTTGTGGTCGCGGGCCTGAACGTAGTTGGGCTGGCATTCAGCGCGCGAGGCGAGATGGTCGTCGCAACGAATGACGCGGTCTATAGTTTGCCTTTAGGGATTCATGGGACGCTGTTGGAATAGCGTGAACCTGACCAAAGCGCTGCGAGATCGAAAGCTTTGACTCTCGTTAGTCCTAATGTTACTTTGAGCTTTCTTTCGGCACCGCCGCGATGACCTCCGGACTAGTAGCTCAACTTGTTATTTACATGGTGGTGCTTTTGTTCGCCATTTCGGCGCACGAGGCTGCCCACGCCTGGATGTCCAACAAGTTCGGTGACGACACCGCCCGGCTCTTGGGCCGCATCACTCTAAATCCCGTCGCTCACACGGATCCAATCGGGACTCTGCTAATTCCAATCGCGAGTTTCATCTTCGCCAACATGGGCGGTGCAGTTGCCGCGATCCCGCTAATCGGTTGGGGCAAGCCTACTCCGGTCAATCCTCTGCGCTGGCGCAACAAAGACCTGGCAAATGTTATGGTTTCAATCGCAGGAATACTCGCGAACCTGACGATCGCTATAGGGGCATTGATCCTGTTCAAGATCGCGCAGTATTCGCATCTGTTCGGCGAGGGTGCGGCTCTGTCTTCCGTAGCCGAACCGGTCGAACTGTTTCTCCTTCGCGCGTTGACAATCAATGTGTCGTTAGCAGTCTTTAATCTGTTGCCGTTTCCACCGCTCGATGGAAGCAAAGTACTTTGGACGATTCTGCCGGAAAGTATGAAACCCGCTCTCGAGGCGCTGGAGCGATTCGGTTTCATTATCCTGTTACTAGTCGTCAGTTCAGGCTTTCTGGGAATAGTCTTCAGACCGATCATGAACGTAATTTATTATCTTCTAGAACTCTAGGATTGCGATGCCTAAACGGATTTTCAGCGGGGCTCAACCCACGGGCAACGTGCATCTGGGAAATTATCTCGGAGCGCTGCGCAATTGGGTCGCGCTGCAAAAGGAGTATGAAAGCTTTTTCTGTATCGTTAATCTTCACGCGGTCACGGTGCCGCAGGATCCGAAGGTGCTTGCGGCGAAAACTCGTGAACTTGCGCGCATCTATCTCGCAGTCGGAATTGACCCGCAGATCTCCACGATATTCGTGCAATCTGACGTAGCCGAACATGCAGAGCTGACCTGGCTGCTTAACTGCGTCACGCGGATGTCCGAACTTGAGCGCATGACGCAGTTCAAAGACAAAGCACGTAAGCAGCAGGCCGGGGTCCCCGGCGGGGCAGCCCCGCTGGGGTGGAAGGAGAACGTCGGCGTTGGCTTGTTCGATTATCCCGTGCTGATGGCTGCGGACATTTTGCTCTATCAAACCGATCTCGTGCCCGTGGGCGAGGACCAAAAGCAGCATCTCGAACTAACCCGCGATATCGCGATTCGCTTCAATCGTGACTATGGCGAGACCTTTCGCGTGCCTGACGCCTTCATCCCTACGGTCGGCGCGCGCATCATGTCGCTCGCCGATCCATCAAAAAAGATGTCGAAGTCCGACGAAGAGAGCGAGGCGGGTTGCATTGTGCTGCTGGATGATGAAGACGCCGTGCGACGCAAGTTCAAGCGCGCTGTGACTGATTCAGGAACTGAGATTCGTTTCGATCCGGCGCGCCCGGCGATAAATAACCTGCTCACTATTTATCACTTGCTAACTCAGAAAGCATCGACCGAGATCGAAGATCATTTCAACGGAATAGGCTACGCCAAGCTTAAAGAAGAGCTGGCCGATGTGACCGTCAAATTTTTGAAGCCATTTCAAGAGCGCGTTCGCAGTATCGATGATGGTAAACTAGACGAGATTTTGGAACAGGGCGCGGCCCGTGCGCAGACAATCGCCCGCGTCACGCTCGCGCAGGCAAAAGTAAATATGGGTTTGGTTGGCGCCAGGAGAAGCGTCGACCTAAAGTAAACTGAAACAAGATAATGGAAGATACCGCACAGGCAGACATACCAGGGGCGGCGGCTGCGGAAGCTTCGCCCGAACCGACGGCTTCGATAAATGTTGCGGGCGCTAAGCCAGAGATTGTCACCGACCGCGACAGCGACCAGTTGAAGATAACGCTCGGTGAGTTCGAAGGCCCGCTCGATCTTCTGCTGCACCTGATTCGTCAGGAGCAGGTGAACATTTACGACATTCCAATCGCGCGCATCACTGACGAATACCTCCATTATTTGAATCTCATGCAGGAACTCGATCTTGCCGTAGCCGGTGATTTCCTGGTGATGGCGGCCCAATTGATCGAGCTGAAGTCGCGGATGCTGCTTCCGCGCGACCCACTGGCTGAAGAGGAAGAAGAGATCGATCCGCGCGCGGAGCTGGTGAACCGACTACTGGAGCACGAGAAGTTCAAGGCCGCAGCGCAAATGCTTTGGTCGCGGGCGACTGTCGAGCAGGCTGTTTTCACGCGGGCTGAGCTGGAAACCGACACGAACAATCCCGAAGTCGCGGTTGGCCTGTTCGATTTGCTCACCGTCTTTCAAGAGATTCTCGCGCGGCACAAAGAAGAAGTGCTGCTGGAGATTGAGCGAGAAGAAATTACGATGGCTGAAATGATCGAGCGCTTGCGTAACATGGTGCGGTCGGCGGGCGAGGTGAACCTAATACAATTCTTCGAGCGTGCCGGCTCAAGGCGCGAGCTGGTAGTCGCGTTCCTGTCGGTGCTCGAGCTGGTTCGATTGAATGAAATCTCTTTGATCCAGCGAGAAACTTTCGGCGAGATAATGGCGTGGGCATCGAGCCCCGCCTAAGAGGAAAGTTTAATGACCGAGAAAGCAAAGGCAGCCTCCGCAAGAGAGAGTACGAACGTGTACGCTGACCCGGGAACGTCGTCGGCGGAGCTCGATGAGACCATCGAGGGCCGGCGCGAAATCAGCGATGCTGAGCTGAAATCGATCGCGGAAGCATTGATCTTTGTAGCGGATGAACCGATCAGTGCAAAGCTGATCGCCGACGTGCTCGATGTTGAGCAGTCTGCGGTCGAGAAAGCGATTACACAATTGGTCGCAGATTACGAGTCGCGTAATGGAGCTTTGCAACTGCGTGAGATCGCCGGTGGCTGGCAGATTGCGACACGTCCCGAGCACCATGAACAAATTCGAGCCTACTTGAAATCGAGACCCAGCGCGAAATTGTCGCTGGCGTCGCTGGAAACACTGGCTGTCATTTCTTACAAACAACCGGTCACTATTCCTGAAATCCTGGAAATTCGGGGCGTGCAATCGCCATCGGCCATTAAAACCCTGCTCGACAAACGCTTGATCGTGGCGAAAGGCCGGAAAGAAACTGTCGGCCGGCCAATGATGTATGGGACATCAAAAGAGTTCCTGATTCAATTTGGCCTGAAGGATCTCTCGGAGTTGCCGAGCATTGAAGACTTCCAGGACCTAGCCGGTGGAGAAGCGTAAGAGAACAGAAGGCAGTAGGCAGAAGGCAGTAGGCAGAAGGCAGTAGGCAGAAGGCAGAAGGCAGAAGGCACAAAGCAGTAGGCAGAAAACAAGACTGACCCTGCCAATTCCCAGTTACTCTGCTTACTGCCTACTGCGTTCTGCCTACTGCGTTCTGCCTTCTGCTTTCTGTCTTATGCTGCAGCGTCTCCAAAAACTAATCTCCGAAGCAGGTATAACCTCGCGCCGCCATGCGGAAGAGCTGATTACTGCGGGACAGGTGAGTGTTAACGGCAAAACCGTAACTGAACTTGGCGTCAAAGCCGATCCGGAAAGCGATCACATTAAGGTGCGGGGACGGCTGATTAACCCCTTGCTGAGTCAGCGCGAGAAGATTTACGTCGTTCTCAACAAACCCAGAGGATACTTGACCAGCATGGACGATCCGGAGGGACGTCCTCTGGTAACGCAGTTGCTTCCGCCGTCACTCGGACGTTTGCACCCGGTGGGCCGCCTCGATTTCAACACTGAGGGTCTCTTGTTGCTGACAAATGATGGCGAACTCACAAACCGAATAACCTCTGCCCGAAATCGAGTTGCCAAGGTTTACCAAGTTAAGGTGCAAGGCATGCCGACGGACGCCGCCATCGCGCGGCTGCGTCGTGGTATCTCGATCGGAAAAGGTGAGCGCACTGCACCGGCTGAAGTGCGCAGACTGCGCGCTAGTGACACGAACTCATGGTTTGAAGTTACACTTCAAGAAGGTCGCAACCAGCAGATCCGCCGCATGTTCGATGCAATTGGGCACTCCGTGATCAAGTTGAGGCGCACGCGCATTGGACCGCTTGAGGACAGGCACTTGAAGCCAGGCGCATGGCGCCGACTGACGGAGGTTGAAGTTCGGCGTTTGAAGAGTGTACGCGTGAAGAATTGAATGCCGGCAAGATGCCAGCGAACCGCAGGCAGGGATGCCTGCGCTCCTCACCAGCGGTCACGTTTTCAGACTTCATTGAGTTACAATGTTATGTTCCTATAACGCTGCGACAGGCGTCCGTGCCTGTCGTTTGAGTGTAGAGGCTTGTAATGGCAACCCCGCTGACTAACGTCAGCGGTTCTGTATCAGATGGAATTCGAACTCACTGACGAACAACTGCAAATGAAGATGAGCGTGCGCGAGTTCGCCGAAGCGGAGATCGCGCCGCACGTGCTGGAATGGGATGAAGCTCAGCATTTTCCCATAGAGCTGAAACCCAAACTAGCTGAACTAGGATTGCTTGGTGTTCTTTTCCCTGAAGAGTACGGAGGCGCCGGTCTCGGGTATGTCGAATACGCTACCGCGATTGAGGAACTTTCACGGGTAGACGGATCAGTCGGGATTTCAGTTGCTGCTCATAACTCACTCTGCTCGAATCACATTTATCAATACGGAAACCAACAGCAGAAGCGGAAGTATTTGACGCCTTTGGCCAGTGGCGAGCATCTGGGCGCGTGGGGATTGACTGAACCGGGCGCGGGCTCCGACGCATCAGGCACACGGACGACCGCAGTCAAGAATAACGGCGGCTGGGTTATCAATGGTTCGAAAAACTTCATCACGCATGCTATTCACGCCGACACCTGCGTCGCCTTTGCGTCCAGTGATCGTTCGAAACGAAGTAAAGGCATTACCGCCTTCATATTTGAGAAGGGCATGAAAGGGTTCAGCCCGTCGAAGAAGGAAAACAAGCTCGGCCTGCGGGCATCAGAGACGGCCAGTGTCGTTTTTGAAGACTGCTTTGTGCCGGATGACAATCGTCTCGGCGAAGAGGGCAAGGGCTTCGCCAATGCTATGGAGATTCTGGATGGTGGGCGAATCTCAATCGCCGCGCTGGCAGTGGGCATTGCCCAGGGCGCGTACGAATCGGCTTTGCGATACTCGGAAGAGCGGCAGCAGTTTGGAAAACCAATTCGCGAATTTCAGGCGATTCAGTTCAAGCTCGCTGATATGGCAACCGAGATCGACGCCGCGCGCCTTTTGATGTATCGCGCGGCCTGGATGAAGGATCAGGGAAAGCGGACGACTAGAGAATCTTCGATGGCCAAACTGTTCGCGTCAGAAGTGAGTGTGCGGGTTTGTGAAGAGGCGATTCAGATTCACGGCGGTTATGGTTATACGAAAGATTATCCGGCAGAAAAATATTGGCGTGATTCGAAGCTGTGCACTATCGGAGAAGGGACCTCAGAGATTCAGCGGATTATTATCGCCAGGGAGATTTTGCAGCAGGCATGAACCGTGATGAGCAATAAGTCGCTTATCGATCGTCTGATCGCCGGGGATCCGACCGCGGTTGCGCGGGCAATCTCAAAGATTGAGGATGGCGCGGCGGATGGTTCCGAATTGATGAAGCAAATCTTTCCGCGCACCGGCCGCGCGTTGACAATTGGCATCACCGGCGCGCCGGGAGCAGGGAAGTCTTCTTTGGTTGACAAGCTGGCTGCCTTCTATCGCAAAGCCGGCGAGCGCGTGGGCATTATTGCTGTCGATCCATCCAGCCCGTTTTCCGGCGGCGCTATCTTAGGGGATCGGATCAGGATGCAGACTCTCTGTCTCGATAAAGGCGTCTTTATCCGCTCAATGGCGACGCGCGGAAATCTGGGTGGACTCGCACGCACGACTGCCGAGGCAGTCGCGATTCTGGATGCGGCTGGCTATGAAAAGATCATTGTCGAGACCGTTGGCGTCGGCCAGGATGAAATCGAGATTGCCAAGACCGCGGACGTTTGCGTGGTCGTGCTGGTGCCGGGCATGGGCGACGATGTTCAGACCATGAAAGCGGGCATCATGGAGATCGGCGACGTGCTGGTTATCAACAAGGCCGACCGCGAAGGGGTCTTGCGCACCGAGAAAGAACTGGAAGCCTTGTTGTCACTGGCGAGGCGCGGCGATAACTGGGAGCCTCCCATTGTCAAGACAGTTGCAATCGAAAGCAAGGGCGTCGAGGAACTGGCTGCGGCCATTGAACGCTTCGCCGAGTTTCAGCGAAAAGCGCCGACTGCAAACGAGCGACGTCAGGCGATTGCCCGCTGGCGCATTTTAGAGTTGTTACGCGAGCGTCTAGTGGCGGAAGCGCTGAATGGTGATTCGACTGAGAGATTGGATTTGCTGGCGACGGAAGTGGCCAGTAAGAAGCGCGATCCTTATTCGGCGGTTGAAGAACTGATCAGTGATAAATGAAAATTGATCACATTGGTATTGCGACACGCGGAATCGATGAAGCCGCGAGCTTTTGGCGCGAAGCGCTCGGTCTTGAAGCGGCTGAGACTGAAGAGGTAGCGGAACAGAAAGTACGGTTAGCGATGCTTCCCATCGGCGAATCGCGCATCGAGTTGCTGGAGGCGACAACGCCGGATTCGCCAATTGCGAAATTCCTCGAAAAGCGTGGGCCCGGAATTCATCACGTTGCCGTGCGCGTGGACGACATTCATTCAGCCCTGGCTGGACTACGAAAAGGAGGAGCGCGCTTGATTGACGCAGAGCCGCGAACCGGCGCGGGCGGTTGCCTTGTGGCCTTCGTTCATCCATCATCGACGGGCGGAGTCCTTCTGGAGTTAGTACAGAACCGCTCGCGGTAGCGAGCCGGTAATGAAGCGGTATGATTTTGGCGTGAAAGGAAAGAGTAGTTTTGAATTCAACAACTAAAGCGTGGATTGTCGCCGCAGTTGGCATCGTTTTTTCAATCGGGCTCATCGTCTGGCAAGTGAAGGCCGGCCACGCGGTCGCTATCAATCTCAGTGCTGACGACATGTCACAAATCGCGTCTGATCAGGCGCCCCAGGCCCGCGCACGTCTGGCTTCGGACGAAAACGCTCGCAAAGACTTCGCGAAAAATGTGCGAGAGCTGCTGGCAGTCTCCGAAGAAGCTAAGTCCAAAGGCATTGCCTATCGTCCAGAAATCGAGCGCCAACTTGATTTGATTCGCGCGATCGTAATCTCGCAAAACTACGCGGAAACGCAGGTCGGGACTCCCGGCGCCTCAACGGTGTCTGACGCAGAGATCGAAGCATTTTTCAAAGAGCCGGGACAGGAAGAGCGCTTCAATCAGTTCCTCAAAGATGCTCAAGCGCACAACCCGATGATGGCGGGACAGCAGATACCCGAGGAGCAGCAAAAAGAGATACGGCATCAGTTGGGCCAGGTGTTGGTCGGCGAGCGGCGCGGAATTGCTGCCGGCGTCGATCAGAAGCGTCGCGTGCAATTACAAATTATGCTGGAGCAAGCGCGGCTCCTGGCTTCGACCTACGCGCAGGAAACTCTGATTCCCAGCACCAAAGCGACTGACGCGGAAATTGACGCTTATATAGCAAAGCATTCGGAACTCGATACGAAGCAATCGCGGACGAAAGCCGAGGATGTATTGAAGCGCGCGCGTGCGGGCGAGGATTTTGCTGCCCTGGCAAAGGAATTTTCGACCGACCCAGGCAGCAAGGATAAAGGCGGTGACCTCGGCTGGTTCGGCCACGGACAAATGGTTCCGGAGTTTGAAAAGGCTGCGTTCGCTTTGCAGCCCGGACAAATCAGCGACCTCGTCGAAAGCCAATTCGGCTTTCACATAATCAAGGTCGAAGAACGTCGCACGGAGACAAAGGAAGGAAAGCCTGAAGAACAAGTGCATGCGCGGCATATTCTGATCGCGGCTGGCGCGCCGAATCCGTTCGGACCGCCAAAGTCTCCGAAGGACCAGGCTCGTGAAGCCGTTGAGCAAGAGAAAGAGAAGAACCTCATCGACGAAATCGTAAAACGTCAAAGCGGTCATATCACTATTGCGGAGAATTTTTCAGTAACCGCGCCACCGCCACAGCAGAAACCGCAAGGATTTCCACCTGCTGGTTCACCGGAAACGGCGCCGCCTTCGGCCTCGCCAGCGACAAAAGGAAAGCCGGCGAACACACCGAAAGCCGGGACGAAACATTGATCGATTAAGAGCGATGAAGTTTGGTGACTATCGCTTCGAAGTCATTCCCGACTGCGAATTTCGTCTCGATGGCGGCGCGATGTTCGGCGTTGTGCCTCGTAATCTTTGGTCAAAAGTATCTCCGCCCGACGAGCAGAATCGCATTCGCTTGAACATGAATTGTCTCTTCATCGAAGCTGGCGGCGAGCGCGTTCTGATTGATACCGGCATCGGTGATAAATGGTCGGAACAACATCGGGCGATGTATGGAATCGATCGTCAGCGATCGCTGGATGAGTCGCTACAGACCATTGCTGGGGTTGCCTCGGAAGAAATCACAATCGTTATCAATACGCATCTACACTTCGATCATGCGGGCGGCAACACGACATTCGATGAGTCCGGAAAAGCGGGCACTTCGTTTCCGAACGCGCGTTACTTCATAACCCGCGCTGAGTACGAGCATGCCGAAGCGCCATCAGAACGCGATCGGGCCAGCTATCTGCCAGAGAATTGGCGACCATTGAAGGACTCAGGCCAGCTTGAGCTGAAAGAACCTGATTACGAGGTTGTGCCGGGGCTGCGTATGGAGACACATGCGGGCCACAACCGCTCAATGCAATGCCCTCGGTTGGAACGTGACGGCAAGACCTTGTTCGGTTTTGCTGACTTGGTTCCGACGCGCGCGCACCTGCCTTTCGCGTGGGTGATGGGATACGACCTTTATCCGGTCGAAACGGTTGAGGCGAAAAAGAAACTGCTGCCGCAGGCGGCCCGCGAAGGCTGGACGTGTTTGTTCTATCATGATCCTGATGCGCCGCTGGGGCACATCGTCGAAGAAGACGGGAAACTGCGCGCAGTTGGAATCTAGTCGTAGGGGCGGACCTGCGTGTCCGCCCTCACGCAAACAGGACGGGCAGACACGTAGGTCTGCCCCTACAAAGAATAAGAATGTCTACCGCGAGAATTGGCATCATCGGCGGCAGCGGGCTCTATCAGATGCCGGAGCTTACTGAGATCGACGAGATCGAACTTCAGACTCCATTCGGCAGTCCATCCGACGCTTTCATCCTTGGCACGCTGGAGGGTGAGCGAGTCGCGTTCCTGCCGCGGCATGGTCGCGGACACCGTCTCACGCCGACGGAACTTCCGTTTCGCGCGAACATCTATGCGATGAAACTACTGGGTGTCGAACGTATCCTGTCGGCTTCTGCCGTCGGGTCCTTGCAGGAAAAGTACGCGCCGTTGGACATGGTGATTCCCGAGCAGTTTTTCGATCGCACGCGCTCACGGGCACGCGAATCAACTTTTTTTGGTGAAGGCATTGTTGCGCACGTAGCTTTCGCACATCCCGTGTGCAGCGAACTGGGCGACGTGCTTGAGGAGTCATGCAAGACTGCTGAGGTGAAAGCTCATCGTGGTGGAAAGTACATTTGCATGGAAGGCCCGGCGTTCTCGACTGTCGCTGAGTCGAACGTTTACCGTTCGTGGGGCATGGACGTGATTGGCATGACGAATTTGCAGGAGGCTAAGCTCGCGCGCGAAGCCGAAATCTGTTACGCGACGCTGGCCTTAGTGACGGATTATGATTGCTGGCACCCTGGTCACGAGGCGGTAACCGTGGACACGGTCATCGAATATCTGACTAAGAACGTGCGGAACGCTCAGGTGATCATGCGCGAGTCGGTGAAGCGGCTCAGCGGTCGTGTGCGGAGCTGCAAATGTGACTCGGCTTTAAAGAATGCAATCTTTACGGCGCCGAATTTGTGGCCGGAAGCAACCACTCGGAAGCTGGACGCCATCATTGGAAAGTATCGAAAGTAGGTCTCAGGTTTCAAGTTTCAGGTTTCAAGCTGAGGTGAACAGATGAAGAGAAATTGTTTGATACTAACTGTGCTCGCGGTTGTGCTCGTGCTGGCTGCGCCGCCGACCCGCGCTCAGGGTGGCGCCAAGCAGGGCCCGACCGTGTTGCGCGATCCTGCCTTGGAGAAGGATTCGCTTCATAATCTTGAAGTGGCGCGCCAGTATTTCAAGCTGAGAAAGGCCTACGTCGCCGCATTGCAGCGCTGCGAGGAAGTATTGGCAGGATATCCGGAGTTCTCAAAGATCGACGAGGTCTTGTTTATCGCAGGGCAAAGCAGCCTGAACCTGGCGGGAAGCAAAGGAAAGCAACAGCCAAGTCAATACGTGATGCACGAAGGCGATAAGAAAATTACGCTAACTTCGGACGAATTTCGTGAAAAAGCGCGCACTTATCTTTCTCAATTGGTAAATGAACATCCCCAGAGTCGATTCAGCGAACAAGCCGCGGAAGACCTGAAGGCCCTGGGCGGGCCAAAGCCGAAGGATAGTAAGCAGTAGGCAGTAAGCAGTAAGCAGTAAGCAGGAGATAAAGCACTAAGCACCAAAACGTTCTTCGAATCCGCAATCCGAATTCCGCAATCCGAAATCAGTTATGTCTCTAGTCGTCGTAGGCTCAGTTGCGTTTGATGCCGTCGAAACGCCCTTTGGAAAACGCGATCGCATGCTTGGAGGGTCGGCTTCGCATTTTTCTATTTCAGCGAGCTTTTTTACCGACGTGCGTGTGGTGGGAGTTGTGGGCGGCGACTTCGGCGCCGAGGAGGAACAGGTGTTTGCTCGCCACAACATCGACACGTCGGACCTTGAAAGGATTTCGGATGGCAAGACATTTCGATGGCATGGTCGTTACGAATACGATTTGAATGTAGCGCACACCATAGAGACGCAATTGAATGTCTTCGCGGGTTTTCAACCCAAGCTTTCAAACGGGTCGAAGAACGCGCGGCTGGTTTTTCTTGGCAACATCCAACCGGATTTGCAGCGCGGCGTGCGTGAACAGGTGCCGAACGCGGAACTTGTCGCGCTCGATACCATGAATCTTTGGATTGAGACGACGCGGGATGCTTTGCAAAAAGCGATTGAAGTGGTACATCTTGTGATTGTCAACGACGCGGAAGCCAGGCAACTGACCACTGAGCCGAGTTTGATTAAGGCGGCGCGCAAAATTCTGTCGTGGGGGCCGAGCACGCTCATCGTCAAGCGCGGTGAGTACGGTGCGGCCATGTTCACGAAGGAAGAGTATTTTGCGATACCTGCTTACCCGCTGGAAGCAGTTTTCGATCCGACGGGTGCAGGTGACACTTTCGCCGGGGGTCTGATGGGTTACCTGGCCAGCCAGGAAAAGCTGGACGAAGCGGCGCTGCGCCGGGCGATGATTTTCGGCTCTGTAATGGCTTCTTTCAACGTCGAAGAATTCGGCACCGAGCGAATTCAACGACTGACCCATGACGAGATCAATCAGCGCTTTCGTGATTTCAAGCGCTTCACTCATTTTGAAGAGATTCCGTTCGTACAAAGGGTTTCAAGTTCCAAGTTTCAGGTTTCAAGTTAGCCTTGAAGCGCCAATTGCTTGGCTTCTTGTCATCTCTGAACTCGAATACGTGGAACCTGAAACCTGAAACTTGAAACCTGAGACCAATCATGTTTTGTCCAATTTGCGAATCTGAATACAAACCGGGAATCATCCGCTGTCCCGACGATGGCGCCGAGTTAGTGGAACGCCTGACACCGGAAACTGCCGTGCACGACAGCAGCGAGGCGCGGTTCGTTACATTGCACACTTTGTCTTCGCCCGCTGAAGCCGAAATGGTAAACGATATCCTACAGCAAAACGGTATTCGTGTGGTCGTTCAATCCGGAGCCAATGATGCGTTTTCGCCAGTGTTTTCGGCGACATCACCCGGTGTCGCGGTACTGGTCGATGAGCGTGACCTGGACCAGGCGAAAGAGCTCTACGCGTCTTTTTTCGGCGACGATACCTCGCCGCTCACTGGGCCCGCGTCCGAAGAGGACTTCGAAGAATCAGAAACTGAGGACGAATAATGCGACGGTCGATCAGTTCGGGGCAGTAGCCCGACCGTAGGGAGCAGCTTGCCTGACAACTCTGAAACTGAAGCGATAGTTGTCTTCATGACAGCTGCTAATGCGGGCGAAGCAACTCGCCTCGCGGAGATGCTCGTAGAGAAACAACTGGCGGCATGCGTTCAGATTTTGCCCGGAATGGAATCGATTTATCGTTGGAAGGGCGAGGTCCAACGCGAGAAGGAAGTCTTGCTATTGGCGAAGACAACCAGAGCGTGGTTCGACGAGTTAGAAACTCAGGTTCGAGGAATGCATAGTTATGAAACGCCAGAGATAGTCGCCCTCTCCGCTGTGGCGGTCTCAAGTCCCTATTTGACGTGGCTGCTGGATAGTGTCAGTAGCCCGACCGTCAGGGAGGGCTCGTAGCCTTTGCTTACGCGCGGGTTACTGACACCTTAACCAATCTTCTCCAGCGCGCTTTGGCTGCGAGAAATAATTTCAACAATCTCTGACGGCGAATCGGTCACATGAAGACGCTTGAGATCGTCCTCTACAATCTTCGCTTCGGTCAAGACTGGTCCTCTTAACCAGTCCAGCAGACCTTTCCAATAATTCGAGCCATAAAGCACGACCGGAAAGTTGTGAATCTTATGTGTCTGAATCAGCGTCAATGATTCAAACAGTTCGTCAAGTGTTCCGAAGCCGCCCGGGAAAATGATGAAGGCGTCACTGTATTTGACGAACATCATCTTGCGGACGAAAAAGTATTTGAATTTTAGCGAGAGCGTCAGGTAGGCGTTCGACTTTTGTTCGTGCGGTAGCTCGATGTTGCAGCCGACGGAGGTTCCGCCGGCTTCAAACGCCCCGCGATTCGCCGCCTCCATGATTCCCGGACCGCCTCCAGTTATTACGGGACAGCCGGCGCGCGCCAATAAAGCGCCGGTTTCCTGGGCTGCTTTGTACTCCGGATCGTCAGGCGGCGTGCGCGCCGAGCCGAAGATCGCCACACCATTTGTGATTCTCGCGAGGTCTTCAAAGCCCACGACGAATTCACCCATGATGCGAAAGACCCGCCACGTGTCGGTGTGCAGAAACTCGTCAGGCCGCGGCGTTTCAAGCAAACGCTCGTCCTGCGTTCCGTGTCGTGCTTTGTCGAATTCGTCTCTGTTCACTTAACTCGAAACCCGAAACTCCGAACTAGAAACAGCATCAAAGTCCCATGATGTTATAGCCGCAATCGACGTAGATCGTTTCGCCGGTGATCCCTGATGAAAGGGAACTGCAAAGAAAAAGCGCCGTGTTGCCAACCTCGCGCGCTTCAACGTTGCGGTGAAGGGGTGCGCGCTCGGCGTGGTGCTTCAGCATTGTGCTCAGACCTGAGACGCCACGAGCTGATAACGTCTGAATTGGTCCCGCGCTAATGGCGTTGACGCGCACTTTGCGCGGACCGAGATCAGCGGCCAGATAGCGCACGCTGGATTCGAGGGCAGCTTTGGCTACGCCCATCACGTTATAGCATTGATAGACTTTCTCGGCCCCGTGAAATGTCATCGTGACGATGCTGCCGCCTTCGGTCATCAAAGGTGCCGCCGCGCGCGCCAATTGCGTGAGTGAATATGCGCTAATCTCCAAAGCGGTCCGGAAAGCCTCACGATCAGTTTTCAGATAATCGCCTTCCAAAGCCTCGCGTGGGGCAAACGCGATGCTGTGAATAAGAAAATCAAGGCGGCCAAACTCTGAGCCGACTTGTTTGAATGTTTCATCAACCTCTTCCTGTTTTGTAACATCGCACGACAACAGCAGCGAGTCGGGCATGGCTTCATTCGTCAGACTCTCCACATTCTCTTTCAGTCTTTCGCCCTGATAGGCGAACGCCAGCGTCGCTCCGGCTTCGTGCAGCGCTTGCGCCGTGGCCCAGGCGATCGAGCGTTTGTTAGCAACACCGAAGATAATTCCAAGCTTGTTTTCAAGAATGTTCATGCTATCCGTCGCGTGCGCCTCGGGGCTAGCTCAGTTGAATCACTCAATGAGCCTGCGAAGTAGGCGGAAGAGTTTAGCCCAGGTTGAGCGAGCGAAGCGAGCGTAACCCTAGGTTAGCCAGTCCATTCGATCGCCTAGCCCGCTTTAGCGGGTGGCAGACAATCGTAAGCCAAGGGCCTCTGTCGCCCGCTTCTTGTCAGTACCACCCGCGTCAGCGGGTGGATCCAAGCGCCTGGTGCGACCCAAGTAAGTGGTCGACCCGCCCGCTTACGCAGGCCGTACTGAGCTCATCGCTGGTGGTGAAGCGCTCCCGGTTAATGTCTGAAGTGCCGAACCCCTGTGAAGACCATTGCGATGCCGTGCTCATCCGCGGCGTTGATTACTTCCTGGTCACGCACAGAATCGCCCGGCTGAATCACCGCCGTGATTCCATGCTTCGCTGCTTCGTCGATGCCATCACGAAACGGAAAAAAGGCATCCGAAGCCATTACTGAGCCGGCCAATGGAAGCTGCGCTCGCATCGCCGCAATCTTCACCGAGTCGACACGCGACATTTGGCCGGCGCCGACTCCGATCGTTTGCCCCTCATGCGCATAAACGATGGCGTTTGATTTTGTGTGCTTGCAGACGGTCCAGGCGAAAAGCAGATCGTCGATTTCCTTTTCCGAAGGCGCGCGTTTGCTCACTACTTTCAAGTCCTCGCGCTTCAACCGACGCGTGTCGCGCGTTTGCGCCAGCATCCCGCCGGAGATTTGTTTGTATTCAAGCCCTTCGATTGGCTCTGGCGGGCCCAGCCGCAACACACGCAGATTCTTCTTCGCTTTCAAGACCCCCAAAGCTTGAGGTTCATAATCCGGCGCGACTATCACTTCAGTGAAGATCTCTATAACGGCGCGCGCCGCAGCGTCGTCGACTTTACGATTGAAAGCGACAATGCCGCCAAAGGCTGAAACAGGATCGCAAGCGAGCGCGCGGCGATAAGCTTCTCTGGCCGTTCCTCCCAATGCAACGCCTGCGGGATTCGTGTGTTTGATGATTGCTGATGCGAGTTCATCGAACTCGCTCACAAGCTGCCAGGCCGCATCAGTATCGACGTAATTATTGAAGGACATTTCCTTGCCGGAGAGCAGCTCGGCGTTCGCGACCCCGGATTTCACGCCAATGTAGTAAAGAGCCGCCTTCTGATGTGGATTCTCGCCGTATCGCAATTCGGCGGCGCGGCGCAGAATGAGCGCGAACTCGTCGCGCAAATCAGTTTGTTCTGAAGGCATGATGCGACCAGCACTGTTTGGTTTGTCGTGCAGCGAATCCGGCCCATCTTTGACTCCTAACGAAGCTAGGAACTTGAAAATCTCGCCGTCATACGAAGCGGTGCGCCAGAAGGCTCTGAGGGCCAGCCGCCGGCGAATAGGAAGATCCACCGCCCCGCTGTTTCTCTGTAACTGGGCTAGAACGCCTGCATAGTCCTTCGGCGAAACAAGAGTGAGAACATCCCTGAAATTCTTCGCGGCTGAACGAATCATTGCTGGACCACCGATATCGATCTGCTCGGTTGCTTCGTCCAGGGTCACACCTTCTCGCATAATCGTTTGCTCGAACGGATAGAGGTTCACTACAACCATGTCAATTGGCTCAATGTTGTGTTCGCGCATGAGGGCGATGTGTTCGGAGTTGTCACGCAAGCCGAGCAAAGCGCCGTGTATGAGCGGATGAAGCGTCTTTACGCGGCCATCCATCATTTCGGGAAAGCCGGTGACGTCCGATACGTCGCGCACTTCGATGCCGGCGTCGCGCAGGGTCTTGGCCGTGCCGCCGGTACTAATGATTTCAACGTCGAACTGTTTCAGCTCACGCGCGAAATCGACGATGCCGGTCTTGTCCGAGACACTAATGAGCGCGCGGCGAATCTTTACCAAGCCTAAGTCGTTCGTTTCCGCCATTAGTCATTGCTGCAAGCTGTAACTCGTCTTCAATTGGTTCACTCTAAACTTCGTTTTCGGTTTTGACAGGCTTACTGTAACGCGATGCGGCCGGCCATCGCGAGAAATTTCGCCGGGATAGAAACCGATTACATATTGACCTCGCAAGTCATTCTCAATCGCTTGAAACACAGCAGCAAGGTCGTAATGCGCGTGCGGGTCGAGGGCCGATCGCGCGTCGCCAATCTTAAAATAACGTCCGCCGGTTTGTTCCGCCAGTTCGCGAAAGCCTTTCGATGCCGGCCGAGACTCGAGTCGGCCGTCTCGCGGCGTGAAGAGCGGAAAGTGAATTACGTAGAACGAAACTCCGCGAGCGCGCGCCGTGTCGATGACCCTCGTGTAGCGTGTCGAGCTAAGCGTATCCAACCCATCGCTCATTAAGAGCACGATGCGTCGTTCTGTGGAAAATCCGCCGCTTCCATCAAAAGAGCGAACGGCCGCGGCAGCGCCGTCAAAAATGGCTGTGCCTCTGCTCTCCTGGGCCGGAATGTTAAATGATTGCTCAGCAGCTTCAGAGTTTCTAGTGAACGGCACTGACAGGCGTACGAAGTCTCCGAAGTGCAGGACAGCGATGCGTGAGCCATGTCCGAACCGCGAAAAGAGGGCGACCGCAGCCTCGCGCTGCTGCGCAAGGATGTCACGAGCGCTGCCCGAGGAATCAAGAGCGAAGAGCAGCGCCACGCGTTCAGCTCCGGAAGCGAAGTAATCAATCCGTGCGTGGCGGTCGTCGTCTGTTAGCAAAAAATCGTCGGCCTTCAGACCTGAAATGCGGCGGCCGCGTGAATCAGTAACGATCAGCGGAACGGCGACCAGGTCCGTGCGCACACGAACGACGTCTTCCGGCTCCTGCATTTT
>Ga0070706_100001749_pt1 | contig 22543 bp, 22 predicted proteins | sample KBSK5501metaG_FD_65476 | JGI IMG/M metagenome (GOLD analysis project Ga0070706, IMG submission 65476) | Corn, switchgrass and miscanthus rhizosphere microbial communities from Kellogg Biological Station, Michigan, USA - KBS K5-50-1 metaG | ecosystem: Host-associated > Plants > Roots >... | reverse complement strand
GGAACCCTGGTTGTGCTCATCAATCACTCTGGGGTTTGTCGCGTCAGCCATAAATCAGTCTAAAGTATTGCTGACGCCCCTCCAGTGGCTCCGGCGGACAAACTAGGTAGTAGGCCTGCTCCACCGCTACAATATTCCCCATGAAACCCAGCATCTTTGTCGTCGAAGACGACCCCGACATCTCCCGCCTGGTTCGGCACCATCTGGAAGCGGACGGATTCGCGGTCAAGGTATTCTCCACTGGAAACACGGTCATCGCCGACTCGGAACGGCAACGCCCCACACTCTTCATTCTCGATATCATGGTTCCGGGTAAAGACGGCCTCGAACTCTGCCGCCAGATCCGACAAATCCCGGCGCTGGCTGCCACCCCGGTCATTTTCCTGACCGCGAAAAGCGGTGAAGCCGACCGGATCCTCGGCTTGGAGTTGGGTGCCGATGATTACATCCCCAAACCATTCAGCCCCCGAGAGCTGGTGGCGCGGGTCAAGGCTGTGCTGCGTCGTTTCGAACGGCCGCTGTCACAAGCGCCAGTGAAGATTGGCGACATCGAAATCGATCCCGGCGCCATGACCCTCAGCGTGAGCGGCAACTTGGTGACCACCACCGCCACCGAATTTCGGCTGCTCGATTATTTCGCACGCCACATCGGCCGTGTCTTCACTCGCGACCAGTTGCTCGATTCCGTCTGGCGCGACACTGCCTACGTGACCCCCCGTTCCGTGGACGTCTACGTCCGGCGCATTCGTGAAAAGATCGAGCCTGACCCTGAGAACCCTCGCTATCTCAAGACCGTGCGCGGCGCCGGTTACCGCTTCGAGGCTCCGAAGTGAGGAATCGCATCTTTTTGAAACTGTTGGCTGCCTTTGCCTTGGTGATCGCGGCCGCCACAGTGACTCTTGATGTCTCCGTTCGCCACGCCTGGGAGGGCTCTCTACGGCAGGAAATCGAGCGCAACCTGAGGCAGAAGACTCAGATGCTGGCCAACCGCGTGAACAGCGTTCGCGAGATGCCTTCACCCGCTCAGTTCGGGACATCCGGTTGGCCGCAACCGTCCTTGCAAAACATCGCTTCGCAGGAAGCGCAGGTAGCCGGCGCCCGCGCGACCATCATTGACGCGGAGGGCAAGGTGCTGGCGGATTCCGAAGCCGACGCTGCGTCCATGGAAAATCATGCCAGCCGCCCTGAATTCGCCGCCGCTCTGAAGGGTGAAATCGGCACCGACACGCGCCGCAGCCGCACGGTCGGTGTTTCCTTTCTCTATGTGGCCGCTCCTGTCACCGGCGGCGCAGTCCGGCTGGCCCACCCTCTGTCCGATGTAGGTGCGGTGCTGGCGCGTGTCCGCTATGCGCTGTTGTTGAGTTCAATGCTGGCGTTCGGCGTAGCTCTCGTGGTCTCCGGCCTCGCGTCGCATTTGACCGCTCGTCGCCTGCAGCACATCGTGCAGTTCGCCGGTCGCATCGCTAGCGGAGACTTGACCGCGCGCATCGACGAAGAATCCGGAGATGAAATCGGCCAGGTGGCCTCCTCCTTGGACAAGACCGCCCGCCATTTGGAGGAAAGCTTCGTCGCTTTGCAGACCAGCCAGCATCAGCTCGAAACCCTGCTCAACAGCATGCAGGACGCGGTCATCGCCGTGAGTGCCGATGATCGGGTGCAGTGGGCGAACCAGGCCATGGACAAACTGGTCCCCCAGCACACGCGCAAAAATGCGCCCCTAGTGGAGACGGTTCGCGATCCTGATTTCCTGACCGCGGTACGTGAGGCAAGCGAATTGCGCAAGGTGTACAGCGCCCGGGCTGCGTCCATTCTGCCTGGCCGCACCTTCGACGTGACCGCTGCCCCCATGCCTGGCGGGGGGGCGGTAGCCGTGCTGCGTGATCTTACCGAGACCGAGCGGGTAGAAAAGACACGCCGCGATTTCATTGCCAACGTCTCGCACGAATTGCGCACCCCGCTGACTTCCATTCAGGGATACACCGAAACCCTGCTCGACAGTGCGCCAGAAAACAACCATAGCCGGGAATTTCTCGACATCATTCGTAAAAACGCCCTGCGCATGTCGCGCCTCACCGAAGATCTGCTCACCCTCGCACGGGTGGAATCCGGTGAACAGCGTTTCGACATCCAACCGGTCACACCGGCCGATCTTTTGCAGGAAGTAATGCAGAGCTTTCGCGAACTCTCGCGTGCGCAGAATGTCGACCTCAAGGTCGAGGACTTCGCCGCCACGCAGGTCGGCGCTGATCCCGAGGCCATCCATCAAGTCTTTTCCAACCTCGTGGATAATGCTCTGAAATACGCCGCTTCGGGCGGCCGCATTGTGCTGGGAGCCCGACCCGTCTTCCAAGCCGTCGAATTCTATGTTCAGGATTTCGGCCCCGGCATTCCCTCCGAGCACCTGGCTCGTCTGTTCGAGCGCTTCTACCGGGTAGATAAAGCCCGCTCCCGCGAATCCGGCGGCACGGGTCTGGGACTAGCCATTGCCAAACACATCGTGCTGGCCCACGGCGGCAACATCCGTGCCCAAAGCGACCTCAATCACGGATCAACCTTCCTGTTCACCCTGCCGCTAGCTTAGGGGCGCCTCCGGCTACGTGGGGACAGCTTTCCGTGGCTTTCCGGCGGAGCAAAGCTCCACAGTTCTCTCCGCAGTCCCCCCACCGTAAATTCACGTTCTGTTAACCAAACCCTTGAAAAAACAACCTATCTTCTTGTATTGGCCATCAATAGCAGCAAGCCGAAAACGAGCCAGAGCCTCCCGCGGCTGCCCCGGGTCGCTTCCGGAAGGAATGCGCGCATGAGTACCGCGATTTTGAGAAGCCCCGAACCGGAATCCAACTACGCGCAGCTGGTGAAGCGCACGATCGAGGCTTGCCGGGTAGCGAAAGATGCAGCCGCGACCGCCGCGGAGGGTATTGCCACCGCATCCTCCCCGTTGCTGAATACGCTCCGTGAACGCGAGAAAGAACTTGACCGCCTGGACATGGAAATAGATGCGGGCGTGACCCAGATCATCACTCGGGTCACCGAAACCGAAGCGCGCGAACTGCTGGCCTGCATGAAGTTCATGATCAGCCTGGAGCGTATTGGCGACCTTCTGCTCAGCTTTTCCAGCAGCGCGCAGGCCGTCTGCTCTCGCCTTGATCCGCAGGACATTCGTGACCTCACCCACATGGCAACGGTGCTCGAAAAGATGTTGTCGGATGCGGGCACAGCATTCTCCACTCGCGACGTCAAGAAAGCTGTCGACGTGCTCCGCGCCGACGCCGAAATCGACCGCCTGCGTAACCTGATCTTTCTCCGCCACATCGAAAACCCGGAAAACCTGCAGCGTCACGCCAGCCTGCAGGTTATCTTTATGACTCAATCCCTCGAACGCGCTGGCGACCACGCCAAGAACCTCGCCGAGGAAGTGTGCCATTTCGTCAGTGGCCATACCGTCCGCCACGTCCTGATGACCTACGACAAGCCCATCGAACAGATGTTCCTTGATTGGCTCCGGGCCCGCGAAGAACACTAGACCCGGTCTCGACTAGGGCCGAGCTGGCGCTGCATATTCCCGGGACCTTTTCGCCAGTAAGAGAAAAGTGAGGCAGTGTGCCACGAACCCAAGAGGCACATAACCGACGGGGATGTACCTAAACGCCCCTAGCTTTCCGCCGGTGCCAAAGACGATCCAGCGAACCACTGAGCTAAGAATCGAGCGATCCAAATATCTTAAACACCCAGACATCGGTCGTTTTTGCCCCGAACCTGACGAGAATGAAAGCGATGAGTGCTAAGAGAAAGGTAATGAAATCAGCACGCTTGATACGGCGCAAACGAGCTTTGCCTCACCGCGAGATTGACGACGCCCGGTACAAAGCGACATCAGGCCCAGACGCCGCAGTAAGAAAGGAGACAGAAGTATCAGAAGCTCCGGGGTGAGAGGTCGCGTGCTCAAATCGGACCATACATACCATTTGGCGAGCGAGGCAAACACCAGTGGCTCATGCCGAACTCAATACCAAAATTTGGTGATGTCGGCATGAAAATAGGCAGCAGTTACAGCATGGCTTTGCCTCCAGCGGGCCTGCCGCGGTAGCGCGGCAACCGGCGACCGAAACCTCCCTTACAGGATTTTCGGTAGCTCAACCCTAGGGGGAAAGTTTGTCCCAAGGGCGTACAAAAACTCCCTCCTTGGACATCCCGGATGTCGTAAGTCGCAACAAAACGGGTGATTCCAATTTTGGCATTTGGCATGCATTGGCCACAACGGACAAGATCCGCTCGGTCCTAACTTGAATTTGGAGGAAATCACGATGAAGAAAAATCTGAGTCTGTTAGCCACGCTGGCTCTGGCGGCGGCTTTGTCCCCGGCAGCTTTTGCACAGCAGGATCAAAGCGCCCCGCCCTCTCAGGACCAACCCCAAACCCAAACCGCTCCAGCCACGGACACATCCGCGAACGCCCAAACCCCGACATCTTTTTCGGGTACCGTTGTCAAAGTGGCCAAGCACTATGCCCTCAAGACTGACAGCGGGACCTTTCAGCTCGATGACCAGGCGAAGGCCAAGCAATTCGCCGGCAAGCAAGTGAATGTAAGCGGCACTCTCGACAAATCAACCAGCATGATTCGCGTCACTGACATTCAGCCCGCTTCGTAACCGGTTTCTTCTCCCAGCAGGACCCATCTTCCTGACCGGAGTGGGTCCTCTGATTTTTTCCCCCTGAACCACAAACCAGGCAGATGCGTTGTGACACAATCGACAAACGCGCCGCGCCGCGCGAGCCTATGCTCTCTGGAAGTCTTACCCACGCTACCCTTCGCTTTCTCGACTGGATCGCCGGAAAGGCTCTGCCCCGGACAACATTCAGGATCACTTGCATCTATCTGCGAAGGCTCGGATAGGTGATGGCCGGGCGGCGCAATTTCCGCTCGCCCCAACGTCGCCGTGAAATCGACCTGATCGGACATATTCTGCGTCGAGGGTCAAGACCCGTACCACACGCGACGTAAAGCCGGCCGAAGCCGCCGTGGATCGTGACAAACGCCGCGAACTCCTCGCCGTCGCCGGGGAATACATGCGCCACCTGCCGCCTTCGTGCTAGTGGCGCCTCGAAGTCATCCGCGTGTACTATGATCAGGATTCAAGCCAGCCGCAGATTGAACTGCTGGAATTGTTCCAGAACGTTCCCCACGTGGCGTAGAATACCTTCTTTCGTTGTTCGCTCTAGCGCTGCCGGAAAGGATTGAGTTGCCTGAGCTTAGAAAAGACCCAATCGTGGGCCGCTGGGTCATCATTTCGACCGACCGTGCCAAACGTCCCTCGGACTTCGCCCGTGACGGAGTAAAAATCAAAGGCGGTTTCTGCCCCTTCTGCTACGGCAACGAGTCCAAAACTCCACCCGAGATTCAGGCCTACCGCCCCAATCCCAACGGCGGACCGCCGCCCCAGCGCGACACGCCAGGCTGGACCGTGCGGGTGGTCCCCAACAAGTTCCCGGCGCTCGGCATCGAAGGCAATCTCAATCGCCAGGCTGAGGGCATGTTTGATCGCATGAACGGCATTGGAGCGCACGAGGTCATCATCGAAACTCCGGACCACAACGCCAGCCTTGCCAACCTTCCCCCCAAGCGCATCGAAGACGTGCTCTGGACTTTCCGCGATCGCATTCTTGACCTGAAGAAAGACCGTCGCTTCAAGTACATCCTGATTTTCAAAAATCACGGGGAAGCGGCCGGCGCCTCGCTCGAGCACGCGCACTCGCAACTCATTGCGCTGCCCATTCTCCCCATTTACGTTAGTGAAGAGATCGAGGGTGCAAAGCAGTACTACATCTATAAAGAGCGCTGCGTCTTTTGCGACGTCATCCGCCAGGAAACTGAAACCGGCACGCGCGTGGTCGCTGAAAATGGGGACTTTATCACGCTCGCTCCCTACGCCCCGCGCTTCCCGTTCGAGACCTGGATCCTGCCCAAACAGCACGAGTCGGCATTCGAGAATTCCTCCACCCACATGTTCGAAAATTTAGCCAGGGCGCTGAAGACCCTGCTCACCAAAGCCGAGCACGTTCTGGATAATCCGCCTTACAACTTGGTCATTCACACTTCGCCGGTACAGGACCCCCTCAACGATCACTATCATTGGCATATCGAGTTCATGCCCAAGCTCACCAAGACCGCAGGGTTCGAGTGGGGGACTGGCTTCTACATCAATCCCACGCCGCCGGAAGAGGCGGCAAAATTTTTGCGCGAAGCGAATGTGGAAGAGCCGGCAAAGACTGTTTAGCGGACAATGGATAGAGCAGGATTGGTTAGCCAAGAAGCCGAAACCATCACCTGATTCGACGGAGCCGTGATGCGACGTCTGTTTTTTTTTCTGTTTGTCCTAACCGCGGCTGGCTACTGTTACGCTGTCGCGGGCCCTTCGGCGCTGATTAACAACATTCCCAACCGTTCGACCATCAGCTTGAACGGCTCATGGCACCTCATTGTGGACCCGTATGAAACCGGTCTGAACGCCCGCTTTTACAAGAACGCCAAACCCAGAGACAAACGTGAACTCGTAGAATACGATTTCGACAAGTCCGATGTCCTCAACGTTCCTGGCGATTGGAACACCCAAAGAAAAGAGCTGTTTTTCTACGAAGGCCCGGTATGGTACCAGAAATCATTTTCCTATCACAAGCGGGAGCACACCCGCGTTTTCGTCTGTTTCGGAGCCGCCAACTACCTTACCCGCGCCTATCTCAACGGCGAAGCCCTGGGCGAACACGAAGGCGGCTTCACGCCCTTCAACTTCGAGATCACAGACAAGATTCACGATGGTGACAACTTCGTGGTCGTAGAAGTCAACAACGCCCGCCGCCGAGATGGGGTTCCCGCGCTCAATACCGATTGGTGGAACTATGGAGGACTCAGCCGCGATGTTGTGCTGCTGGAGGAGCCCGAAACCTTCATTCAGGACTACGTTGTCCAACTCGCCAAAGGTTCGAACCAGGAGATATCCGGCTGGGTGCAACTAAGTGGCCCGATGTCAGGGCAGCAAGTCAGGCTCGAAATCCCAGAAGCCGGAATCAAGAAGACGCTGGCCGCTGATGCTGCAGGTCGCGCAGAGTTCCGCTTTCCCGCCCAGCTCGAACTGTGGTCGCCGGGCCACCCCAAGCTCTACGAGGTCAATCTATCGGCTGGCGCCGATAAAGTGCGCGATTCCATCGGCTTCCGCACCATCGAAACTCATGGCACCCAAATCCTGCTTAACGGCAAGCCCATCTTCCTTCGCGGCATCGCTGTGCACGAAGAGGCGCCAATCCGTGGCGGCCGAGCCTTCACTCAGCAAGATGCCGAGACCCTGCTGGGATGGGCCCGTGAGTTGGACTGCAATTTCGTCCGCCTGACTCATTACCCGCACAGCGAGAACATGATCCGCCTCGCCGACCGCATGGGCCTGTTGGTCTGGTCAGAAATCCCGGTTTATTGGGACATTGACTGGGACAATCCCGCAACACTGCAAAACGCCAAGAACCAGCTTCGCGACATGATCGCCCGCGACCACAATCGCGCTTCGGTAATCTTCTGGTCGCTCTCCAACGAGACCCCAGTCAAAATCGAGCGTCTGACATTCCTGCGCCAACTTGCCGACGCGGCGCGCCAACTCGACTCCACTCGGCTGATCACTTCAGCGCTCAACCACGTGGAGGAGTCCGGCCCCGATACCCGCGTTCTCGGTGACCCGCTCGGCGAGTATCTCGATGTGCTCGGCTTGAACGAGTATCTAGGCTGGTATTGGGGACGTCCCGAAGATGCCGACCGCATGCAGTGGAAGACGGCGTGGGATAAGCCACTCATCATGAGCGAGTTTGGCGCGGAAAACCCGTACGGCAGGCACGGTACCCCGGACGAACGCTGGACCGAGGAGTATCAGGTCAACCTCTACCAGCACCAGATTACCATGCTGAAAAAGATTCCGTCGTTGGCGGGTTTATCGCCCTGGGTCCTGATGGACTTCCACTCCCCGCGCCGCTTCCTGCCCGGAATCCAGGACTATTACAACCGTAAGGGGCTGATTTCGAATCAGGGACAACACAAGCAGGCGTTCTTCGTTTTGCAGAAATACTACAAGGAAATCGAGTCAGCGAAGTAAGGCAACCGCCGGCTGACTATGCTTGCGTTCGGTCCAGAAACTCCGAATGCCACGCCATCTGGATGGCTTCCAGCCTTCCCTCATTCGACTTCTTGGGATCGTCCTTGAACTCGGACAGTTCCGTAACCAGCCGGTGCAAATCCGTAAAGCGCACGGCCAGCGGATCAGTTTCAGGATGCTTCTCAGAGAGCAGGATTCCGATGTCTTCAGGATCGTCCCAGGTTAGTTCTTTCGGCATGCATGCTCCTTGGTCGTTCGCCGTCGGTCATTGGTCGTTGGCCAACGACTAACGGCTGCTCTAGTGCTCTTCCGAAACATAATTCCGGTTCCACGCCGGAATCTCGACTACCACCTTGCCGGGCTTTTTAATCACAGCCTGGCAGCCGAGTCGGGAGTTTAACTGTAAATCAGCGGCCATGTCCAGCCGGTCGGCCTCCTCGTCATCCATTTCCGTGAGATTTTCAGCCCCTTCTTTCACCCAGATGTGACAGGTGGTGCAGGCACAGTTGCCGCCGCAGGCATGATCCAGCCGGACGCCATAGTTCAACGCCACGTCGAGCAGCGATTCCTCTTTGCCATGATCCTTGTAAGGCAGCTTCCCATGCTCGAACTGCACCGTTTTGCCCTCGGGAAGAAAGGTGATCTGGACCGTGTTCTCGCCCGGAGCCTCCACCGTAGCCGTTCCCGAGCCCTGATTTTTATCTTCTGCCATCACCGCTCCTCATCTGCAATCATCGCGCTCTTAGCTGACAACTGATAAGGGATGTCTTACTCAAACTCCGCCTTGGCCACTGGATGCGGCGCATCCGGCCCCTCACCCAAGTCAGCCTGATCCAGGGTCTTACCCTTGAGCACCGTAGACACGGCAGTGTCCATCATCAGCTCCGCCAGCCGCATCGTGCCCTGGTTCAGCGCGTCAATGGCTGCGCGGATGGACTGATATTCATCCCCACCCTTCACCTGGCTCAACGCTCTTTCCAGCTTTCCAATCCGCTTCTTCTCGTCGCTGGAAAGCTGCCCCCAGGCAGGACTTTTCCTGCCTTTTTCAAGCGCGGCCAGAATCGTGCCTGCCTCGTTACGCGCCTCAATCACCTGCCGCTGGCGAAAATCCTCTTCCGCTGAATCAAAGGAGTCGAGAATCATGCTCTCGACTTGCTCGTCAGTCAGGCCGTAGCTGGGCTGGACTTGGATCTCCGATTCCTTGCCACTGCGCTGCTCGCGAGCCGAAACCTGCAGAATGCCATTCGCATCAATCAGGAACCTCACCTCCACGCGCGGTATTCCCGCGGGCATCGGCGGAATCCCCTTCAGCTCAAAGCGCGCCAGCGAGCGGCAATCCTTCGCCAGTTCCCGCTCGCCCTGCAGCACGTGGATCGCAACATTCGTCTGCCCATCCACCTGCGTGGTGTAGTGCTGCGTAGCCGAAGCCGGAATCGTCGAGTTGCGTAGAATGATCTTGTCAGTCACTCCGCCCGCGACTTCAATACCCAGCGACAAAGGCGTCACGTCAAGCAGCAGCATGTTTTCGGTAGCTTCTGAGCCGCCGGAGAGAATATTGGCCTGCACCGCCGCGCCCAAGGCCACAACCTCGTCCGGATTCAGGTCGGTGTGTGGCTGGCGCTGGAACATCTCCTCCACCAGAGCGTGCACCTTGGGAATTCGCGTGGATCCCCCGACCAGCACCACTTCGTCAATCTGCTCCGGCTTCAGGCCCGCATCTTTTAATGCTTGCTTGCACGGACCGGCAGTGCGATCAATGATCGGCTGAATCAACTCCTGGAACTGTTCGCGCGTGAGCTCCCGCAGATAGTGCTTGCCGCCCGGCAGTTCAACCTCCAGCCTGGTCGCAGGCTGCGAAGACAACGCAATTTTGGCCTCAATCACCGCCTTGCGAAGGGTTGCCACCGCTTCGCCATTGCGTGAAACATCCAAACCCATATCGCCGCGAATGTCATCCAGCGCAATCGCAATCAGCAGGTTGTCGATATCGTCGCCGCCTAAATGGGTGTCGCCGTTGGTGGCAATAACTTCGAAAATCCCGTCATGCAACTTGAGAATGGAAACATCAAATGTGCCGCCGCCCAGATCGTAAACGGCGACAATGCCGTTCTGCTTCTTGTCCAGCCCGTAGGCCAGGGAAGCGGCCGTCGGCTCATTGACCAGGCGCAACACTTCCAGTCCGGCAATGCGTCCGGCGTCTTTGGTAGCCTGCCGCTGGGCGTCGTTGAAATAGGCGGGGACCGTGATCACCGCCTTGGTCACCGGGGCATTAAAGAATCGTTCCGCATTCCGCTTAAGCTGCCGCAGCACGAACGCCGAAATCTCCGGCGGCGTAAATGTCTTCTCTCCCAAACTGATGCGCAGCACCTCGCCCGCCTGAAGATCCTGAGCCAGTCGGAAGGGAAACAATTTCAACTCCTGCTGGATGTCCTCAATGCCGCGCCCCATAAGGCGCTTGATCGAGTAAACTGCGCGCTCCGGAGTCTCAATCAAATACTTTCGCGCCGCATTGCCCACGATGATCTGGTGGTTCTCATCCAACGCGACGACCGAAGGCACGAGATTCGACCCATCTTCTCCAGGAATCACGACAGGGATATCCCCCTGCATGAAAGCCACCAGTGAGTTGGTGGTTCCCAGATCGATGCCGACGATGCGGTCAGTTCCCATTGAGTAATTGTGTAATCGGGCAATTGTGTAATTTGAGAAGGCGGACGGAATCAGGTTTCAACTACAAAATTACCCGATTGCCAGATTACTCAATTCTCCAATGCCTCATTCACATCCCTCACCAAATTCCTGATGTAGCTTCGCCGGTTCAACAGATCGACCATCCCGTCCAGAGCCCGACGCCGTGCTTCCTCGTTCTCGCTTTCGATGGCTCGATCCCACTCGCCCCAGCGACTCCTGAGTTCCTGTGACAGCTCTTCATATTTTTTCTCAAACGCCGCTTTATGTCCTTCCAGATCTTTCACCAGTACAGGGTCGGCTTCGCCCATCTTCTTGTTCATACGCGCTTCTTCAAGCTGCAGGTTCAGCTCAAACACCTCTTCCAGCAGGTCGGGAGGTACAATCTGTTTCTTGACTTCGCCGGTCGCCCGCGCCTTCTCGGTGGCGCTCTTCGATTGCTCTTCAAGTTCCACGCCTTCCAGGGTTAGCAAGTATTGCGTGCGCTTGATGGGGTCCTTCAAGGTCCGGTAAGCGTCGTTGAGCAGCGAACTCTGCTCCAGGCTCCATTCCTGCTCTTGCTGGTCCGCACGCGCGTTCAGATCCGGATGCAGCCGCCGGCTCAATTCGTAAAACTCCCGCTCCAGGCGCGCCCCATCCAGGTTCAACTTCCGCCCCATGCCAAAAAACGCAAAGTAATCCAGCGCAGCCGGCGGCTGCACCTTGCCGCACGCCTTGCAGAACTGAGCCGCGCGCATGTCGCCGCACGACCAGCAACTGGACGTGGCGCTGCCATTTCCATCCGCCGCAATCGTCTTGGAAGTATCCAGCGCCATGCAGAATTATGTGTTGCCTGGCTTGTGTGGCGCGGGCGGCCTTGCCCGCGACCGGCGCACGCACCTAAAATCTCAGGGGTTTCAATCACTGGACCGGAGAATCTGGACCGGAGTGCGGAGGGTCATGCCGCTGCAAGCTTTTGCAGGCGAGAGCGCCCGCGCCACACAAACCACTCAATTACCCTGAGAACGACGTTCCACACCCGCACGACTTGGACGCATTCGGATTCACGAACACGAATCCCTGTTGCATCAGGGTCTCCTGATAATCCAGAATCATGCCATGGAGGTAGATGAACGATTTCGGGTCCACAAACACTCGCACATCTCCGAACTGGTAAATCCGGTCGCGCTCGCGCGGCTGTGTGTCGAAACGAATGTTGTAGCTCAAGCCCGAGCAGCCGCCGCCCTGCACGCCCAGACGCAGCCCGCCCTGCTCAGGCGAGATGCCTTCCTTGACGATGGCCGTTCGAATCCTGGCCAACGCCTTCTCCGTGACCTGGACGCCCTTCGCGGGCGCGGTCTTCATCGGTGGTTCTACCGCAACTGGAGTCATAGTAGGCTCACGCCTGCCGTGGGATGTGTAACGACCAACGACTAACGACCAACGACTGAATTTGCTGGCCCATCCTGCTTCTTCTTCCAGTCATGAATCGCCGCCCGGATGGCGTCTTCGGCCAGCACCGAGCAGTGAATCTTTACCGGAGGCAGCGCCAGTTCCTTCACAATCTCGGTGTTCTTGATTTGCAACGCTTCGTCGACCGTCTTGCCCTTCACCCATTCCGTGGCCAGTGAAGATGAAGCGATCGCCGACCCACAGCCAAACGTCTTGAACTTCGCGTCTTCAATGATGTTGGTCTGTGGATTGACTCTGATTTGCAGCTTCATGACGTCGCCACACTCCGGAGCGCCCACCAGTCCGGTGCCCACGTCGGTGCTCAATTTGTCCATCGAGCCAACGTTGCGAGGATGTGAGTAGTGATCGAGAACCTTATCGCTATAAGACATTTTGACCTCTCCTAATAAATCTAAATTCTTGTCATCCTGAGCGGGGCTTGATCGGCTGCTACGCACCCGATCAAACGGAGTCGAAGGATCTCTGCCCTCTACCTACTCTCCTGCCCACTTCACGCTCTTCAAATCCACGCCCTCTTTTGCCATCTCATACAGCGGCGAAAGCTCGCGCAGACGTTCCACCGTCTCTACCACCCGGTCGGCCACGTAATCGACTTCAGCTTCAGTATTAAATCGCCCTAGACCGAACCGGATCGAACTGTGCGCCAGATCGTCCCCCGTCCCCAGAGCCTTCAACACATAAGATGGCTCAAGCGTCGCTGAGGTGCACGCTGATCCGCTCGAAACCGCCACGTCGTTGATACCCATCAGCAGCGATTCACCTTCCACATACGCAAAGCTGATATTCAGATTGCCCGGCAGGCGATGTTCCATCGAGCCGTTGATGTAAACCTCATCCAGCCGGCCCATGATGTTGTCTCGCAACCGGTTCCGGAGGCCCGCCATGCGGCAACTCTCCTTTGCCATATCCTCCATGCAAATCGCGCACGCCTTGCCCAACCCAACGATTCCCGGCACGTTCAGGGTTCCGGACCGCATGCCGCGCTCGTGTCCGCCGCCGTCAATGATCGCGGAAATCTGCACCCGAGGATTCTTGCGCCGCACATACAGAGCGCCCACACCCTTGGGACCGTACATTTTATGAGCCGAAATCGACATCACGTCGATGTTCATCTTGTTCACGTCAATCGGGATCTTGCCCACCGCCTGGGTCGCGTCGGTGTGGAAAATCACTCCACGCTCGCGACAGAGCTTGCCGATTTCGGCGATGGGTTGCACCACGCCAATCTCGTTGTTGGCGGCCATGATCGTCACCAGGATGGTTTTGTCATCCATGACATGCTTCAGCTCTTCCAGATCGATCAGGCCGTCTTTCTGCACCGCCATGTAAGTTACACGGTAGCCGTATTTTTCCAGGCGCTTGCCGGTATCGAGCACCGCCTTGTGCTCGGTAACCGCGGTGATGATGTGGTTGCCTTTTTCCTTGTACATCTCGGCCACGCCCTTGATGGCGAGGTTGTCGCTTTCGGTCGCACCCGAAGTGAAAATAATTTCTTTGGTGGTTGCGCCGATCAGCTTAGCCACTCGCTCTCGCGCGGTTTCCACACCTTCCTCGCCCGCCCACCCGAACGAATGGTTGCGGCTGGCCGCATTGCCGAACTTCTCCATAAAGTAGGGCAGCATCTCCTCCAGCACCCGTGGATCCATGGGGGTGGTGGCGTGGTTGTCCATATACACCGGCAGCTTGACTCCGTTCGCCGTAGTCCGTTGTTCCTGGCCCGGCGCGCTTTCGTGTCCGTTCGTCCCCTGGGGGATCGTCTTCACATCCGTGCTCATAATTGCTCTCCTCAGAAGCTAAAAGCCCAATCTAGGCGCGGGCGCCTCGCCCGCGCAGGTGACTAGCAGGGTCAGCAGTTCATTCCCTACCCAATCGTCACCAACTCCGTCGCTCCACTTTCGCGCCCGCCCTCTTCCTTCATCTCCAGGATAGTGATGCGCCGAAGCAGCTCTTCGATGCTATGGTTCACCCGCCGCAAAGGCTCGCGGATGTTGCAGCGGTTGCTCTGATCGCATTCACCCCGTACGGTGACGCACGAAGTGATAAAAAGCGGCCCATCAATAGCCTGGATGACCTCGAAGGCGGTAATGGTCCCGGCGGCGCGCGCCAGCGTGTAACCCCCGTTGGTCCCGTGCTGCGAGTGCAGTAACCCGGCTTTTACCAGTCGCTGCAGAATCTTCGCCAACGCCTCCTGAGGGATGTGGTAGGAATCTGCCACGTCCTTGGCGCTGCACGCTCCCTGCTCCGCATGCTCGGCCAGATGCTTCATGGCCATCAACCCATAATCCGCCTTCTTGGTCAGTTTGAGCATGCTGTATCAAAGCCGACCTTTTCAGTCGGATATCCCTATTCTAGGGTCCAACCTGCTCAAATGCAACCCCTTACAGGCAACGGGGAAAAAACGCCGTCAGAGTGTGACAGGCGGCACTGAACCGCTTCGGCCGGGTCGCCATACGGCGAGAAGGGCAAGAATGCGAAGAAAAAAAGATCACCCGAGGGACTTGACAATCCACTCAGCGGGTCTAAAATACCGCCAATTTCCGGAAGGATTTCCTCGAACAGCTCGAACCGGGAAATCGAGCACCGGATTTATGACTCCAACCCCGTTGTCCCAACCTACCGAGAAGAGAAAGTAACATGGCACAGTGCAAGCACCCGCGCGTGCAAATCGTCGCTCGCGAAGAAGACACAGAATTCGTCGAATGCCTGGAATGTCGCGAAATATTCGAATCCAGCGAATTCAAAGACATGGCCATCGAAGAGACCAAACCAACAAGGGAAGAAGGAATCTGACCCCGACCGTGACAAAGGTAACCGGGGCTCCACCCTTTACCCTTGCTGCTGCCATCACAGTTTGTTAGTGTCGCCCGGGGAACACTTTGCCTGCAAAAAACCAAACGCCGCTTGTAGCATTGGTTGTAGACGATTCCATGCTCATACGGCACACCGTATGCCGGTTTCTCGAAGAGCGTGGTTATACCGTGGAGTCGGCGACTAACGGCGAGGAAGCGCTTCCCATCGTCAAGCGGATTCGTCCCGACATCATCATCACCGACATGCAAATGCCGAAGATGAGCGGTACTGAACTCATCACTGCCCTCAGGGCTGAGCCGGAGACGGCCAACATCCCGATCGTAATCGTGGCCGGCAAAAATAGTGGATTCGACGCCAGGGAACACCGGGCCAACTTCACCATTTTCAAGGACATCGATATCGAAGCTCAGCTCGCAAAGGCGCTCGATGCCGTCCTAAGTAACAGCTCCCCAAAGACCAAAACTGCCGCCACGTAGGTCTGAGAACTCAAACCTGAGAACCGGGACTGATTTTCAAACCACCGCCCCAGACCAATCTAAAGCTTCATCGCTGCTTCCGCAGAAAAATCCTCGGCGGCAAAGTCTTCGGCCAGAAACTTGGGATACGCCGCGGCCGCAATCATGGCTGCATTGTCGGTCGAAAGCGGACGCGAAGGAAAATACACCGGCAAGCCTTCCCTGGCCGCCGCCTGTTCAAAGTGCTGGCGTAACTCATGGTTCGCAGCTACGCCGCCGGTAACGAACAGGGTCGCGACATCGCAGGCGCGCGCCGCAGCCAGAGTCTTCGCCGCCAGATCTTCCACCATCGCCCGCTGAAACGAGGCCACCAGATTCAAGGTCTTGGTGTCGCAATGCAGCAGGTAATCCTCAAGCTTGGGCTTCTCGATGACGGCCAGCGCTTTTCGCCGCGCCTCAATCGACGCCTGGAGGCCGTGAATTTCCACGTACCGCAACACCGAGGTTTTGATTCCGCTGTAAGAGAAATCAAAGCGCGGTTCGAATTCAGCATCACCTTTGCCTTTTTGGTTGCGGTGCTGGTCAAGACGCCGGTCCCGATGCTTGAGCTGGGCCGCGGGAAACCTCACAGCCGACGGGTCGCCCTGCATGGACAACCGGTCAATGATGGGACCGCCTGGGTACCCCAACCCCAGCAGCTTCGCGACTTTGTCGAAGGCCTCGCCGGCCGCATCGTCCCGGGTGTGACCAATGTTCTTGTACGCCCAGCCCGCTGCTCGCTGCTCCGCCAGGTAGAGATGGGTGTGTCCACCAGAGACTACCAGGGCCAGGACGGGGAACTTGATCTCCCGATTGTCTATGTGCCGCTCTTCGAGCAGAACGGCATGGATATGGCCTTCCAGGTGATTCACGGCAATCAGAGGCTTATCGAGCGCAAAGGCCAGTGCTTTAGCGTAGCTGATTCCAACCAGCAAGGCGCCGGCCAAGCCTGGTCCTTGAGTCACAGCCAGCGCGTCGATGGATTGGTAACTCCGCCCGGCATCGGCCAGCGCTTTGCGGACCACGGGCACAATCGCCTTCAGATGCTCCCGCGAAGCCAGCTCCGGAACCACGCCGCCATAAGGCTGGTGCACGGCGATCTGCGAGAAGACCACGTTCGACAGCACCTCTTCTCCGGAACGAACCACCGCGGCGGCGGTCTCGTCGCACGAGCTTTCAATGCCGAGAATGTAACAGCCTGCCATGTTGCTAGTCTAAATCTAAACGAACCGGGACAGCCCAGCCCAGCCGTCCCGCCTCGGCTGTCGGGTCGCCCGCAGGGCGACTACAATATCCCGTGATGTCGAGCGGAAACCCGAGCGCCTCCCCCGCGACCGAGCCGGTCAGCCCGCATTACGATACCCGCCTGCCCCACCTCTCGTGCTGGCGGCGAATGCAGATTCCGCTCATCGCTTCCGCCGTGATCACGATTATTCGCGTGCTCGGACCCACGCTGCGTTTCGAAGAACTGGGCATGCATCACTATCGGCAATCCCGCGCCCGGGGCCAGCCAGTGATTTCAGCCTTTTGGCATCGCTGCATCATTTCCGCCACTTGGTACTGGCGCAACGGGGGCGCGGTCGTGATGAACACCACCAACTTCGATGGCCAGTGGACCCGGCGCGTGATCGAGCACTTCGGTTTCGGGACGGCGCAAGGCAGTTCCACCCGTGGAGGTCTGCGCGGACTGGCGGTCATGGCACGCCGGTTGGAAGAAGGTTTCGATGCCGCCTTCACCATCGATGGCCCCCGTGGGCCGCGCTACGTCGCCAAACCGGGCCCGGTGATGCTGGCCCGGAAGAGCGGCCGGCCCATCTACGTGTTTCATATCGGAGTTGAAAAGGCGCGCACGCTGGAAAAGGCCTGGGACCTGATGCAGATTCCGCATCCCTTCTCCCGCGCGGTAATTGTCAGCGCCCCGCTGATCACGGTTTCGCCCGATGCGGATGCGGAAGAGCTCAAGCGCAAGCAGGCCGAAATGCAGGCCGCCCTCGAACGTGTGCGCGACGCGGCCGAATCATGGTTCGGATTGAGCGAGTCGGAACGCAAGCGCCTGCGCGAGCAGTGGAATGCTGGGGTTTGAGAAGCTCTTGTCGGCCGGAGTGCCCGTAATACCTACTATCGGCCGGCATTAAATGCCCGTGGCTGTTTGGGCGCACGGTCTGCCTCAACGACCTGAATCATCTTCTGGGCTACAAAAACGCGGTAGCGCTGTTTTCCAGCCACTTCCTTCAATGTCCTTCAATATTCCTTCATTCCTTCCCGGAGAAACCTGTCAACATTCGGTTGGGCGGGCGGGTGGTCACTTTTAAGCGGTTCCGCGCCGAAGACGCGGTGATAACCGGCTCGGTGAACAACATCTCCATCTACTCTAGAGTCGGGCCTGGAAATTTCTGGTCCTGGAGGCGTTCCCTGTATTCCGGGAGATGCGCCAGCAACTTGATAGGAGCGTGCCACAGCGTCTCGCCATTCCTCGGTATCCAATCGGTCCAATTTCCTGACTGGCTGATCTCGAGCAAGAGCCGTGAGTAGGAAATGAGGTGTCGAGGAGTATCTTTACAGTTGCCCGGGTTAACGATACCGAATTTCGCTGATTGAGGGCCACGCATACAAGTTGGCTGAAAAGTAAATCAAGGCAAGCTGGACAAACCGGAAACAAAACCCACAGTGCAAGTCGAGCACAAATAATGCTCAAAGATTTTGCAACCGCTATCACGGGCACGCTTCGCGAACATGGCCACCAAGCCTACTTGGTCGGCGGATGCGTTCGCGATCTTCTACTCGGCCGCGAGCCCGCCGATTACGACGTTACCACCGATGCCACGCCGGATGAAGTCATGCGTCTGTTTCCGGAGACCTACGCGGTGGGCGCACAGTTCGGGGTGGTACGAGTGCCGGAGCCTGCCTCTGTGTCCTCTGCGGTTACCGCTTCTGATTTGAACCACAGAGTCCAGAGGGGAAATCAGACTGCTGCAACTAAGGCTGGGTCCGTTGAAATCGCCACTTTCCGTTCTGACATCGGCTACTCCGACGGTCGTCATCCCGATCAAGTGCACTTCAGTAAAAGCCCTCAGGAAGATGTCGAGCGCCGCGACTTCACCATCAATGGCCTGCTGCTCGATCCCCTGACCAACCAAGTCCTCGACTACGTCGGTGGGCAAAAAGATCTGCAGGCCAAGATCATCCGCAGCATCGGGCAACCCGAGCTGCGCTTCGCCGAAGACAAGCTGCGCATGCTGCGCGCAGTTCGCTTCGCCGCGCGCTTCGGACACACCATTGAGTCGGGAACCTTTGCTGCGATCCAGAAGCTGGCCGCCGGAATTCACCAAGTCTCCCGCGAGCGGGTGCGCGATGAATTGACCAAGATGCTCACCGAGGGTCGGGCTCGTGAGGCCTTTCTCCTGCTCGACCAGACTGGCCTGCTGCGGGAAGTACTGCCGCAGATTTCCGCCATGAAGGGCGTGCAACAGCCGCCGCAGTTTCATCCCGAAGGCGATGTTTTCGTGCATACCCTGCTGCTGCTGCAGAAATTGCCGCATCCCTGTTCGCCGGCGCTGGCTTGGGGCGCACTTTTGCACGATGTTGGCAAACCTGCGACGTTTCGCGCGGCGCCTGATCGCATTCGCTTCGACGGCCATGTGGCTGTGGGCGTGAAAATGGCGGAAGAAATCTGCCGGCGCCTGCGTTTTTCCACCGACGACACCGAACAGATTCTGGCGCTGATCGACAATCACATGCGTTTTGCCCATGTGCCGCAGATGAAGGAATCCACGTTTAAGAGATTTGTGCGTCTGCTGCGCTTTGAAGAACATCTCGAGCTACACCGGTTGGATTGCGAGGCCAGTCATGGCGACCTGGCCTCCTACCAGTTCACTCGCCAGAGGATGGCTTCCATACCACCCGAATCCATTCACCCGGCACCACTGGTCAGGGGCGACGACCTAATCGCAGCCGGTTATGAGCCCGGGCCCCGCTTTAAGGAAATTCTTTCTTTAGTGGAAGATGCCCAGCTCGAAGGCCGCCTGCCATCGAAAGAAAGCGCCATGGAGTACGTCAGACAGAAGTTTCCGCTACCTGCCGATAAATCCTTCCCGAATTGAGTGACGCCAAATTCTGTCAACCCCCTCTGGACAGCAATTGTTCTTTAAGCAGTTGAGGCAAACGAAATATTCTTCCTGTCATGTCCCACTTACCTCGTGCGACTTGTTATTCTGGAAGTGTTTGAGAGTGAAATCGAAGACGCGGGTTGGCCGGACGAATTTCGACCGGCGTCATCCCGAAACCGGGTGTTAAAATCATCGTCACCCTCACCACAAAGTTGAGCCACCGATGACCCGAGCGATGGAACAAGCCGGCGCAGGACTGGAAAAGATCGTTGCGAGCGGCTTGCGGCGCGCGCCTGCGGGACAAGGGCCGGTGCTGGCGTGGGCGCTGGCCTGCGGGCATGCGGTGGCAGCGCGGACCCGGGCTCTCGATTTCGTCCAAGGCATTCTGCGAGTGGAAGTGCCGGACTGGGGCTGGCGGGCTGAGTTGCAGGCGCTGGCGCCACAATATCTGGCGGTGATCAATCGTTATGCAGCCGAGAGTGTGAAGCGGATTGAGTTTGTGATCAACAAAGGCGCGGGCGAGGGCGCCCGTACCACACGTGCCTAGGCATTAGGAGCTGGGGCCACACCAATATGAAAGTCACGGAAAAGGACGTTGCCTACGTAGCCGATCTCGGCAATCTGGAATTGACCGAGGCAGAGCGCACGCGCATGGTGCGCGACCTGAACTCGATTCTTGGCCACATTGACAGCCTCAACGAACTGGACACCACAAACGTGCAGCCCATGGCACAGGTGGCTGATCGCTACGGTGTGGACCAGTCGAAGCAGGGAAGCGAGCGCTTCGGCTACGCCAGCCGTGAAGATATTCGTGAAGGCTTGCGCAAGTCGCTGTCCCATGAAGCGGCGCTGGAAAACGCTCCCGATTCGGATGGGACATTTTTCAAAGTGCCGAAAGTGATTGAGAAATAGTCGCTGGCATTTCGTCGTTGGTCTTTGGCCAACGACCAACGATCAACAACCAACGACTAGTCCCCATGGATCTGAAGCTGCTCACCATCGACGCCGCCCGCTCCGCCATTCAGGAGCGTAAGACCAGCGCTTCTGCGCTGGCGGAATCGTTTTACAGCAAGATTGAGAACGATGATCCGAAGATTGGCGCATTTCTCACTCTGTCGAAAGAGCGGGCGCTGGCGAAGGCGGCGGAGATGGACGCGCTGGCGGCCAAAGGAGAAAAACTTCCACCGCTGGGCGGGGTGCCGGTGGGAATCAAAGATGTGATGATCACCAAAGGCACTCGCACTACCGCGGGCTCAAAGATTCTGGGCAATTATGTTCCGCCTTATGATTGCACGGCGGTGGCGCGCCTGGAGGCGGCGGGCGCGGTGGTATTGGGAAAATTGAATTGCGACGAGTTCGCGATGGGTTCGTCGAACGAGAACTCAGCCTGGAAGCCGGTGCACAATCCGCGCGATCTGAGTCGCGTTCCCGGCGGTTCTTCGGGAGGATCGGCGGCGGCGGTGGGGGCAGATATGGCGGTGGCGGCGCTAGGTTCCGATACTGGCGGTTCGATTCGTCAGCCAGCTTCATTTTGCGGCGTGGTGGGACTGATGCCGACCTACGGACGAGTTTCACGTTACGGACTGATCGCGTTTGCCTCGTCGCTCGATCACATCGGTCCGCTCACAAAAACCGTGAAGGACGCGGCCATCGTATTGCGAACCATCGCTGGCCGCGATCCGATGGATTCGACTTCTGCCGAGGTTCCAGTTCCGGATTATGTCGCCGAACTGGAGAAGGCAGTGCGCGGGCTGAAGATCGGCGTGGCCAAAGAGTATCTGGGCGAGGGCCTGGACCCTGAGGTGCGAAAGGCGATCGAAGCAGCCATTCAGAAGCTGGCCCGGCAGGGCTGCGAGATTGTGGATGTCTCGCTGCCGCACACCAAGTACGCGATTCCGACTTACTACATCGTGGCGACGGCGGAGGCTTCGTCGAACCTGGCGCGCTTTGACGGAGTGCGCTACGGATATCGGGCGAAGGATGCTCGCACGCTTTCCGAAATGTACCGGCGCAGCCGCGATCAGGGCTTTGGCGCGGAAGTGAAACGCCGCATCATGCTGGGCACGTACGCCCTGAGCGCAGGCTACTACGACGCTTACTATCTGAAAGCGCAAAGAGTGCGCACCTTGCTGACCCGGGATTTCGAAGAGGCGTTCAAGAAGGTGGATGCCATCGTGGCCCCGGTCAGTCCCACCGCGGCGTTCAAGCTGGGCGAAAAGGTGGACGATCCGCTGGCCATGTATTTGGCGGATATCTACACCGTGACCGCGGATCTCGCGGGCATTCCGGGAATCTCCGTGCCCTGCGGTGAGACAAAGGAGAAATTGCCCATCGGGTTGCAGATTCTGGGGCGGCATTTTGACGAGAGCACAATTTTGAGGGTTGCGCAGGCGAGCGAAAACGCGGCCTAACCTGGTGGACGGGCGGAGTCCGTCATTAGCATAGAAAGCAAATCTTGTAGATTTATAGAGACGTAGCTTGTCGTGTCTCACGTCTCAACATTCTCCACAGCGATCGCCATCGGGTTCGGCCGGTGGCGATTTTGTTTTGCAGGCCAGGGGCAACGCCGAGCTACGCTCGGCCGGACAGCCCGGGGGCGGCTGTCCCCCCACAATTCCACAAATCTAAATCAGACCAACAATCTTCATAGGAGAAAAGAACTCATGAAAGTGAATTTCAATCAGCAGAATCGTGCTGGCCGTTGTGTTGAGTATTTCATTCATGGCCACACGATGCAGTGCGCGGTGGATAATTGTGGTGCTGGCCGATCAGGTGGTGCTAACGCAGGTGCCATTGAACATGGCGGCGCTAGTAGCCAGGCGGCAAACCGGCAAACAGCCCAATACCGGAGAAGCGCTTGCCA
>Ga0070706_100001748_pt1 | contig 22555 bp, 24 predicted proteins | sample KBSK5501metaG_FD_65476 | JGI IMG/M metagenome (GOLD analysis project Ga0070706, IMG submission 65476) | Corn, switchgrass and miscanthus rhizosphere microbial communities from Kellogg Biological Station, Michigan, USA - KBS K5-50-1 metaG | ecosystem: Host-associated > Plants > Roots >... | reverse complement strand
GGTCCGTCTGGATCGCGACACAATCGCACACGAAAACAATCTCGCGCCACGGCTCGCGTTTGCCTTCACTCCGATACGTGATGGCCGAACAGTGATACGTGGCGGCCTCGGATTGTTCTACGACCGGATCAATTTGAACACAGCTACTTTTTCGCAGTTGCAGGATCGATTGATCACCAGCTTTGGGCTAGATGGACAGCAGACAAGTCAACTGCAACACATGGTTGTTGAGAACGGGCAGTTCCTGACGCCACGTAGTGTGAGTTGGAACATTGAGTTCGACCGCGAGTGGCTGAAGAACCTTCTGGTTCGCGTTGCTTATCAACAACGTGAGGGAACGCGCGAGTTCATTCTGGACCCACTGGATTCCCAAACGAGCAGCAGTTCGTTGTTGCTCAGCAATGGCGGTAGATCGCGCTACAGGGAATTTCAGGTCACCACGCGCTATACATTTCGTGGGCAAGATGAGTTGAATGCGTCTTATGTACGGTCCAGGGCCATTGGTGATTTGAACGATTTCAATTCTTACTACGCCAACTTCGAGAATCCCATCATTCGCCGGAACGAACGATCCTTCCTGCCATTCGATGCGCCAAACCGTTTCGTGTTCTGGGGTAACTTTAGCGTGAAGTATGGGATCACGCTGGCGCCGGTGCTCGAGATTCGCAACGGTTTTCCGCTTTCACTCATCGACGAGGATCGCAACTTCGTTGGGCCGCGCAATGGCGCGGGTCGCTTTCCAAATTTCGCTTCGCTCGATCTGCAAGTGCTGAAGAGCGTCTCTCCCCCCAGGCGGTTCAGCGAGAAGTATCGATTCAGAGTGGGAGTCAAAGTCTTCAACCTGACGAATCACTTCAATCCGCGCGACTTCCAGGGAAACCTGGCGAGTGATGAGTTCGGCGGGTTCTACAACGGCGTCGGGCGTAAACTTGGAATGAAGTTTGTGATCGAGAAAAAGTAACAAGGTGAACGAGTCATGGAGCTCTTACAGCGGTTGTCGCAGACGTTCTTTTATTTGATGGTTGTGGGTTATGGAGTGCTGGCACTGTTTCTAATCGTCAGTGCATTCTTGCGACCGTCACGGTAGGAAGACAATGAACGTGCTGAATCAGATGAAAAGAATCGCTGTAGGAACTAAGAAACGAGTTGTGAGATTGCTTGAAGACATAGCGCAGCACGGCGTTCGATCCCGTGGTCAGCACTCGCAAGATGCTGGAATCTAAGGTAACGATCGCGCAAGTGCTGGCGAGGTAATGGGAAGTATATCGGAGTCGTTACTCCACGTCTCTTTAAGTTATCGATTGGGTTGAGGTTTTTGGTCGGGGCGAGAGGATTCGAACCTCCGACCTCTCGGTCCCAAACTAACGGTTCGGCAAAAATGTAAGTAATTGCCTTTTCAAAAGTTGCAGCCACCATCGATTTACCAGGGTTTTTACATTCCTTCCCATTCGCTACAGTCCGTTATCCATGGCGTGCTGGGAATTCTGGTCACAAATTTCCCACACGAAAAACCCACGGATATTGCATTCATAAGGGCGAATTGCATGCCCCAATTGCTGATGGACAACGGTTTTTAAGTCCGCTTCGGGGGTACTTACGTCATTACTACTACGCGTTACCAAGTCGTATTTACCGACGTTTCAGCCGTCAGAGCAAGCTACGTCCAGCATGGTATAGGTACGTAACCCCCTCATCTTCCCCTCGTCTGTGTTCTGGCAAAGGGAGGTTGAAAAGAATGAATGCACTGGTTGCTGGATTGGACGAGATCAGAATTCCTCGCCCATCCTGTCGAGCTCTTCGACGCCATCAATATTATTGTAGAGAACGCTCTTTGGGTTTCTGTTGGGCCGCATGTGGTAATACAGAATCGCGATATTTTTCATAACCATCTTACGAAACCGAGTGTTGAGCAACTCGGCGCTGGCTGGTTGACCGAGATTCGCGGGATTCATCCGCGCGTTCGAGACCACGGCAAAGCGCGAATCCACCCAGTAACTAAAAGCATATTGCCAAGTCTTCTCTCGAATATACATGTCGCTCTCAGTAAGCCCAATGACAACTGCATCAGGATCCCCGGCCAGCTTTGGGTACGTTCGTTTGATCAGTTCGATTACATCCTCCGCGATCAACTGATGGCGGTGACCGTCAAACGTTGACGCGTCCAAAGGAATGGCCGGAAGGCAAACTATGCCGATACCAAATTTCCTCTTGTAGTAGGTCGCCAGTTCAGCCGTGGCCGGCGACGAAAAATCGCCTAAAGGAATGAAGTAAGCGGTTCTTTCATCAAGGCCACTGGCCGTCTTGGATTGTGCAAACGCCGCCTTCTTATCACCAATAGCTAGATACGCCCGGGCTAGACCATAATGCGCCTTTGCCTCGCTGGGCATTAGCCTGATCGCCAGCTGGTAAGCCTTGATTGCCTCTCCGTAGCGCGCTAAGGATTCATAAGCGACGCCAAGCTGTGTGTACGCCATCACCTCGTCCGGTTGAGATGAATTGCCTGCCTATAGGCGTTGACTGCCTCACCAGGCCTTCCCGAATAGGTATATGCATTGCCCAGAAAAAGATAACCATTCACATTGGGCGAGAGTTTTATCTCTTGTTGGAAGACCCCAACGGCCTCTTCATACCTGCCCAGATCGTAGTACATCCTGCCCGACCAGTCGTACGCACAAACGTCGTTCGGATTGAGCTGCGTTGCCCGCTTGAAAGCCTTCTCAGCATCTACATACCGGCCCGTCTTCCAATAGATAACACCCAGGCCACAGGAGGCGCAGGATTCGTCTTCGAGGCTCATGGCCTGCTTGAACGCTTTTTCCGCTTCGTCGTATCTAGCTAGCTGACGGTTAGCGTCGCCAAGTTCTACATAGGCTCGAGCAAAGTTAGGACTAAAGCGAACGGCGTGTTGATAGTCGGCGACTGCCTGTTGGTACCGACCTGCAGCGGAATCTCGCCTACCTTTCATGACGTAAATTCTAGCTGGTGCCCAGGCGGCGATGAATATCACGAGCAAGCCGAAGATCGCCCAGCTAACTATCGCACGCTTTCTCATATCCGGTCTTCCTGTCTGCTTGATTCATACCGGTGCTTTTGGACGTCAGGTGAGGTGAGAACGTATGAACGAACCGCGTAGAGCGGCTAGGGCGTAACCACGATTAGACTCGACGAGCTGTTAAGGCTTCGCTCGAGCCGGGGTCAATACGAGAATGCCACAGAGGTCTTAGCAGCGCAATAAAATTACCTTAACGGCGAGCACTCGAGCACTATTGTGTGCAGATCATTCGCATGCGGGATGGAGTGATCTATGACAGCCCCGTAAACCATTGATTCCATTTGGTGCCGAGGGCGGGAGTCGAACCCGCACGGCCTTTCGGCCAACGAATTTTAAGTCTCAAAATGACTGTTTTCGCCTGTTCGGCCAGAGTCTGCTCCGTGCCGCTTTCTTAGTATTTTTCGCATGATCTCTTCGGGTTGGCTAGGGTGAATGGGTCGATTTGGGAGAGTTGGCACAGCATGGGCGCACTAATCTTTAATAGATTTTCCGTTCCACAAGATCGGTCCTGTCTCAAAATCCCACTCGGGTAGAGAACTGTCGGGCCGGGAGCACCTCGCTTAAGAATCACCAACCGGCGACCCATTAAATAAAGCCAGCCCGGATTGCGATAAATGAAGTGAGACGAGTGGCCTTTGTTCATGTATCGAGGTTGGACGCTAATAGCAGCCTTGGTGATCAGATCAAACCACAGGGTCCACTCGGCCCAAAATGAGAAATGAGGCGAGGCTTCCTCAACTGCGAGTTTCGGTAGTATTCTTAGGGCGAAAACTCTTCCCCGGTTAACTTTGCGATGCGCATCAGCAGTCCAGACTGCGCGAATAAACTCAATGAGAAGGGAAGTAGACAAAATGAAGACCGTAAAAGTTATCAAGGGAATCGCTCTTTCATTAGTGGTTTGCGCCGTGATGTTTGTGGGCGCCGATTCAACGACGGAAGCAGGCAATCGATGCACGGATCGCTGCGCCGATGTTTACAAGGTGAAGAAGGATGGCTGTCGGCTGATCCCGTTCAAGACCGAGCGTCATATTTGCGAGCGCAGGGCCAAAGAAGCGAAGAACGATTGCAAACATAGATGTCGTTAGCAGTGAGCAGCAATCACTCTCCCCCACCTGCCGCCGACAATCTCAGCTCCAGCTGAGCGCATCTCTTCAATCGCTTTCCCGCCGTCGTTCGGATTAACGTTGACTGCCCACATTTCTAGAGAACTCACATTGTCGACCACATTACTTTTGTATATTCGCATGCTGCCGATTGGCCCACGACAGCCCGTGGCCCGAAACCCACATCAATAGGCGTCAAGCGAAAATGGCTGTCGTAAAGCAATATTTACGTGGTGAAGTTGATCTTCCTTTGAATTCATAGGGTTAGGGAGTGCTTAACTTTTTGGACATAATCAGTGATCCCTCCTTATTTAACTTTTGAGTTCGTTTCACCTACGGGAGTGATGCCGGCAGCACGGTTGATTCTTTTCACTGGATATTTGGGCAAGGCCACTACTCGTCACTACTAAGGAATAAGAATAATCTTACCCATGGTCCGTCGGCTGGACATGGCTTCATAAGCTTTTCCGACATCGGCAAGGGCAAAGGAGTGCTGAGCAAAGAGCTTCACCTGCCCGGAGCGAATCAGTTCAAGAAGAGGCCGGACACACGCCGCAATCCGTGATGGCTCCAAAGACGGAAAATTAAAACCAGTGATCGATTGATTCTGAAAGATCAACTGCCGGACCTTTTCCGGGGGCAGCGTGTCATGGACGTTTTTCGCACCGAACATTATAACCCGTCCGAATGGCGCAATCAGTTTGAAGCATTCGTCGCTCACTTCGCCGGACGCCTGCTCCAGGACGACTTCGATGCCCTTGCCACCGGTCGCCTCTCTCACCTGATCGGCCCAGCCTTCGTTACTGTAATTGACGGTAACATCAGCTCCCAGTCTCTTCAGCAATTGTACCTTTTCATTCGTACTGCCGAGGCCGACGACGCAAGGTGAGCCCATCAGCTTTGCGAGTTGTGTGAGATAGAGTCCGACGCCACCTGCCGCCGATTGGATGAGAATGCTCTCGCCGGGCTGGAGTTTGGCCGCATATATTAGCAGGGCGTAGGCGGAGAGCCCCTGGATCGGGATTGTTGATGCCTCGGCAAATGACAATCCGTCTGGAATCGGGATGGCGGCACTTGCATCGGCAATCGTGTACTCGGCGTAACCACCGCTGGAAACAATAGACGTGACGCGATCGCCCGGTTTGAGGCTCTTCACCTTATGGCCGGCCTCAATGACTATTCCTGCGGCCTCAAAGCCCATAATGAACGGCACTTCCTTTGGCACCTGGTATCTGCCTTCGATCAGTTCAAGCTCGGCAAAGTTGATGCCCGCTGCTTTAACTTGAATGAGGATTTCACTCGGCGCTGGCTGCGGTCTATCCGCATCCACCATTCGGAGGCTCTTCGCACCTTCATACCCGTTCAATACGACTGCTCTCATGTCTGCTCTCCTCGAATCTGCGTTTCCGCTAAGATTTCAACTCTCTGATTGTGCGCAGTGACGCGCCAGCGGCAGGTAACCGCATTAGTTACTTCTATAACCTGCTCGATCCTAAATTCCACGACACGCCCCGCCCCAGGGAACTTTGCCGCCAGGTCAGCATCCCATCTGGTCCTGGCTTTGCGGGTGAGTTGAAGCGTATTGCCTCCCTCGAAATCAACGAACAACAAACCCGCACTGGGGTTGACGCATATGTTGCCGAGCGTATTAAACATCGAGTTTCCGGAATAATCAGGCCACAAGATGCTGCACTCATCTACGATACGGATCAAACCGGCTGGCCCACCGCGATGAGAAGCATCAGCGCCCATCTCAGGGTGTTGGCTTGCAATGAAGAATGTATCGGCAACACCAACAGATTTCTGCTGCATGCCGGATAAAGATACTGAGCGGGCCACCGCCGGCGGAGGCTTCTGCTTATCGTCCTCGCAGCTCTCTAGCGCGCGCGCATGAATGTACTTCGCGCAGTTGGGATAAACCTCTCGCGTCTCCATTTCGAAGTCGGAGCTCGTTTCACGGGCGACAGTTCCGTTGATACGCATGCGCATTTTGCGGGCGAAGTCGATAACTAATACTCCTACGCTCGCACCCACGTGCAAGCTGTCTCGTAGAGGGTCGCTTGCGATCGGCTTAGCCTCCACTCTCACCCGGAGATCTACCGGAGCGCTGATGAAGCCCGGCTTTCCCGTCAGCAGCGTCGCCCACACCCGGCCGCGCTCATCAATCGAGCTGATCACGGCCATGCGCTGAGTACGTAGGAAATACCGGGCGACGGATTGGACCGTGGGTCGCACACCCCGCCGTACCCGGTCGGCCACGTCGCGTACGCCGGCGCGCGTCTGCACCTCTATCTCACCTTTGTGATACAAAGAAAGCGCTCTCCCTACTCTCAGAAGAAACCGCAAGAGGGCGCGCCCGCTGTTGGCGCCGCACACTCACCCGCGCCTGTCATGCTATAAATCTCAAGACGGATGCCGTCGGGATCTTCGAAGAAGATTCCGTCTGACTCCACCCTTTCCGCGTGCGGCACGACTCCACCGTAAATAAGCGGCGCGCCTATCAAACGGAGACGCGCTTCAGCGGCGCGCGTTTCCTCTATCGAATCAACCTGAAATGAAAGATGGTGCAGGCCGGGGGCTGCTTTCTCGAACCGGCCCTCACTCTGCTGCCAGAGCGTCAACACGATTCTGTCTTCCTCCCCGAGAAAGACGAAACGTCTACCCTCAGTCTCAGATTCCTGGATCACCTCGAATCCGAATACCTCGCGATAGAATCTCTTTGAGCGACCGATGTCGCTAACGTTCAGCGCCACGTGTCCTGTCTTGAACGTCTGTTGCGTGCTCTCGATGTTCATTTCTCACTTTTCCTTAGCAGCAATCGCAAAGCAGCAGAATGTCATTACCGCAAGCTTGCTTACAGTTAGGCGCTATGACCTTTCGCTGCACAATAATCTGATACCGCACATACTGAGGATTTATTCCCGCCAACCGACCTTGATTGCCTTGGGGCATCGCGTGTGTCAGTACACAGTAGCCCATGCTCTTCTGGCTTGGAGTCTTGTGCGTCCAAATTGCGTTCAAACAGAATCTTGGGGAAATGCACACTCTCGTCGTGCGTGTTAGAAGTCCCAAGGTGCAGACGCAAAGGCAACAGAAGACCGCGCGTTATTGGCAACGCTGGACGACGACGGAACCGAAAATTGAGCCGTTTGCGTGAGTTTCCGGAAATGCTGAGGAAAAGCGCAAATTGGCTTGTATTCCATAGGGCGACGAGGTGCCATTTTCGGCAGGGGAAATACTCCGGAAAACACTGGGAATAGCGGTATGATATGAGTTGTCCCTACCAAGAACTCCATCCAGCTTGTAAATCGTTGAAGTTGACGGTATCGGCTGCTAACCTCCCGTTGCCATGAAAGCTGTCCTATCTTCATTCCTTTCTATGCTGCGCGCGTGCTTTCGAACTCGAGCAAGTATGCACATCGAGATTCTTGCGTTGCGCCATCAGCTTGCGGTGCTGCAGCGGCGGACGAACAAGCGTGCTAGCCTGAGAACTGCTGACCGCTTGCTCTGGTGTTACTTTCGCGGGTATGGGCGGCGCAGTGGCGCTCAGCGCTGGTGATCGTCAAGCCGGAAACAATAATTGCGTGGCAGCGAAAGGGGTTTCGCTTGTATTGGCGTTGGAAGAGTAGGGCAGGGAAGTCCGGTAGACCATGCGTGAGCCTGGAAATGCCGATATTCAAAGTGAGAGCATTCCGTCTCAATAGGAAAAGCTACTAACTTCAGGTCCTGCTTTTCATTGAGCTTAAAACCGCCCTCGACGCAGACCGCAATCGGTTCAAGCAAGCTTCTTAGCGAGTTGCTAGCCCGAGCACCGTCACAACAACCTTAGAACTGCAGAAGTTACACTGAGCACGATGGCTTAACACCGCAAAAATGCCGGTCGGCTTCTGGTTCAGATAAGGACATGCAGTCGAGACCTGGCTTAGAGAGTTACGAAGACGCGACGGTGATGATCTCGCCAATTCCACCAAGGCCAAGATCCGCAATGTCATGAGCGTGCTCTTCAATCATGCCATTCGCTACGAGTGGTTTGAGAAGAATCCCATCACACTTGTACGCCAAAGTGCTCAGCGAAGATCAATTCCGCCTGTGTTGGAACCTGACGAGGTTCAGTGTCTATTAGCTCAACTTGACAACCCTTTTCGAGTGATGGTCCTGCTGGATGTCACTACAGGACTACGCCGCAGTGAACTGTTTGCACTGCAGTGGAAAGATATTGATTTCAGCAACCTGCTAATTGATATCAAGCGATCCATCTTTCTTGGAGTGGTTGGAAAAGGTAAGAGCGAAACATCTCGCCAATCGATTCCCCTCTCGCTAAAGGTTGCTGCGGACCTCTGGCTATGGAAAGAAACTACTGGTTACCCAGACTCGAATGATTGGGTATTCGCTAGCCCGCGCACAAGAGGTAAACGACCGCTAAGGCCTGACGGCGTGCTATCCAAGATCATTCGCCTCGCTGCAGTTCGTGCCGGCATAAGAGGATCGGCTGGCACACATTCAGGCATACCTATTCCTCGACGCTGATTGCGAATGGTGAAAATGTGAAGGTGGTCCAGGAATTAATGCGCCAAGCCAGCAGTCGTTTCACCCTGGAGGTTTACACGCAAGCGAAAGTGAAAGCAAATCGAGAAGCGCAACAACGAATTGTGGACATGATGCTGCCCGATGATGGACTAGCAGAGATCAGACTCCAACGGAGACAGCCACCTGAGGTTTTGGGTAATGGGAAGTAACGAAGGAAGTAACGAAGATCGTTAGCGGGGACTCAAATGGTGTCTTCTGGTGCCACTGAAAATGTGGTGAGCGGAGCTAAGTGTTGAAAGGATTGGTAGGCGCGTGGGGATTTGAACCCCAGACCCCTACCGTGTCAATTCTTAAAACCGACCTGCTACCCAGTACCATTGAATGATATCTAAGCCGTTTCCTCACAACGGCTTCCCTCTGACGCTCGCAGCCAATATCACGTCATGTTATCTCATGGTATTCTGTGCGTTATAGCGGGGTTACGTCACAAAGCACGTCACAAATTCTCTTTTGTCGAGGCTGACCTCATGACTGCCAGTTGTACGCAGAGCATCCACTGCGTATCACCAAGTGCTTCGGCGTCAGTAAAACACGAGGCCGAACGCTATTGTGTACGTTTAGTATCGCCGAATAGTTTACCGTCTGCTGTCAAGGTTGCTGTCAAATATTGCTGTGTTCTCAAATTGCACTGAGCAGCAAACTCATAATCCTAAAGAGGCTCTAACACCTAGTTGCTCCGAATGATATGGAGTAGCAAACGCAGCGGAAATTCGACGGCTCTGCTACTCCCTATCACTCCATCTAAGCAGGTGGTCGCTACAGTTTTCGCTACAGTCATTCCGTGAACGTCCTCTTGAATGAGGATCGCTTAATCCGACAGTCGGACTCCCGACCTTGGGGTTATGAATTCCATCCACTGGCGACCACCATCACCACCTCGCAAATAATCACAAAAAAACTAAGGGCAGATTGCAAGTCGCGGTTGCGTATATGGGTTAAGTGGGCCTAGTAGGTTCGATGGATTACGACAATTTTACGACAACTACAAATAAGGAAAAAAAGATGCCAGAAGAAATCCTTGATCCAGAGATACAGGCGGTTTTGGAGATCATCGAAAAAGTAAGGAACGGGGCCAAACCTACACTGGCTCGTGCCGAACTCAATCGTCACGCTGAACTCCCAACCCGATTTACCGGAGAGCGGCGGCATAGATTTGCTGCTTACATGAATTCAGCAATTGCAATGGTTAACCTGATAGAGATGCACCCAGAACGGCAACGCAAAGAATTCGATCCGGGTTGGGAGGCTTTGAAAAAGAAAGCGGAGCGAGTCTAGCCTAAATTAACAGAACTGTTCGCTTCCTTGGATCGAAGCCAACCGTAAAGCTCGTCCTGTGAGATTCAGTGTACGCTCTCGGAGGTCGCCGGGCTGCTCCGCGTGTCGAAAGATACCGTAGAACGGTCGTGCGAGCGTACCTTGAACCGAGTTTTTCGGAGTGTTTTAAAAAGTTTTCATCGTCGGGCAAAACCTCGCTCCCGGCCTCAGCAAATTGAGCCTGCCAAAAAAAGGCAATCCTGTCATGCTCATCTGGCTCGGTAAGCGCGTCTTTTGGAATCGAGTTTGTGATTGTCATCCTTGTCACGCACAAGGAACGATCCTGAAATCAACTCCGACACTGTTATTACCTTGTTTATGATTAACGAGCACTTAGTCGAGGTGCTGACTGTGTGCTACGACCGTGTTGCTGGCGAATGAGAGCTTCGCCTTCGCATATTTTGACTATACGGCAGACTATGGGAAATTCACTGTTGACGCCCAACGCGTGATCACGGAAGTGCAGAGAGAAGGAGTCTTCAGGGCCAGGGCAAGTGATGATCTGATTCATTTCACGACGTTGCCCTGGGTGTCTTTTACGAGCTTTTCACACGCCCGGAATTCGGGTCATGAGGATTCTGTGCCGAAGATTTCGTTTGGGAAATTCACAAACGAAGGAAGGCGCGTTCTGATGCCTTTTTCAGTTGAGGTTCACCATGCTCTATGGATGGTCTTCATGTGGGACGATACTTGAGCAGGTTGGAAGAGAAGCTGGCGGATCCGGAGTCAAACCTCGACACATCTCTGCCTGCGGCCGGATAAAGACACGATTCACTTCTAGACTGAAAGGATTGTCGCCACTTGAAATAACTGAGAGCAAACTATTGCAAAAAACAACCTGTTAGCCTAAGCTCCCGGCTCGTAATCGATAGAGAACTTCAGTTTGTCCCAGCTTTCCGTAAATGGATTTTCCCAGGAGAAACCGAGAACTGTACTTACGCCTTGACGTCGCGGCGCTGCGAGACGACAAGGTGCGTTGACTTAGTTGAGTCTCATGATCGCAGGGACGGAGTGGATCGTCGACGCTAACGGCTGCAGGCCTGAAGCCTTGCAGGACCTCGGATTGTTAAAGGCAGTCTTCCGCCGAGTAGTTACCGATTTGCAGCTCCAGGTCGTCGACGAAATCCTATGGCATCAATTTCCGCCGCCGGGAGGACTGACCGGAATGGCTCTCCTGTCGGAATCTCATCTTACCTGTCATACCTATCCCGAATTCGGACTTGCTACGATCAATCTCTACTGTTGTCGTTCCCGACCCGAGTGGCCCTGGGCTGAGTGTTTGCGTGATTTCCTTGGCGCCAAGGCCGTGACCGTGCACGCAATCGAGCGTCATGCTGCAACGCCTGATCTGCCGTCCCTAAGACATTCTCTTCAGTTCGCTCTCGCAAAAGAATCATGAGTGTGCTTCAGGCTAACTGCCCTGCATGCGGCGCTTCGATTTCGTTCAAGACTGACTCCTCGATTGTTATCGTCTGCGAACATTGCCACTCGGTCGTAGCGCGGACCGATCGGGACCTCGAAGATCTCGGCAAAGTCGCTGAGCTTGTAGACACCGACTCGCCGCTCGATGTTGGTCTAAAAGGAAAGCATCAGGGCGTCGCTTTCGAATTAACCGGTCGCGCGCAGTTGGGACACGAGGCAGGCGGCGTGTGGGATGAATGGTATGCCGCGCTTGCCGATGGCCGTTGGGGTTGGTTAGCCGAAGCGCAGGGACGCTTCTACTTCACTTTTGAGATCTCGTTTTCCGAAAACGATGCGATTCCCTCATTCGAATACCTCCAGCTCGGACAACCGGTGGCGTCCATCCCTGGTTCAATACCCCTGATCGTTGCTGAGAAGGGAGTAGCACGCACGGTCGCCGCCAAAGGAGAAATACCCTGGCGTTTGGTGCCAAATGAGACCTTTAAGTACGCAGATCTCTCAGGTCCAAATGAATCATTCGCAACCATCGACTATAGCGAGTCGCCCCCACTACTCTTCATTGGCAAAGAGGTCACGCTTGCCGAGCTTGGCGTTGCGGGTGCCCGTGTGCCAGAGCGAGAAGAAAAGCGCACTGCTGCCGCACAGCTGTCGTGCCCGCACTGCGGTGGTCCATTAGAGCTACGCGCCCCAGATAAGAGCGAACGGGTTACTTGTCCTAATTGCGGTTCGTTGCTGGATATCCATCAAGGCCAGCTTGAATTTCTCAAGGCTCTCAAGCCGGGTGCTTTTCAGCCATCTGTTCCGCTGGGCGCGACAGGGGAGTTTAAGGAAGGCAAGCTGACCGTGATTGGTTTCGTAACACGCAGCGTGACGTTCGACCAGACCTATTATTGGTTTGAGTATCTTCTTTACAACCCCCAGATCGGTTTTCGCTGGTTGGTCCAAAGCGACGATCAATGGAGTTTTGTGAAATCGGTGTCACCAGGGGAGGTCTCGGAAGGATTTAAGAGTGCGACCTTTCAAGGCAAGGAATTCAAAATATTTCAGGATGCGACCGCGACTGTCGAATACGTTGCGGGTGAGTTTTACTGGAAGGTTTCCAGCGGCGAGAAAGCTCGAGCAATCGATTATATCCGCCCTCCTGAGATGATCTCGATCGAATTGACGACCATAGTGCCGCAAGACGCGTATGACTCCGCGGGCAGCTCGCCAATCAACTGGTCCTTTGCGCCGAAGAACGGAAGCGCCTCCGGGGAAATCAACTGCTCACTGGGAACGTATCTGAGTCCAGTTGAAGTTGAGAAAGCATTCGGCATTAGCGGCTTGTCACGTCCGAGCCTGGTTGCGCCCAATCAGCCTAATCCACACAAGGGCGTAGGAGGATATTGGCTCGCCTTTGCGGCTGTCATTGTCGTTTTGGGTGTCATCGTTGGTTTGACCACCCATCGTAAGCAGGTATTTCAGCAGGGCTATCAATTTCAGCCATTGCCCAACTCGGATGGAACACAAACTGTGTTTAGCGATCCCTTTGCGCTTGAAGGGAGAAAGAACATCAAGATAACGGCTACTTCTCCTATTGATAACAGTTGGGTCTATTTCGAGGGAGATTTGATCAATCAGGACTCGGGTCTGGTCCAACCATTTGCGATGCCTGTCGAGTATTACCATGGCGTAGAAGACGGAGAGTCATGGTCAGAGGGAAGCCAGGCAACGGACGTCATTCTCTCGGCTCTGCCGGCCGGCACATATACGCTGCGGCTTGAGGGGCAGTGGGAGCAGTGGCAGCAGCAATCACCGCCGCTCAGCGTGACAATTGAACAGGGAGTGCCGCGAGGCATTTATTGGTTGCTGGCCCTGGTCGCTATCTCAATTGTTCCTGTATTTGTTTTTTTTAGGAAGCGGACGTTCGAAGCGCGGCGCTGGAAAGATAGTATGTACGCTGGATAGGCTTATGCTAAAGAAATTCTATCTCGTATTTGGGTGTTTCGTCGTTCTGCTTTATGGCGTGGCTGCCTTCCAGGGATGGGAGTTTGGAACTTCCAGAAGGGAAGTATTGCCTGCGGATGTGCGCAACTCGCCCGGTGGCTATAGATCGTTTCACTTCTGGCACACCGGCTTTCATGGAGGAAAATAGATGGCCGACTCATACTCCCTGGCGCTGATAGTGCCGATGGATCAATTGGCTAACCTGGTGGTAACGACTCTTGTGTTTGCTCTGATCGGAATTGTGCTATTCGCGCTGGCGTTTTTGATCATCGTGAAGATCTCGCCTTTTTCGACCCGCAAAGAAATCGAGGAGGATCAGAACGTATCCCTCGCGATACTGATCGGTTCTGTGATTATCGGCATCGCCATGATTGTCGCGTCTGCGGTTCATGGGTAGTTGTTCGGCAGCTATCCACAGATTTCGCAGATTCAAAAACATCGCATCGAACTGTTTGATGTTGGGCCGAATGAATAATTTTTTTGTGCTAATCGGTGTAATCTGCGTAATTTGCGGATGACTAAGTAATGAACCGCACACCCATCCTTTTCCTGCATGTGCTAATCATCGCCACTTGCGGGCTGGTTTATGAGCTGATCGCGGGCACTCTTGCAAGCTATGTACTCGGTGATTCGGTCACGCAGTTTTCGCTGATCATCGGCATCTACCTTTTCGCTCTTGGCGTAGGTGCCTGGCTTTCGCGTTACATCAATACGAACCTGGCCCGCTATTTCATCGAGGTTGAACTTGGCGTCGCAATCCTCGGTGGTGTCTCAGCCCCGTTGCTATTCCTCAGTTTTGCAAACCTCAGCTATTTTCACCTGGTGCTTTACTTCGTTGTGTTAGCTATTGGTGTACTGGTGGGCCTGGAATTGCCGCTTCTAATGCGGATCATTAAAGAGAATCTGGACTTCAAAGAATTGATCTCGCGCGTTCTTGCCGTCGACTACGTGGGTGCATTGGTGGCAGCCATTCTCTTCCCGATTTTTCTTGTTCCCCGTTTGGGACTGGTCCGCACGTCTTTAGTGTTTGGAATTCTCAATGCAGTTGTTGGTCTCTGGGGCACCTGGGTACTCCGTCCGCTGATCAAAGGCAATCTTCCGGGATTGCGTGGCCGGGCGGCAATCATAATCGCCTTGCTCTGCGTGGGAGTCGTTAGGGCTGACCGCCTCACCTCAATGGCCGAAGACGGCCTCTTTGCGGACGACATCATTTATGCTCGTTCGTCGCCCTACCAGCGCCTCGTCATTACTCGGGGGCGGGCGGGCTTTCAGCTCTTTCTGAACGGCAGCCTCCAATTCAGCTCGACTGATGAGTATCGCTATCACGAAGCGTTGGTCCATCCTGCACTATTGCTGGCCGGCTCGCCGCGTCGAGTATTAGTGCTTGGCGGCGGCGACGGTCTGGCGCTACGAGAAATCCTGAAGCACCCGGCAGTCGAGTCCATAACCCTGGTGGATCTCGACCCCGATATGACAAGACTGTCGCAGCGATTTCCGCCTCTGGCTGAGTTGAATCACCACTCTTTTGACGACCCCAGAGTACACGTGGTCAACGAAGACGCGATGATCTGGCTCGAAGAGAAGAATGAACTGTTCGATGCCGCGATAGTTGATTTTCCCGATCCGAACAATTTTGCGTTGGGGAAGCTATACACTACTCGTTTTTATCGGCTGTTAAAGGAACATCTGGCGCCGGATGCGGCGGTCGCTGTTCAATCCACTTCGCCGCTATTTGCGCGCAACTCCTATTGGTGCATTTTGAAGACGATCGAAGCGGCGGGATTCAAAGTAAAACCTTATTACACCGCGGTGCCGTCCTTCGGCGTCTGGGGTTTTGCATTAGCCCGCGTGACGGCATTCGATCCGCCGCTGCACGCTCCGGCAGGTTTGCGTTTTCTGGACGATCAGGCAATGCAGGCAATGTTCATGCTGTCGGCTGATCTTGGTCCGGTGCCGGTTGAGGTTAACCGTCTGGATAACCAGGTACTAGTTCGATATTACGAAACCGAATGGAAGAGATACGAATAGAGACCAAAGACCATCTTGACAAATACCTTTACAAGGCGCGAAATCCTGGCCGCTTTCCTGGGAGTGCCCGTTGCTCTCGCGGCGTGTCGTTCAAGCAAAGCTCCTCAATTTCCCACTGGTGAGATCGTTGGTGCATCGGATGGAATTGGTCATCGCATTCGGGATGGTCTCAGCGTAGTACCGGCTGCTGACAACTGGCAGCGACCCGGCGTGGTGATTGCGGGTGGCGGCGTCGCTGGGTTGTCAGCCGCCCGGCACTTAGTGAATTCCGGCTTCGAAGATTTTGTCTTGCTTGAACTCGAATCCGCACCCGGCGGCACTGCGCGCAGCGGCACCTCCTCGCTTGTATCTTATCCATGGGGTGCGCATTACCTGCCGGCGCCGCTGAGGGAAAACTCGACCCTCATCACATTGCTTGACGAAATGGGTATTCTCGAAGGACGCGATTCCGAGGGTGAACCGATCGTCGCCGAGCAGTTTCTTTGTCGCGATCCAGAAGAGAGGGTCTTTTTTCGCGGGCGCTGGTATGAAGGGCTCTACCTCCGCGCCGGCGCCAGTCGCGACGATCTATCCCAACTTGAAAAATTCTATGCGGAGGTCAATCGTTGGGTTGGTTGGCGGGATTCTCGCAACCGTCGTGCGTTTGGCATTCCCGTGGAGACCAGTTCGGATGACGCAGAGGTCATCGGGCTTGACAGGATCACAATGGCGGAGTGGATGCAGCGGCGGGATTTGAATTCCCCCCGCTTGCGCTGGCTGGTGGATTATGCCTGCCGTGATGATTATGGTTTGACCGTGGACCAGACAAGCGCCTGGGCGGGACTTTTCTATTTTGCCTCCCGCGTGGCTAAGCCAGGTGCCGAGTCACGGCCCCTCATCACGTGGCCCGAAGGTAACGGACGTCTGGTGTCGCACCTCTACAATCAAGTGAAAACGAAAGTACTTCTCGGTATGGCCGCAACTCAAATCGTTCCAACCGATACAAATGGAAAGGCCGGAGTAGATGTAATCGCGATCAATGAAAAATCACAGGAGGCAAAGGGCTTTCATACGCAACAGGTGATCTTTGCCGCACCACAATTTCTGACGCCTTATATAATCAGAGATTATCGCGAGCACGCGCCCGCACATGTCGCTGATTTTCAGTACGGCACTTGGATGGTCGCTAATCTCTTTCTGAGAGATAGACCACTCAGCCGTGGTTTTCCTCTCGCATGGGACAATGTACTCTACGAAAGCCCATCGCTGGGATACGTGACGGCCACTCACCAGCGAGGTCTCGATCACGGTCCCACCGTTCTTACGTATTACTATCCGATGTGCGATGCCAATCCGCGCGCTGCGAGAGAAAAATTGCTGCAGATGGACTGGCGCAGTTGCGCCGACGTGACGCTGACAGATTTGTCTTGCGCGCACAGCGACATTCGTGCGCTAGTCGAACGGCTTGACGTGATGCGTTGGGGACATGCGATGATCCGCCCCCGGCCCGGTTTTGTCTGGGGTGGCGCACGCCGGGCTGCAGCAAAACGATTTCGCGGCGTGCATTTTGCGCACACCGATCTCGGCGGTGTCGCCCTCTTTGAAGAAGCTTTTTATCACGGCATAAGAGCCGCGGAGGAGGTTCTGGCTGCTCGCGGCATGCTCAAACAGAAGTCGACATAATGAATAGTATTGAGATACTTAGTCCGCGCTTGAGCGCAACTACGCCGCAGCTGCCTGTCCCCTTGTCTCCACTCCCCGCGGTTGCTCTTTCGCCCTCAATTGCGCCGCGCTTCTGGCTTTTCTCGGGCCCTGTCGATCTGGGAGTTTTTCTTGGCAGCGCACTGCTGGCTCTCGCCGCTTTATGGATCGGCGCGCGCGCCGGAGTGCTAAACGACCGCTCACCAGAATGGACCTGGGTGCCGGCTGTATTGCTGATCGATGTCGCTCACGTCTGGGGTACAGGCTTCCGCGTCTATTTCAATACGAATGAACTCAAGAGACGGCCATGGCTTTACGCGCTGGTGCCTATCCTTGGATTGTTTATTGGAATAGCGCTTTACTCCGAAAGCGAGCTTGTTTTTTGGCGGGTGCTGGCATACCTCGCGGTGTTTCATTTCATTCGCCAGCAGTATGGGTGGGTGATGCTTTACCGCGCGCGGGTAGGCGAGCGTGATCAATTCGGGCGCTGGCTTGATACAGTCACAATTTATCTGGTTACTCTTTACCCGCTCATCTATTGGCACGCACACTTGCCGCGCCAGTTTTGGTGGTTTCTCGAAAATGATTTCACCGCAGGACCTGCTCTCTCGTCGCTTGAGCGCCTGGTTCGACCGCTCTACTGGGCGGTGTTGTCAGCCTATGTGTTTCGCGCCGCTTGTCGCTGGTGGAGCTGGGACGGAGTGAATCCAGGTAAAGACATTGTGGTTATCACTACTGCGATCTGCTGGTACACAGGCATTGTGGTTTTCAATTCCGATTATGCTTTCACTGTCACTAATGTGATCATTCATGGCGTGCCTTACCTGGCGCTCGTTTACTGGTATGCACGCGCGCAACGTCCGCGGGCCAGTAGTCCCTATCGCTTTGTTACGCGTGGGCCACTGTCATTTCTGGCTACGCTATGGGTGATCGCGTATGTTGAGGAATTATTGTGGGATCGGGGAGTGTGGCATGAGCGCGCGTGGCTGTTCGGTGGTTCATGGGACATTGGAATATTGAAAACATTTATAGTGCCGCTGCTCGCGTTACCGCAGCTCACCCATTATGTGTTAGATGGATTCATCTGGCGACGCAAGAGCAATCCAGACTTTTCACTCATAAGATAAACCGTACGTCGCGAGGGTTATCTTCAATCAGAAGGACCTCAATAGATCTTTACAGTCACTTCGGAGACACCAACCCCGAAAGCAATCTCTGCTATCTCGCGTCCGTTTCCCTTCGGCGCAGTTATGGTGACTTGTCTCATCGTTTTGTAAACGGATAATTCCGGACCCGATCTACCATTAGCTCGCGCCGACTCGTTTGTTTCTTCTTCATACGTTATCTCCAAACAAGAGTTGTACGACTGCCCTACGCTTGAAAGATGCAACCTGACCAATTCATCTAAGAGAACAGCTGGCCCCGTACTTGCTTCAGTCGCTTTCGTGAATCATCCCAAAAAAAGTTAAGGAACATTCGGAAAGTATGTTCTGAGAAAGGATGGATGCCCAACTCAGTATCTGAGTCTTCGTAGACAAACCATGTCGAAATCTATCCAGGTAAGAAAGAGAACGGCAGCCAAAAAATTGGTGCCTCCTACCGTCCCAAATTCCAATGGAGGGCGAGGTAAAGGCTCACTTGAGTCTGCGGTTGAGACAGAACCAAGTGTTGTCAAACGGTTTTTCAAGATTCTGGGTCCCGGTTTAATCACCGGAGCTTCGGACGATGATCCGTCGGGTATCGGCACTTATGCCGTGGCCGGCGCATCTTTAGGTTTTGCTACTCTGTGGACTGCGCTTTTCACTTTCCCGCTGATGGCTTCGGTGCAATTCGTCTGCGCCAAGGTTGGCATGGTAAGCGGGATGGGATTAGCAGGAGTCTTGCGCAGGCATTACTCACGGCCGTTGCTTTATGTCGCGGTAACCGGGCTCGTGATCGCGAATACCATCAATGCTGGTGCCGACATTGGAGCGATCGCAGCGGCAACCAATCTATTGATACCTGTCCCGGTCGCTCTGATGATCATACCGATTGCGTTACTGATTCTGGCTCTCCAAGTTTGGTGTTCGTACCGACTGATCTCAAACATCTTTAAGTGGCTGACGCTGGCATTGTTCGCTTACATCGGAGCTGCGTTCTTCGCGAAACCGAACGCTACAGAGGTATTAAGGGCTACTCTGATTCCCACATTTCATTTTGACGCGCAGTTTCTCTCGACGCTGGTAGCTATCCTGGGAACTACGATCTCTCCGTATCTATTCTTTTGGCAGTCAAGTCAGGAAGTCGAAGAAGAGATCAGCATGGGTCGGCGAACGTTGCAACAGCGTGAGGGCGCTACGGACAGAGAACTGAAGTACGCCGCATGGGATGTGAACACCGGAATGCTCTTCTCGAATGTGGTGATGTATTTCATCATTCTGGCGACGGCTGCAACGCTCTTCAAGGCCGGCAAGACTAATATTCAATCGGCAACTGATGCGGCCCAAGCGCTCCGGCCTTTGGCGGGGAATGGCGCGTATTTTCTGCTGGCCTTAGCTCTCATTGGCGCTGGCTTCCTGGCGGTCCCGATTCTCACTGGCTCAAGCGCTTACGCAGTGGCGGAATCTTTCGGAGGCAGGCATGGCTTTGATGAGAAGCCACACCGAGCCAAACTCTTCTACGGGGTGATGCAGTGTCCACCCTGGTCGGAATGCTTATCAATTTCCTCGGCATCAATCCGATCAGCGCCCTCTTTTGGACCGCAGTGATAAATGGGTTTCTGGCGCCCCCGTTGCTCATTGTCATTATGCTGATTGCCAACAATAAGAAGGTAATGAGAGACCAAATCAACGGGCGTTGGATGAATATATTGGGATGGGCCACAACCCTCCTGATGTTTGCAGCTGCTATTGGATTGGTCCTCACGTGGCACCAATAAAGTTAATTTTAATGAGTGTAAGGGAAAGTAATTATATGAATGAATGGTTTAGAAAATACGCCATCACGGCTGCGGATGCCCTGGGTTCTTCCTGGATGTTTATGGCCAATGTCTTACTGATTCTGGTCTGGTTGATCTGTGGACCTTTCTTCAGGTTTTCCGACTCCTGGCAATTACTAGTCAACACCGCTACGTCAGTGATTACTTATTTGGCCGTGTTTCTAATTCAGAATACTCAGAACCGAGATGCAAAGGCGATCCACCTGAAACTGAATGAATTGATAAAAGGAGTGGATGGCGCCCGTACTGGGTTGGTGGCCCTGGAGCATCTGTCGGATGAAGACCTTAAAATGCTGCAGTCGCAGTTTACACGTCTCAGCAAAGTCGCTAAAACGGAGACTTCCACGAATGACTGAACCCGTTCCCCGAAACGCTGCTGGAACACCCAATGCGAAATTCCACGGTCAACTACAGAACAGGAAGCGGTTCTATGAAAGGGCTGTCAAGAAAAAAGTTTCACCCGAGCCGCCAAAAGTTGCTGGCAGCTAGCCACTCAACACACCCCTATCCTAGATATCCTTCTGCGGTTCTCAATTTTGAACCCCAAATCGAGGTGAGGTCGAGTTTTTCTCAGCAAGGTGTACTACCCACCCCTTAGCTCATGAGGTAAGCGCGGACTGGACCAGGGACCTGATGGGCAACTCGTATTTTTAAGACTACTTTACCGTCGAAGGCTCAAGCCACAAACCGATTCTTCCGCCCACACTGGTGCTTTCCGTAAGAGTTTTAGGAATTGCCGGCGTCGGACCAATCTTCGCCGGTTGAAAATCGGTCGCCTTGGGCTAACAATGTATTCCTTATAATTAATACTGATTAAGGAGTGGCGAGATGGAAGAGACAGAAATTGGTGAGCTCGGGGTAGACAAATTGAATGACGAGACACATGAAAAAGCCAAGGAGAAAAGGCAACAGGCGCCCTGGTTGCAATGGCTAGCGTTGTCAACCGCACTCTTTGCCGTCCTGGCAGCTATTGCTTCACTTAAATCAGGTCAATTCGCAAACGAATCTCTTTTACGCATGAATGAGGCGACGCTCAAACAGGCTCAGGCGTCGGATGCCTGGTCATACTATCAAGCCAAAGGAATCAAGCAGATCACTCGTGAAGCCGAAGCGGATATATTGAGCACGTCGCGTGCTCCAGCCGATGCGATTAGCAAGATCCATAATGATGTTGACCGTTACAGGTCTGAGCAAGAAGATATCCAAAAGGAAGCACGTAGATTAGAACAGGAGCAGAAAGAGCTCGCGGAGAAATCTCGTCAAGACCTGGAGCGACACCATAGATTCGCCTACGCGGTCACAATGCTCCAGGTAGCCATTGGTCTCTCAGCCATTGCTGCCCTCCTTGAGCGGCGTGGTCTTTGGCTCATCGCACTTGTGGGTGGAATAGCGGGTGTCGGTTTTTTTGTATACAGTATTGCTTAAGAAGAGAACCAAGATTAGGAGCTCTACGCAAGTCCGCAAGAGTAAAATAGAGTCAGCCCAAGGATCGTGCAGGCCTACTGTGACGCATGGGGTGACGCCAGACAAGGCTCTCGGTAGTGGATAGAGACGCGTTCAATGCCGGTAGATGGCGCAACCTTGATTTTGAGTTTGTGCGATCCGCCTGCTGTAGTTAGGCCGTTAGTCGGTAAGTGACCGCATATTGGTGCCTCAAATCGAGACCTACTGTCTTGAGATCTTCAAGCATCTTCGTCTCATACAGGTCGCTTGTTCGGTCTGTGCTTAGGATGCAGTATCGCCAGTCATTTATCGTAATGTTACCCGAATGGTCACAGGTCGCTGGTATCCCGCCGTCAAGTGTCACCGTTGCGGCTGGCAGTTCGTCTTTCAACGGGAGAGCGATAAGTTCGATCCGGTCTGGGTTATCAGCGAAACGGAATTTGTTCTAACCTTCCCGGAGTGTCATTTTTCCAGTCCTTACAAGGCTGAAGATATTCTGACAGTACAGGCTAAATAGCGTAGGTGAATTGCGAAACGACATCGGCGTTGCCGAAGACGGTGACTGTCCTTTGCTTTGAGCATATAAAAAGCCTTGTAGCTTCGGTTCGTCGGAGTGATATAAGCCGGAGTCGATCTACTATCTCACACCGCAGGAGACTCCTTCCCGTGAAGATCACACGTCCTCTACTCTTCCTGACAACCTTGATTCTTTGTTGTTCGCTTCCAATCGCGCAGGCTAAGACTAAGCGCAAGCCCAAGCGTAAGGCTGCGTGTAAGCAGGGTACGCCTATCGAAACTGTAAGGCTTGCGGAACGGCCGATCTTGAATGAAATGGCAGCACAAATGGACGGTTCACGCTAATACGGCAAAAAGGCCGGGCCTGCGTCCTAAACTGAAGTCGCTCAATAGTTTGCGGCCGAAGAATTTGTCCTCACCATCCGCGACAAAGCCCAAAACAGCATT
>Ga0070706_100001745_pt1 | contig 22564 bp, 20 predicted proteins | sample KBSK5501metaG_FD_65476 | JGI IMG/M metagenome (GOLD analysis project Ga0070706, IMG submission 65476) | Corn, switchgrass and miscanthus rhizosphere microbial communities from Kellogg Biological Station, Michigan, USA - KBS K5-50-1 metaG | ecosystem: Host-associated > Plants > Roots >... | reverse complement strand
CGTAGCGTGCGTTCTTGTCCTTGTCGGTGAATTGCAGCGAGCGGCCGACCCACTCGTAGCTCGCGATGAACTCGTCGAGCTGCATCGCGCCTTGCATCAGCACGACCTCGACCTGGCTACTGTTGAGCTGCAGCAGATAGACGATGTCGGCGATGCGCACGCGCGCCTCGCCGTTCGATCGCAGCTCGACGTCGGCCGGCCCGCAGCTCGGGCCGGCCGGCGAGGTCGCCACGCAGAGTTGCGCCAGGTACCGACCCGCCGCAGGCGGCGCCGCCGTGGCCGGCTCCGCGGCCGCACTGCCCGCCGCCAACGCACTCGCCACGACGGCGGCGAATCGCAGCAGCACCCCACGTCGCGCCGGGCGCGGCCTCACGTTCACTTCAACAGCCCTTCGGCCTTCATCGCCGCCTGCACCGCGGGGCGCGCCGCCATGCGGGCCTGGAAGGCGCCGAGGTTCTGCATCGCCGAGATGTCGACGCCGATGCCGGTCGTCCAGTTCGCCATCGTGAACAGGTAGGCGTCGGCCACGCTGAACGACTCGCCCATCAGGTACTGCTTGCCGTCGAGCTGCGCGTCGACCCACCGGAACTTGTCGGCCGCGCGCTGGCGGAACACCGGCTTGGCGTCTTCCGGCATCGCCGGGTTGAACAGGTTGCCCATGGTCTTGTGCAGCTCGCTCGTGATGAAGTTCAGCCACTCCTGCAGCCGGTAGCGCTCCATCGTGCCGTAGGCCGGCGCGAGCTTCTTCTCGGGCACCCGGTCGGCGATGTACTGGACGATCGCCGGCCCTTCGGTCAGGCGCTCGCCGCTGTCGAGCTCGAGCAGCGGCACCTGCCCCTTCGGGTTGATCGTGTAGTAGTCGGTGCCGTCCTGCAGCTTGTGGGTCTTGGTGCTGGCCAGCACCGCCTCGAACGCAAGGCCCGCTTCGCGCAGCACGATGTGCGGGGACAGGGAACAGGCGCCGGGGCTGTAGTAGAGCTTCATCGTGGCTCCTTCGGTCGGAATGGACGGGCTGGTATTACACCGCGATCGTCGCGGGCGCGTCGCTAGTCAATGCAATCGTTCAATCGCTTTCAAGGCTGTGTGCAACGCCCCGCCCTTTGAGCGCGCCGCTGCCGCGCCTACATTGCATGCATGAGCACGACCCCGACCCCCACTCCCATTTCCCGCCCCGTCGAACATTCGCGCACCGTCGAACGCCTGGTCCGTGGCCAGCCCACCTCCGACGGCGACGGCGTCAAGCTGACGCGCGTGCTGACGCAACCGCTGCAGAAGCGTCTCGATCCGTTCCTGATGCTCGATGCATTCGGCAGCGATGCCGCGAGCGACTACATCGGCGGCTTCCCGAGCCACCCGCACCGCGGCTTCGAGACGGTGACGATCATGCTCGAAGGCCGGATGCGGCATCAGGACAGCGTCGGCAACGTCGGCCTGCTCGAGCCCGGCAGCGTGCAGTGGATGACCGCCGGGCGCGGCATCATCCACTCCGAGATGCCCGAACAGGAAGAAGGCCGCATGGCCGGCTTTCAACTCTGGGTGAACCTCGCCGCCAAGGACAAGATGACGGCGCCGGCGTACCGCGACGTGCCGCCCAGCGGCGTGCCGCAGGTGACGCTGGCCAGCGGCGTGACCGTGCGCGTGATCGCCGGCTCGACGCTCGGCGTCGAGGGCGCCGTGAGCCGGCCGACGACCGAGCCGCTGGTGCTCGACATCACGCTGCCCGCGGGCACGTCGTTCGACGCGGCGCTGCCGGCCGGGCACAACGCGTTCGCGTATGCGTACGGCGGCGGTGTCGTCGACATCGCCGGCACGCGCGTCGACGGCGAGCGCATGGCGATCCTCGCGAACGACCCCACGGCCGACGGCGTGCGCTTCGCCGTGGACGGCGATGCCGCGACGCCGGGCCGCGTGCTGCTGGTCGCCGGCGCGCCGCTGAACGAGCCGATTGCGCAGTACGGGCCGTTCGTGATGAACACGGTCGAGCAGATCCGCGAGGCGGTCGAGGACTTCCAGCGCGGCAAGCTCGCTGCGTAAGCGCCGTGGGCGCCGCGGGCGCCACGGGGATCGGCTACCCTGTCGGCCTTTGCCGCGACAGGACGTAGCCGATGCCCCGCCAGATCCTCGACGAAGCCCGCATGCACCCGGCGATCCGCGACCGGATCGCGAACCTGCACGCCGACATCGTCCACAACGTGCAGGCCGCGGCCTCGTCGAACCCGGTGCTCGTGGTCGGCATGGGCACCAACCCGTTCGTGCGGCGCGCCTGCGCGGCGCTGGACGCCGCCGGCCTCGCCTATCACTACCTCGGCTACGGCAGCTACTTCCGCGAATGGCGCCGGCGCAATGCGCTGAAGATGTGGACCGGCTGGCCGACCTTTCCGATGGTGTTCGTCAAGGGCTCGCTGATCGGCGGCGCGAGCGAGCTGCAAAAGCTGATCGCCAGCGGCGAGATCAAGCGGCTGCTCGGCGAGTGATGCGACCGGCGGCCCTGGCGTTGCGCGCGGCGGCGGCGTTCGTGCTGCTCGCCGGCGCGGGCGCGGCGGCGTCTGCGCAGGTGCTGAGCGAGTGCCGCGTCGCCGGCATCCGCAACAGCGTGCAGTGCGGCGTCGTGCAGCGCGCGCTCGACCCGGCGCGGCCCGACGGCCCGAAGATCGACGTGCACTATGTCGTCGCGCCGGCGATGGCGCGGCGCAAGCTGCCCGATCCGGTGTTCGTGCTGGCCGGCGGGCCCGGCCAGAGCGCAATCCAGATCGCGCCGCAGATGCTGGCGCTGCTGAGCCGCCTGAACAACCGGCGCGACATCGTGTTCGTCGACCAGCGCGGCACTGGCCGCTCGGCGCCGCTCGAATGCGAGGACCCGCAGCGCGAGACGCTGGCCGACCAGGCCGACCCGGACCGTCAGCTCAAGCTGCTGATGCAGTGCAAGCGCCGGCTGCTGACGCTGCCGTACATCCGGCAGGCGTCCGACCTCGGCTTCTTCACGACGACGCTCGCGATGCAGGATCTCGACGCCGTGCGCCGGCAGCTCGGCGCTGCGCGCATCGACCTCGTCGGCGCGTCGTACGGCACGCGCGCCGGGCTCGAATACCTGCGCACATTCCCGGATGCCGTGCGGCGCGTCGTGCTCGACGGCGTCGCGCCGCCCGACATGGCGCTGCCGGCGAGCTTCTCGACCGACGGCCAGGCGGCATTCGATGCGCTGCTCGCCGCCTGCGAAGCCGAAAGCGCGTGCCACCGCGAGCACCCGACGTTGCGCACCGACTGGGCCGCGCTGCTGAAGAGTCTGCCCAAGCAGGTGAGCGCGCCGCATCCGCTGACCGGGCGACCCGAAACGTTCACGCTGACCCGCGAGATGCTGCTCGGCGCGGTGCGCGGCCCGCTCTACGGCCCGGCGCTTGCCGCCGCGCTGCCGGCCGCGATCGACGACGCGGCGCACGGCCGCTACGACGGCATCGTCGGGCTCGGTGCGACCCTGTCGTCGCGCAAGGGCTTGAAGCTGGCGATGGGCATGCACTTCTCGGTCGTGTGCGCCGAAGACCTGCCACGCCTTCGCGACAACCACGATCGGCCGGGAACCGATTTCAGCGCCGACTTCGCCGCGATGTACCAACGGCTGTGCAGCGCCTGGCCGCGCGGCGCCGTGCCGCCCGAGTTCTATACCGTGACCCCTGGCCGCACGCCTGTGCTGCTGCTCAGCGGCGGCGTCGATCCGGCCACGCCGCCGCGCCACGGCGAGCGTGTGGCGCGTGCGCTCGGGCCCGCGGCGCAGCACGTCATCGTGCCGAACGCCGGCCACGGCGTGATGGCGATCGGCTGCATGCGCGATGTGGTCTACCGCTTCATCGACACGCCCGACGATCGCGAGGCAACCCGCGTCGATGCGAGCTGCGTCAAGGCGATCCCGCGGCCGGCTGCATTCGAACCGATCGCGCTGCCTGAGGGAGGCGCTGCCAAATGATCGCGATCGAGCATCTCGCCAAGCGTTTCCATGTGGTCGCGTCGCCGGCGAAGACCGGTTTGACCGGCCTCGTGAAGCTGGCGCGCCGCGCCGCGCCGCGCATCGTGCACGCCGTGCGCGATGTGAGCTTCGAGGCACCCGACGGACGCATCACCGGCCTGCTCGGCCCGAACGGCGCCGGCAAGACGACGACGCTGCGCATGCTCGCCGGCCTGATCACGCCGGACGCCGGCAGCCTGCACGTCGACGGCGTCGACGTCGCACGCGCCCCGCGCGACGCGCTCGCGCGCATGGGGATGCTCTCCGATGCGCGCGGCCTGTACCCGCGCCTGACCGCACGCGAGAACATCGTCTACTACGGCCGGCTGCAAGGCATGACGCGCGATGCGGCGAACGCACGCGCCGAACACCTGGCGCAGATGTTCGAGATGGGCGCGCTGCTCGACCGCCGCACCGATGGCTTCAGCCAGGGCGAGCGGATGAAGACGTCGCTCGCCCGCGCGCTCGTGCACGACCCGGCGAACATCGTGCTCGACGAGCCGACCAACGGCTTGGACGTGCTCGCGACGCGCGCGTTGCGCGACAGCCTGCGCTGGCTGCGGTCGCCCGAAGGCGGCGCGAAGTGCATCGTGTTCTCGACCCACATCATGCAGGAGGTCGAACGGCTGTGCGACGGTGTCGTCGTCGTCTCGCATGGCCGCACGGTCGCGCGCGGCACGGTGAGCGAACTGCTCGCGCAGACCGGCCAGGCCGATTTCGAGGAGGCGTTCGTGCAGCTCGCGTTCTCGGCCGACGAGCGTGCGCATCACGAGGCGCAGGTCGATGCAGCGGTCGAAATGGTCGATGCAACCACGGTCGACGGGACAGCGGCATGAAGCACCGCAACAACGGCGGCAACTACAAGCTGCTCGCCGCGCTCACGGTCTACCGCAAGGAGATCGTCGATGCGCTGCGCGACCGGCGCACGCTGCTGACCGTGCTGATCTCGTCGGTGCTGATGGGGCCGGCGGTGCTGTTCGCGATCTCGGCGCTGGTCGCCTCGCTCGAGTCGCGTGCCGAACAGCGCGAGGTCTATGTCGTCGGCATCGAGAACGCGCCGAGCCTGAAGAATTTCCTCGAGCGGCAGACGGCCGTGATCAAGGCCGCCCCGCCCGACTACGAGGCGCAGCTGCGCAAGGCGCTGTTCACCGACCCGGTGGTCGTGATCCCGAAGGATTTCGAGGCCGCGCTGCGGCGCGGCGACGCGCCGGTCGTCGAGGTCGTCGTCGACAGCGCGAACCAGCGCTCGAGCGCCGGCGCCGGGCGCGTCGAGCGGCTGCTGCAGGGGTTCGCCCGCGAGCGCGCGGCGCTGACGCTGGCGTTGCGCGGCGTCTCGCTCGACCTGCTGGAGCCGGTGCGGGTCGAAGACCGCGACCTCGCGAGCACGCAGACGCGCGCGACCCAGATCACCGGGATGCTGCCGTACTTCGTGATGATGGCGGTGCTGTACGGCGCGCTGAACGCGGCGCTGGACACGACCGCCGGCGAACGCGAACGCGGCTCGCTCGAGCCGCTGTTGATGAACCCGCTCGAGCGCTGGGCGCTGGTGCTCGGCAAGTGGGCCGCGGTGGCGAGCGTCGGCATGCTGATCGCGGTGCTGAGCAGCCTGAGCTTCCTGCCCGGCCAATGGCTGCTGCGCAGCGACAACCTGGCGGCGATGTTCCAGTACGGCTTGCGCGAGGCTTCGCTGTTTCTCGTGGTGCTGCTGCCGTTCGCCGCGGCGGTGTCGGCCGTGCTGATGGCCGTGGCGATCCGCTGCAAGAGCTTCAAGGAGGCGCAGGCCAGCGCGACAGTCGTGATGCTGGGCGCGTCGCTGCTGCCGCTGGTCAATGTGTTCAGCCTGGGGCAGGAGTCGGCGTGGCACGTCTGGGTGCCGGCGCTTGCGCAGAATGTCCTGATGACGCATGTGCTGAAGGGCGAGGCGTTGAACGCGGTGCAGATCGCCCCGCCGCTGCTCGTGTGCGTCGTGCTGACGATCGCCGGTGTCTGGTTCGTCGCGCGGACGTTGCGCAGCGCGGCGGTTCGCTGAGTTCCCTGAGGCCCGAGTTCCGTATGACCTTGTCGCTGCAACCGTCCTCCTATGCCCACAGCGTCGACCACGCCCGGTTGCGTTGGCGCTGGTGCGACTTCGACACGCTCGGCGTGCATGACCTGCAGGCGATCTACCGGGCACGGCTGCAGGTGTTCGTGATCGAGCAGCAGTGCGTCTATCAGGACGTCGACGGTGCGGACGCGTTGTCGTTTCATCTCGCCGCGTGGTCCGACGAGCATCCGGCGGTGATGCCATGGGCCTACGCGCGAGTCGTGCAGCCCGGCGTCAAGTACGCCGAGCCATCAATCGGCCGGGTGCTGACCACTGACGTGGCGCGCGGCACCGGGCTCGGCCGCGAACTCGTGCGGCGTGCCATCGCGCATTGCCGCGAAACCTATCCGGGCCAGGGCATCCGGATCTCGGCGCAGTCGCGGCTCGAACGCTTCTACGGCGGCTTCGGCTTCGTCGCGCAAGGCGAGCCGTATCTCGAAGACGGGATTGCGCACACCGAGATGCTGTTGCCATCGGCCTGAACGCACGCACGCCGCGGCGCCAACGCCCCTGCCGGTGACGCGAGCCGGCCGGCTGCCTACAATGCCGGCTTGCTCAAAAAATAGGCAGCGGAATGTTGTTCCCGAAGGAATTCGACGTGATCGTGGTCGGCGGCGGCCACGCCGGTACCGAGGCCGCGCTCGCCGCGGCCCGGATGGGCGCGACCACGCTGCTTCTGACGCACAACATCGAGACGCTAGGCCAGATGAGCTGCAACCCGTCGATCGGCGGGATCGGCAAGGGCCATCTGGTGAAGGAGATCGATGCGCTCGGCGGTGCGATGGCGGCCGCGACCGACGAAGCCGGCATCCAGTTTCGAATCCTGAACAGCTCGAAGGGCCCGGCCGTGCGTGCAACGCGAGCGCAGGCAGACCGGCTGCTGTACAAGGCGGCGATCCGCAAACGCCTCGAGAACCAGCCGAACTTGTCGCTGTTTCAGGGCGCCTGCGACGACCTTCTGCTCGAAGGTGATTGCGTGGTGGGTGCTCGCACGCAAGTGGGCGTTCGCTTTAGGTCGCGTGCCGTGGTTCTGACGGCCGGCACTTTCCTGGACGGCAAGATTCACGTCGGCCTCGACAGCCACAGCGCCGGCCGTGCCGGCGACCCGCCGGCGATCGCGCTGTCGGCTCGCTTGAAGGAGCTGAAGCTGCCGCAAGGCCGGCTGAAGACCGGAACGCCGCCGCGCCTCGACGGCCGCACGATCGATTTCAGCGTGCTGGCGATGCAGCCGGGCGACGGCATGCCCGATGCCGACGGCACCCCGGCCAGCGGCCCGGTGCCAGTGTTCAGCTTCCTGGGCAACGCGAGCCAGCACCCGCAGCAGCTGCCGTGCTGGATCACGCACACGAACGAGCGTACCCACGAGATCATCCGCTCGGGCTTCGACCGCAGCCCGATGTTCACCGGGCTGATCGACGGCGTCGGGCCGCGCTACTGCCCGAGCATCGAGGACAAGGTCAATCGCTTCGCCGACAAGAACTCGCACCAGATCTTCCTCGAACCCGAGGGCCTGACGACGCACGAGTTCTATCCGAACGGGATTTCGACCTCCCTGCCGTTCGACATCCAGATCGCCGCGGTGCACAGCATGGCGGGCCTGGAAAACGCGCACATCCTGCGGCCGGGTTATGCGATCGAGTACGACTACTTCGACCCGCGCGAGCTGAAGGCGAGTTTCGAGACACGCTCGATCCGCGGCCTGTTCTTCGCCGGCCAGATCAACGGCACGACCGGCTATGAAGAAGCTGCAGCGCAAGGCCTGTTCGCCGGCGTCAACGCCGCACTGGCCGTGCGCGGTGCCGATGCCTGGGTGCCACGGCGCGATCAGGCCTACCTCGGGGTCCTGGTCGACGACCTCGTGACCAAGGGCGTGACCGAGCCGTACCGGATGTTCACGAGCCGCGCCGAGTACCGGCTGCGGCTGCGCGAGGACAACGCCGACATGCGGCTGACCGAGATCGGCCGTGGGCTCGGGCTGGTCGACGATGGGCGCTGGGACGCGTTCGACCGCAAACGTGACGCGGTTGCGCGCGAGTCGCAGCGGCTGGCCGGCGCCTGGGTCAACCCACAGAACCTGGCCGCCGAGACTGCGCAGCGGTTGCTCGGCCGGGCGATCGAGCACGAGTACAACCTCGGCGAGCTGCTGCGGCGACCGGGAGTGGATTTCGATCGTGTCGCCGAGATCGCCGACAGCGCGCTGCCGGCTGTGGGTGTTTCACGTGAAACGTTGCGTGCCGAACTTGGCGTCACCTTGGCCGATGCGGTGATCGAGCAGGTCGAGATCAGCCACAAATATGCCGGCTACATCGACAAGCAGGACGAGGACGTCGAGCGCGCGCAACGCTACGAGGATTTGCGGCTGCCCGACGAGCTCGACTACGGTCAGGTCAAGGCGCTGAGCTTCGAGGTGCGCCAGAAGCTGAATCGGCATCGGCCGGCGACGCTCGGCCAGGCGTCGCGGATTTCGGGCGTGACGCCGGCAGCCATTTCGCTGTTGCTGATCCATCTGAAGAAAGGCCGCTTCAAGGGCTTCGCGGCGAACGACTCGCCGGCATCGGCCGACGCGACCGCCGCATGACGGCGGCCGGCGCGCGCGAAGCACGACTGTCGCGCCTGACCCGCGCCGCAACCCGCTTGCAGCTGGCGCTGTCGGATCACGACCAGCAGCGGCTGCTCGATTTCGTCGAGCTGCTGCAGCGCTGGAACGCCACCTACAACCTGACCGCTGTGCGCGACCCGGACGAGATGCTGCCCCAGCATCTCTTCGATTGCTTGGCAGCGGTGCCCGCGCTGCGGCGAGCCCTGTCCGACGAAGGCGGCAGCGCATCGCCGCAGCGTCGGGTGCTGGATGTGGGCAGCGGTGGCGGTTTGCCCGGTGTCGTGATCGCCATGCTGCTGCCCGATGCTGAAGTGATCTGCGTCGACACGGTGGGAAAGAAGGCGGCGTTCATCCGTCAGGCCGGCGTGGAGCTGTGTCTGCCGAATCTCCGCGCGGAACATGCCCGCGTCGAGTCGTTGCGGACCGAGCCCTTCGATCTGATCACCTCGCGTGCCTTCGCGTCGCTGGCCGACTTCACCCGACTGACCCGGCGACACCTTGCCGGGGCGAGTGTCTGGGCGGCGATGAAGGGCAAACACCCGGCTGACGAGATCGCCGCCCTGCCGCCCGACATCGAAGTGTTTCACGTGGAACCTCTGGCTGTCCCCGAGCTCGAGGCCGAGCGCTGCCTCGTCTGGATGCGCCCGCGTTCGAGCTGATCCGGGTTGCGCGCGGCCGACAGTTTTTCGGATCGCCTTCGGCGCCGAGCCGACGTACCGGACAATCCAGCCCTTCAGTCGCGATCCCGCCCGACACTCATCGCCTTCCACCCCAACCGATATGGCCCGAATCTTCTGCGTCGCGAACCAAAAAGGCGGGGTTGGGAAGACGACGACCACCGTGAATCTGGCGGCCGGTTTGGCCAAGATCGGCCAGCGCGTGCTCGTGGCCGACCTCGATCCGCAGGGCAATGCGACGATGGGCTCGGGCATCGACAAGCGCGCCCTCGAGCTGACGATTTACGACGTGCTGCTCGAAAGCGCCGGCGTCGCAGAAGCCCGGCAACGCGCCGAGAAAGCCGGCTACGACGTCCTCGGCGCGAACCGCGAACTGGCCGGCGCAGAAGTCGAGCTGGTCGAGCTCGAGCACCGGCATCTGCGTCTCAAGCGCGCCCTCGCCGCGGTCGAGGCCGACTATGACTTCATCTTGATCGACTGCCCACCATCGCTGAGCCTGCTGACGCTGAACGGCCTGTGCAGCGCGCACGGCGTGATCGTGCCGATGCAGTGCGAATACTTTGCGCTCGAAGGACTGAGCGACCTCGTCAACACGATCAAGCAGGTGCACGCCAACCTGAACCCGTCGCTCGAGCTGATCGGATTACTGCGCGTGATGTTCGATCCGCGCATCACGCTGCAGCAACAGGTCAGCGACCAGCTCAAGTCGCATTTCGGCGACAAGGTGTTCGACACCGTGATCCCGCGCAACGTGCGTCTGGCCGAGGCGCCGAGCTATGGGCTGCCCGGTGTCGTGTTCGACCCGGCGGCCAAGGGTGCGTCGGCGTTCGTCGATTTCGCGAAGGAAATGTCGCAACGCCTGGGCGAACGCCAGCCCCAGACGTGAAGATGAATCCGCCGACGCTCAGCCGGCCGCCGCAGGCCGCTTCGCTCGCGCTGAACCCGGCGTTCGACGCCGCACTGCTGTCCCGCATCGAGGATGCCGGGTTGAACGCCAGCGCCCCGCCGCAACAGCGCTGGGTCGACGGCTGGCTGGTGCGCTTCTCGCCGGGCAAGGCCAAACGGGCACGCTGCATCAACGCGGTGGCCGCCGGGCGCACGCCGCTCGCGCAGCGCCTTGCGGCCTGCGAACGACTCTATGCCGAGGCCGGCTTGCCCCTGATCGTGCGGGTCACGCCGTTCAGCGAGCCGGCCGGGCTCGACGACTATCTGACCGAGTGCGGCTTGCACCGCTTCGACGACACGCGCGTGATGGTCGCCGCCCTGCCCCAGGACGCGCCGACCCCGCCGCTGCCGCTCGGCGTGCAGTTCAGCGCGCTGGCGCTCGAGCCGTTCGCGCGCCGCGTCGGCGAGTTGCGCGGCTCGCCGCTCGCGCAGCGCCAGGCGCACGCCGAGCGGCTGGTGAGCTCGCCGGTGCCGTTCTTCGCGTTCGAGCTGAGCGTCGCCGGCGAAACGGTCGCCTGCGGCCAGATCGCCGTCGAGAACGACCTGGTCGGCCTCTACGACGTGTTCACCGCGCCGACATTACGCGGACGCGGCTACGCGACGCTGTTGTGCCGGCATCTGCTGGCCAATGCCGGCTCGCGCGGTGTGCGCCATGCCTACTTGCAAGTGGAAAGCGACAACATGCCCGCTCGGGCCGTCTATGCGCGCCTGGGCTTCAGCGACGCGTACGCCTACCATTACCGCACGCGCGAGCCGGCCAAGGCTTGAGCCGCGTCGCGCCAACTAGAGCCCGAGCCCTTCGTCGACGCCGAGGTGCACGTTCATCGACTGCACCGCCGCGCCGCTCGCGCCCTTGCCGAGATTGTCCAGCCGGCACATCAGCAGCACCTGCGCGTCGTTTGCGAACACGAAGATGTCGACACGGTTCGTGTCGTTGCAAGCCTGCACGTCGAAATAGCCCTCTTCGATCGCGGCCGGGTCGCGCAACGGCAGCACTCGCACGAAGCGCTCGCCGGCATAACGCTGCGCAAGCGCCGCCTGGATCTGCTCGGCGCTCGCGCCGGCCTTCAATTGCGACAAGTGCAAGGGCACACTTACCGACAAACCCTTGTAGAACTTGCCGACGATCGGCATGAACAGCGGCTTGACGCTCAGGCCGGTATGCGCGGCCATCTCCGGAGCATGCTTGTGCGCAAGCGTCAATGCATAAGGGCGCGGTGAATCGAGCCGCGGGTCGCCGCCGGCCTCGTACTGCTCGATCATCTTCTTGCCGCCACCCGAGTAGCCGGTGATCGAGCTCGCGCTGACCGGCGTCGCCGCCGGCACGATACCGGCATCGACCAGCGGCCGAAGCAGCAGGATGAATGCGGAGGCGTGGCAGCCCGGGTTCGCGATGCGCTTGCTCGCCCGAATCTTCTGGCGCTGGTCGGGCGCAAGCTCGGGCAGGCCGAACGCCCAGCCGGGCGCGGTGCGGTGCGCGGTGCTCGCGTCGATCAGGCAGGTCTTCGGGTTGTCGACCAGGCTCGCCGCTTCGCGCGCGGCCGCATCGGGCAGACACAGGAACGCGACATCGGCAGCGTTGAGAAGGTGCGCACGCGCCAGCGGATCCTTGCGCTTGTCGGCGTCGATGCGCAGCACCTCGATGTCGCTGCGCTGCGCGAGATACTCGTGAATCCGCAGGCCGGTGGTGCCCTCCTGGCCGTCGACGAACGCGCGGTATTTCATGTTCAACCCTTCATGCCCGGCGCCGCACTGCAGCGCGACCGGGAAGGATAAACCAGGCCCATGACATTTGCCGACCCGACCTCAGCGGCATCGACGTCGTCGCCCCCACCCTCACCGCGCGTGTTGCTGCTTCCCGGCTGGCTGGACTCGGGCCCGACACACTGGCAAAGCCGCTGGGAGGCGCTGCACGGCGACCAGCGGGTGCATCAGGACGACTGGCTCTGGCCGCGGCGCGGCGACTGGATGGCACGGCTCGACGAGGTGATCCTCGAAAGCGACCGCCCCACCGTGCTGGTGGCCCACAGCCTCGGCTGCCATCTTGTCGCGGCATGGAGCCGACATTCGCAGCACACCTCGCACGTGAAAGCGGCGCTGCTCGTCGCGGTGCCCGACACCGAACGCGACGACATGCCGCCCAATCTCTTCAGCTTCCGACCGATCGTGCGCGAGCGCCTGCCGTTCGCAAGCCTCGTCGTGATCAGCAGCGACGACCCCTACGGCTCACCCGAACGCGCGGCGCAGATCGCGAGCGACTGGGGCAGCGCAACCTTCTCGATCGGCGCGCGCGGACACGTCAACGGCGACTCGAACCTGGCCGACTGGCCTCAAGGGCGTGAGCTGCTGCGTGGGTTGCTGGCGGCACAGCCCAATCCATGACAATCCGCGCCATGGTCACCAAGAAACCCAAAGGCCTCGGCCTCGGCCTTGAAGCGCTGCTCGGCCCGCGTGTCGCGGAAGGCTCCGCGAATTCCACGGCCCCGCGCCCTGACGAGACGCCGCGCACGCTGCGGCTCGATCAGCTCCAGCCTGGCAGGTACCAGCCGCGCACGCGCATGGACGAAGGCTCGTTGTACGAGCTTGCCGAGAGCATCAAGGCGCAAGGCGTGATGCAGCCCATCCTCGTGCGGCCGATGAGCGGCGAGCGCTACGAGATCATCGCCGGCGAGCGCCGCATGCGCGCCGCCAGGCTCGCGGGGCTCGATGACGTGCCGGTGCTGGTCAAGAACGTGCCCGACGAGTCGGCTGCCGCGATGGCGCTGATCGAGAACATCCAGCGCGAAGACCTGAACCCGCTCGAAGAGGCCCACGGCCTGCAGCGCCTGACCGACGAGTTCGGGCTGACCCACGAACAGGCCGCGCAGGCGGTCGGGCGTTCGCGCAGCGCCGCCACCAACCTGCTGCGCCTGCTCAAGCTCAGCGAGCCGGTGCAGCAGTTGCTGATGGCCGGCGACATCGACATGGGTCACGCGCGTGCGCTGCTCCCGCTCGAAGGTGCTCAACAAATCCTCAGCGCGAACGAGATCGTCGCGAAGAAGCTCAGCGTGCGCGAAGCGGAAAAGCTCGCGGCTCGTACCGTACAACGCGGGCGACAGGCACCGCTTTTGCGCACGCGACACGAAAAGCCGCGCGACCTGCAGCGCATCGAACAGCAGCTCTCCGATACGCTGACCGCTGCCGTCGAGATCCGCGTGAAGAAGCATTCGCGCCACGGCGAGCAAGGCGAGGTCGCGATCGCGTTCGGGTCGCTCGATGAGCTCAATGGGTTGCTCGAGAAGCTGGGCCTGTCGCAGCACTGAATCACCGCCGAACCCGTCCCCTGCCTCGGTGTCGAGATCACCCCGTCGGCGCAGACGCCGCCGGTTCGGTGTACGCTGCATTCAGTTCGACGCCCCATGACGCAGCGCGGAACTTTGCAGCGATCCGCAAAGTCTGTCGGGAGCCGTCAACGCAGATCATCACGGCACGTTGTTTGCTAACCATGATCATCAGCAATTCGAGAGCTGCGTGGTGAAGACCTCTGTATTCGCACGATCGACAGGAGCAGAATCGGCATAAGGTACAAAACGTGACCAGCTGATGAACGGAAAGCTCTGATGGCGCCCCACCGGGTGTCATCAGAACTTCCCCAGGGCGCCGAGGCCAGGCAACAGTCGTCGGCGTCTCCTGGCAACTGCACAGGAGATCAGCATGGACGTGATCAGCAACTTTGCCGCCCGGTTTGAGCGCAACCGCGAAGAAGAACTGACGATCGAGGAGTACCTTGCCGAGTGCAAGCGTAACCCGGTCGCCTATGCCACCGCCGCCGAGCGCATGCTCAGGGCGATCGGCGAGCCGAAGATGATCGACACGCGCAACGACACGCGCCTGTCTCGCATCTTCGCGAACAAGCTGATCAAGATTTACCCGGCGTTCGCCGAGTTCTACGGGATGGAAGACGCGATCGAACAGGTCGTCTCGTACTTCCGTCATGCGGCGCAAGGCCTCGAAGAGAAGAAGCAGATTCTCTATCTGCTCGGCCCTGTCGGCGGCGGCAAGAGTTCGATCGCCGAGCGCCTGAAGCAGTTGATGGAGCAGGTACCGTTCTACGCGATCAAGGGGTCGCCGGTGAACGAGTCGCCGCTCGGCCTGTTCGACGCGATCGAGGACGGCCCGCTGCTCGAGCAGGAGTACGGCATCCCGCGCCGCTACCTGACCCGCATCCTGAGCCCTTGGGCGGTGAAGCGGCTCGATGAATACGGCGGCGACATCCGCAAGTTCAAGGTCGTCAAGCGCTACCCGAGCGTGCTCAAGCAGATCGGCGTCGCGAAGACCGAGCCGGGCGACGAGAACAACCAGGACATCTCGTCGCTCGTCGGCAAGGTCGATATCCGCAAGCTCGAAACCTACGCGCAGGACGACCCCGACGCATACAGCTTCTCCGGCGGCCTGTGCCTTGCGAATCAGGGCCTGCTCGAATTCGTCGAAATGTTCAAGGCGCCGATCAAGGTGCTGCACCCGCTGCTGACGGCCACGCAGGAAGGCAACTTCAAGGGCACCGAAGGGTTCGGGGCGATCCCGTTCGACGGCATCGTGCTCGCGCACAGCAACGAGAGCGAGTGGAAGACCTTCCGCAACAACAAGAACAACGAGGCGTTCCTCGACCGCATCTACATCGTCAAGATCCCGTACTGCCTGCGCGTCTCCGAAGAGATCAAGATCTACGAGAAGCTGCTGCGCAACTCGTCGCTGGCCGAAGCCAAGTGCGCGCCCGGCACCTTGAAGATGATGAGCCAGTTCGCGATGCTGACGCGTCTGAAGGAGCCCGAGAACTCCTCGCTGTATTCGAAGATGCAGATCTACGACGGCGAGAACCTGAAGGACACCGACCCGCGCGCGAAGAGCTACCAGGAGTACCGCGACTACGCCGGCGTCGACGAAGGCATGAGCGGGATCTCGACGCGCTTCGCGTTCAAGATCATCTCGAAGGTCTTCAACTTCGACCCGGCCGAAGTCGCCGCAAATCCGGTGCACCTGATGTATGTGCTCGAACAGCAGATCGAGCGCGAGCAGTTCCCGGCCGAGACCGAGCAGAAGTACCTGGGCTTCATCAAGGAGCACCTGTCGGCGCGCTATGCCGAATTCATCGGCAAGGAAATCCAGACGGCTTACCTCGAGAGCTACAGCGAGTACGGCCAGAACATCTTCGATCGCTACGTCACGTATGCCGACTACTGGATCCAGGATCAGGAGTACCGCGACACCGACACCGGCGAGGTGTTCGACCGAGCCTCGCTGAACGCCGAGCTCGAGAAGATCGAGAAGCCGGCTGGCATCTCGAACCCGAAGGACTTCCGCAACGAGATCGTCAACTTCGTGCTGCGCGCGCGCGCCAACAACGCCGGCAAGAACCCGCTGTGGACCAGCTACGAAAAGCTGCGCACCGTGATCGAGAAGAAGATGTTCAGCAACACCGAAGAGTTGCTGCCGGTGATCAGCTTCAACGCCAAGGCGAGCGCGGACGAAGCGAAGAAGCACGAGAACTTCGTCAACCGCATGGTCGAAAAGGGCTACACCGCGAAGCAGGTGCGCTTGCTGTGCGAGTGGTATCTGCGCGTGAGGAAGAGCAGCTGATCGGCCGTTGACGGGTCATTGAATTCGGATTGAACGCACATGCTCCAGCAGATCATCGATCGGCGTCTGGCGGGCAAGAACAAGTCCATCGGCAACCGCGAGCGCTTCCTGCGCCGTCACCACGAACAGGTACGCGAAGCGGTGCGCCGCGCAGTCGACGGCCGCGGCATCCGTGACATGGAGCGCGGCGAGAACATCTCGATTCCGAAGAAGGACATCAGCGAACCGGTCTTCGGCCACGGCCAGGGTGGCACCCGCGAGATGGTGCACCCGGGCAACCGCGAATACGTGACCGGCGACCAGATCGAGCGGCCCAAGGGCGGCGGCCAGGGCAGCGGGCGCGGCCAGGCGAGCGATTCCGGCGAGGGTGAGGACGACTTCGTCTTCCACCTGACCAAGGAAGAGTTCATGCAGATCTTCTTCGACGACCTGGCGCTGCCTCGCATGACGCAGACCCAGCTCGCCGAAACGCCCGAATGGAAGAGCCACCGCGCCGGCTTCGTCAGCGACGGCACGCCGAGCAACCTGTCGGTCGTGCGCTCGATGCGCGGGGCGATCGGCCGGCGGCTGGCGATCGGCTCGATCTCGCGCGGCGAACTGCGCGAGCTCGAGGACGATCTCGAAGAGTTGCTCGCGTGGCCGGTTGACGCAAAGCGCGAAGCCGAGCGCGAGCGGCTCGAGGCGCGCATCGCCGAGCTGCGCAACCGGCTCGACCGCATTCCGTTCCTCGACCCGATCGACTTGCGCTTTCGCAACCGCGTGAAGGTGCCGGTGCCGACGACCAAGGCGGTGATGTTCTGCCTGATGGACGTGTCCGGCTCGATGGACGAGGCGCGCAAGGAGCTGTCCAAGCGCTTCTTCATCCTGCTGTACCTGTTCCTGACGCGGCACTACGACAAGATCGACCTCGTCTTCATCCGCCATCACACGCAGGCGCAGGAAGTCGATGAAGAAAACTTCTTCCATGCGCGCGAGACCGGCGGCACCGTCGTCTCGAGCGCGCTCGTGCTGATGGACGAGATCATCAAGGCACGGTATTCGCCGACCGAGTGGAACATCTATGGCGCGCAGGCGAGCGACGGCGACAACTGGCACCACGACAGCGGCCGCTGCCGCGAGCTGCTGACCGACAACCTGCTGCCCGTGTGCCGCTACTTCGCCTACGTGCAGGTCGCCGAGGAAGAGCAGAACCTGTGGGAAGAGTACATGCGGCTGCAGGAAACGCACCCGCACTTCGCGATGCGCAAGGTCACGCAGGCCTCGCAGATCTATCCGGTATTCCGCGACCTGTTCAAGAAGGAAGGAGCTGCGGCATGACGCACTACGAGGGCGAGCGCCGAAGCACGCCGGCACCCACGGCCAACACGCCGCCGCGGATGCTGCGCGAACGGCGCCGCACGCCGCGCAACCCGCTGCAGGCGCCGCTGCCGGCGCCGCCGCGGCCGGCGCATCCGCTGCCTGACCCGAGCGACTGGAACTTCGAGCTGCTCGAGCAGTACCACGACGCGATCCGCGCAGCCGCGCAGCGCTTCGGGCTGGACACCTACCCGAACCAGCTCGAGATCATCACCGCCGAGCAGATGATGGACGCCTATTCGTCGGTCGGCATGCCGGTGAACTATCGTCACTGGAGCTACGGCAAGGAGTTCATCGCCAACGAGAAGAACTACCGCCGCGGCCACATGGGCCTCGCGTACGAGATCGTCATCAACTCCGACCCCTGCATCAGCTACCTGATGGAGGAGAACTCGACCGCGATGCAGGCGCTGGTGATCGCGCATGCCGCGTACGGGCACAACAGCTTCTTCAAGGGCAACTACCTGTTCAAGCTGTGGACCGATGCGTCGTCGATCATCGACTACCTGGTCTACGCGAAGAACTACATCGCCGAGTGCGAGGAACGGTACGGCTTGCTGCAGGTCGAGGAGCTGATCGACAGCTGCCACGCGCTGCAGAACTACGGCGTCGATCGCTATCGTCGGCCGAGCAAGCTCTCGCTCGCCGAGGAGCGTGCGCGCCGCAAGGAACGGCTCGAACACGCGCAGCTGCAGGTCAACGACATCTGGCGCACGCTGCCGAAGAAGCCCGACAAGGCCGAAGACAGCACCGACACCAAGCGCTTCCCGGGCGAGCCGCAGGAGAACCTGCTGTACTTCATCGAGAAGAACGCGCCGCTGCTCGAGCCTTGGCAGCGCGAGGTGGTGCGCATCGTGCGCAAGATCGCGCAGTACTTCTACCCGCAGCGCCAGACGCAGGTGATGAACGAAGGCTGGGCCACGTTCTGGCACCACCACCTGCTGAACACGCTGTACGACCAGGGCCATTTGACCGACGGCGTGATGATCGAGTGGCTGAAGTCGCACACCAACGTCGTGTTCCAGCCGCCGGTCGGGCACCCGGCCTACAGCGGGCTCAACCCGTACGCGCTCGGCTTCGCGATGTATACCGACATCAAGCGCATCTGCGAGAACCCGACCGACGAAGACCGCGAATGGTTCCCGAGCTTCGCCGGCCACCCGTGGCTGCCGACGCTGGACCACGCGATGCGCAACTTCAAGGACGAGAGCTTCGTCGGCCAGTACCTGAGCCCGAAGGTCATGCGCGACATGCGACTGTTCGCGATCGTCGATGACGAGAATGCCGAGAACCTGAGCGTCTCGGCGATCCACGACGTGTCGGGCTTCCGGCACGTGCGCGAAGCGTTGTCGCGGCAGTACGACCTGAGCTCGCGCGAGCCCGATATCCAGGTCTGGAACGTCAACCTGCGCGGCGACCGGTCATTGACCTTGCGGCACACGCAGAACAACAACCGGCCGTTGCACGAGACCGCTCAAGAGGTGTTGAAGCACGTCGCGCGGCTGTGGGGCTTCGGCGTGCAGCTCGACAGCGTCGACAACACCGGCGCGGTGACCAAGCACTGGAGCGTGCCGGCGCCGCCGCAGTAGCGCAGCGTCAGCCCAGCTCGAAGATCTTCCCCGGGTTCAGGATGTTCTTCGGGTCCAGCGCGCGCTTGAGCGTGCGCATCATCTCGACCGTTCCGGCGCCCGCCTCGTCGACGAGGAAGCCCTGCTTGTGCAGCCCGATGCCGTGCTCGCCGGTGCAGGTGCCCTCGCACGCGATCGCGCGCGCGACGACCGCGTCATTGAGCCGCTCGGCCGTTTCGCGCTCGGCCGGAATGCGGGGATCGATCAGGTACGCGATGTGGAAGTTACCGTCGCCGACGTGCCCGACGATGTAGTGCAGCATGCCCGCTGCAGTCGCTTCCTCGGAGGCCTGCGTCACGCATTCGGCCAGCCGCGAGATCGGCACGCAGGTGTCGGTCGTCACCGTGCGGCTGCCGGCCTTGAGCTGGAGCCCTGCGAAGTACGCGTGATGACGTGCAGTCCACAGCTTCGTGCGCTCCTCGGGCGTCATCGCCCACTGGAACCCTGAGCCGCCGAACTCGCTCGCGATCTCCTGCACGGTCGCCGCCTGCTCCTTGACGCCGGCGTCGCTGCCGTGGAACTCCATCAGCAGCATCGGCGCCTCGGTCAGCGTCAGCTGGTCGTGCCGGTTCACCGCGCGCACCGCGTGCTGGTCGAGCAGCTCGCAGCGTGCGATCGGAATGCCCATCTGAATGATCTGGATCGTCGTGCGCACCGCCGCATCGATGCTGGGGAAGGTACAGGTCGCCGCCGAGATCGCCTCGGGCAGCGGGTACAGGCGCAACGTGATCTCGGTCATCACGCCCAGCGTTCCTTCGCTGCCGACCATCAGTCGCGTCAGGTCGTAGCCGGCCGACGACTTGCGCGCGCGGGTGCCGGTGCGGATCACCGCACCGTTCGCGGTCACGACGGTCAGGCCGAGCACGTTGTCGCGCATCGTGCCGTAGCGCACCGCGTTCGTGCCGCTCGCGCGCGTCGCGCTCATGCCGCCGAGGCTGGCATCGGCACCCGGGTCGATCGGGAAGAACAGGCCGGTGTGGCGAACCTCTTCGTTCAGCTGCTTGCGCGTGACGCCGGCCTGCACCGTGACCGTCAAGTCTTCGGGCTGCACCGCGAGGATCTTGTTCATGCGGCCGAGGTCGATGCTGACGCCACCCTGCACCGCGAGCAGATGGCCTTCGAGCGACGAGCCGGTGCCGTACGGAATCACCGGCACCGCGTACCGATCGGCGAGCTCGACGACCGCGGACACGTCTTCCGTGCTTTCGCAGAACACGACCACGTCAGGCGGCGGCACGTCGAACGGCGATTCGTCGCGGCCGTGCTGCTCGCGCACCGCGAGCGCGGTCGAGCAGCGGTCGCCGAAGCGCTGGCGCAGCGCTTCGAGCATCGCCGCCGGGACCGGCCGCGGCTCGACGTGCGGCAGCAGGTGATTGGGCAGAGGGGCGTTCATGGTCATGTCTCCGCGGCCGCGCCGGGCACGCGCGGCTCTGGGTCATTGTGCCCGCGCTTCGCCGCAGCCGCACAACCCTGCGCTAGCATCGGCCTCATGTCGAACCGACTCACGCAGATCGCCACGCGCACCGGCGACGACGGCACCACCGGCCTCGGCGACGGCACCCGCGTGACCAAGGATCACCTGCGCGTGCGGGCGATGGGCGATGTCGACGAGCTGAACTCGCAGCTCGGCGTGCTGCTCGCCGAGCCGCTGCCCTACGACGTGCGCGAGCTGCTGATCGTGATCCAGCACGAGCTGTTCAACCTCGGCGGCGAGCTGTCGATCCCGGGCTACGAATTGCTGAAGACCGAGGCGGTCGCGCGGCTCGATGCAGCACTGGCCCACTACAACGCAACGCTGCCGCGGCTGAAGGAATTCATCCTGCCCGCCGGCACGCGCAGCGCGGCGCTCGCGCACGTCGGGCGCACGATCGCGCGGCGTGCCGAGCGTGCGGTCGTCGCGCTGACCGCGGCCGAGGCCGTGCGCGCCGAGCCGCGCCACTACCTGAACCGGCTCTCGGATCTGCTGTTCGTGCTCGCCCGCGTGCTGAACCGCGCGAACCTCGACGGCCTCGGCGGCGACGACGTCTACTGGAACAGCGAGCGCCTCGCCCGCAACGACGCGCAGAAGGACTGAGCGCCGCTCAGGCGGCGTCCATCGCCCCGGCGATGAATTCGTCGATGCTCAGGAATCCGTCGCCATCCGTGTCGAGCGCGTCGAAGCGCGCTTCGATCGCCGGCAGATGCGCCGCCTCGGCCCGTGACAGCTTGCCGTCGTTGTTGGCGTCGGCGCGCGCAAACGCCGCTTCCATCGCGATGCGTTCGCGCGCCGACGGCTCGGCGCGCGCCTTGGCCGACGCCCCTCGCGGCATACCTTGCGCCGAAGGGTCGACCCGATCCTGCGCCGCCGTCGCCGCGCAGCCCACACTGGCCACCACCAGAACCGCGCTGAGCACGCGCCGGCGTTGAACACGGCTCGTCATTGTTGTTGTCTCCATCGTCAGTCTCCGACGGAAACCATTGAACCGCGCCGTGCTGCGGCACTCCAGCAGAATTGCCGCGGCTTACCCGGCTTACACCTGGGCCGGCCGGATGTAGCCGGATTGACAAGACTGACAAATCCGGCCTGCAGCGTGACGCGAAATGTCGTCAATGCCCATGCTTGGCGTGCCCGGTCGCCGCCCGACGTGCGCGGACCGCGTCGCTGAGGATGTCGAGCACGGTCAGCGAATCGTCCCAGCCCAGGCACGCGTCGGTGATGCTCTTGCCGTACTCGAGCTTGGCCGGGTCGTCCTTGCCGGCGCTGAACTTCTGCGCCCCTGCGTTCAGGTGGCTTTCGACCATCACGCCGAAGATGCAGCGGCTGCCGCTCGCGAGCTGCGCGCCGACATCGCGCGCGACCTCGACCTGGCGCTCGTGCTGCTTGCTGCTGTTGGCATGGCTGCAGTCGACCATCAGCGTGCAATCGAGCTTGGCCGCCTCGATCTGCTGGCACGCCGCGGCCACGTGCGCCGCGTCGTAGTTCGGTGTCTTGCCGCCGCGCAGGATCACGTGGCAGTCCTTGTTGCCGCGCGTTTCGACGATCGCGACCTGGCCGTTCTTGTGCACCGAGAGGAAGTGATGTGGCCGCGCCGCCGCCTGGATCGCATCGATCGCGATCCGGATGTTCCCATCGGTGCCGTTCTTGAAGCCGATCGGCGCCGACAGGCCTGACGCGAGCTCGCGGTGCACCTGGCTCTCGGTCGTGCGTGCGCCGATCGCGCCCCAGGCGATCAGGTCGCCGAGATACTGCGGCGAGATCACGTCCAGGAACTCGCTGCCGGCGGGCATGCCGAGCCGGTTGATCTCGAGCAGCAACTGCCGGCCCATGCGCAGGCCTTCGTCGATGCGGTAGGTCTCGTCGAGGTACGGGTCGTTGATCAGGCCCTTCCACCCGACCGTCGTGCGCGGCTTCTCGAAGTACACGCGCATCACGATCTCGAGCGTGTCCTTGTACTTGTCGCGCTGCGCCTTCAGCCGCTTCGCATACTCGACCGCGGCGACCGGGTCGTGGATCGAGCACGGCCCGATGACCAGCAGCAGCCGGTCGTCCTTGTGCTGCATGATCTTCTTGATCGCCGCGCGGGTGTGGCCCACCAGCGTCTCGACCGGCGTGCCGGCGATCGGGAAGAAGCGGATCAGGTGCTCGGGCGGCGGCAGCGGCATCACGTCCTTGATGCGCTGGTC
>Ga0070706_100001744_pt1 | contig 22567 bp, 19 predicted proteins | sample KBSK5501metaG_FD_65476 | JGI IMG/M metagenome (GOLD analysis project Ga0070706, IMG submission 65476) | Corn, switchgrass and miscanthus rhizosphere microbial communities from Kellogg Biological Station, Michigan, USA - KBS K5-50-1 metaG | ecosystem: Host-associated > Plants > Roots >... | reverse complement strand
TCTTCGTTTCCGGCCGACGCGCAGAAGATCTTCCGTGCGATGAAGAAGTACGGCGTGATCCTGGCCGACAACGGGTCGGATATGTACATCACCGGGACTTACGACAACCGCTGGAACAACAGCGTCTTGAACCCTGCCTTCGCCGGGCTGACGGCGAGCGACTTCGAGGTGATCCAGCTCGGGTACAACCCGCCCGCGCCGACCGCGACCGCCACGCAGAACCCCGTTGCGACACCGACGCCGACGAGGACGACGACGGTCACCCCGCCTCCCCCCACCGCCACCGCCACCGCGACGCAGCCCCCACCAACTCCCACCCCGACCCTCACGGCGACGGGCGCCCCCACGGCAACGCCGACGCCGACCGCCACGCCCCGGCACGGGAGAAAGAAGACGCCGACGGTTGTGACCGCGAGGGCGACATTCTGATGGCTGGAAGATTGCAAGCCTGAAGCCCTTGGAGGCTTTGCATGAAGAAACTCGAACTGTCCGTTCCGGAGTTCGCGTTCGTCGTGGCAACGCGCGCGGCTCTCGGGGCCGGCATCGGTCTGCTGCTGGCCGGCAGGCTCGGCCGGAGCGACCGGCGCAATGTCGGCCTGACTCTCGTGATCCTGGGAGCGCTGACGACGATTCCCGCTGCCATGGCCGTCTTCGGCGGTCGCCTCAAATCGAAAGGGCTCCCCCTTTTTCGGGCCGCCTAGCCGCCGGTGAAAACGGGCGCCGGACCCGAAGAGCCCGGCGCCCGGAAAAAGCCTCAGATCGAGAGAGTCCCGGTGCGGATGAGATAGGCCAGGCGCGCCCTCTGCTGGGGGTCGAGCAGTTTGTGAAGACGCGCGAGAGCGGTCGTGACCGCCGCCCGAAGCCGCTCGGCGCTCTCGGCTCGGACCGCCGCTCCGGCCCTGGCCCTCTCCTCGTTGAAGACCTCGCCTTCGATCGCGTCCGCGAAGGCCGAGATCGCACGGCGGTGATCCACGGCGGCCTGCGCTCGCTCGGTCTTCAGCTCGTCGAGGATCTTCGCCAGCTCCGCCACCTGCGCCTCTTCGAGCCCGAGCTTGTAGGCCAGAAAACGCAGGGGCCGGCGCACGCCGAAGGCTCCGCCCCCGAATTGCGCCGGCTCTTCTTCGCCCGCGGCCTCGTAGCGATGCCGGGGACCGTATCCCTCCTCGCCCCAGGCGGCGTGACGACTCGCGCCGGCACAACGACGGCTTCTCCAGTAGGGAAGAAATCCCGGATACATGAGGACCTCCTTTCGCCGGGGCAATCGCTCCCGGCGGGAACGACGCGCGGGCGACACGCCTCGCGCGGGGCCTCCACGTTACGTCCCGTCCCGACCTGCGTCAAGCCTCGAGCCGGAAAGCGGGCCAACTCGGAGGTGTTCGGGTATTTGTCTGGCCTGCCCCGGTCGCGAGCGCGCAGCGCGGGATCAGGCGAGCGATCGAGATTTTCAGCCGCGGCGGTCGCTGCGCGACCGGCGGCTGAGAGAGTTAAAGACGAGAGCCCTCGGTTCGGGCGAACCGTTTCCCCGGTCGCGGCAGCGAGGAGTCTCCTGAGGTAATCGAAGGAGGAGCCTCGCGCCGCGGGAGCGAGCGCGCAGCGCGGGATCAGGCGGCGATCGAGGCCGCATCCGGCCGAGTCGCCCGCCGGTGCGCCGCCAGGCGCAGATCCCGCGCAAGTGCGAGCGACGTGGAGGCCGCATCCGGCCGACTCGCTCGCCGGTGCGCCAAAGGCGCAGAACCCGCGCAAGCGCGAGCGACGTGCTAACGGAGGGAGAAGTCCACGCGGCTTGCCCGGGCCTTCTCGCCCGGTTGAGCGGGTTTTTCGCCGGGCTCGAGGACGAAGATGCGAGCGGCGTCAATCTTCCCCGGCCCCGTGAGGTAGTCCTTCACGGCGTTCGCGCGCGTAAGCGCGAGCAACCGGAGGTCATCGGCGGTCATCGCCTCGTTCGCCAGCATGAGCTTCTCCATTTCCGGTACGGGAAGGTCCTTCGCGATGCCCAGGACGTTGCGCGGCTTCGAGAACTTCTCCTTTCTGTAGGCCTTCTCCAGCCAGGCGGGATACTCCTTCTCGTCGAGGACCACGTCGTCCACGCTCGCCGGCGCTTCTCCCCTCTTCGCCAGGCTGGCCAGCTTCTGCGCTTTGACCTTGCGTTCGAAACGCAGCCGCTGGAGGCCTTCGCGGTCCTTTTCGCCCGAGAAACGCCCCGTCGCTTCCAGTCGCAGCGCGGGCCTGTTCTCCAGGGCTTTCGCGATCGAATCGAGCTTCTTCTTCGCGGCCGAATCCAGACCGTCTCGGCCGTCGGCGAAGTCCACCGACGCGAGCTCCTGCTCGCCGCCGCCCAGGAGCTTGCCGAGCAGCGAGAAGGGCGCCGTGGCGGCCTTCGCGATCAGATTGCCGAGGACCTTCCAGAGGACCTTCCCGATCCGGAACTTGGGGTCGTCGAGCGAGCCCTCGATAGGAAGGTCGAGATCGATCACGCCGTCCTTGTCCTTCAGGAGCGAGACGGCCAGCTTCACCGGCAGCTTCGTGGCCGCCTTGCTCTCGACCTTCTCGCCGAACTCGAACTGGTCGACGACGAAATGGTTCTGGGCCGCGAGCTTGCGGTTCTGGAGCTTGTACGACACTTCCATCGTGAGAGCCCCGCGGGTGATCGAGTAGCCGGCGTACTTGCCCGAGTAGGGCGTGAACGGCGGCAGGTCGATGTCGCGGAAGCTGGCCTTGACGTCGGCGAAGGCCGTCGCAGCGAGGGGGTTGACCGATCCCGCGACCTCGAGCGGCGAATGGTTCGCGAGGCTGCCGCGCAGGTCCAGCGTGGCGACTGTGCCCTCTCGCGTGGAGAGGCCCGTCAGGCGCCCCGTGAGATTCGTGAGCGTCGCGGAGTAGTTCGGTTCGACGAAGTGGTCGGCGAGGCCGATCCGGCCGCCCTGGAGCGTCAGAGTGTCGATGCGGATCGGCACACGTTCGGCCGCAGCCGGCGCCGGGGAAGCGGGCGCGGCGGAAGCTGGCGTCTGCGGCGAGCCGACGGGGGCCGCCGACGGGTCCACGGTGTCTTCGGATTTTTCGTCTTCGCCGGGAGGGGGCGCCGGCGCGCCGAGGGCCTTTTGAAGGTTCGTCCGGCCGTCGGCTTCGATCGTAAGGTCGCAGGCTAGTCCGGAGAGAGCGAGCAGCGACGTCTCGAGAAACGTCGGGTTGAATCCCGCCTTCATCCCGGTCAGCGAAAACGTCTTCCACTTGATGAAGTCGAGGTTCGTGGATGGATCGACGGCGAGCAGGTCGGCGACCAGGGCGTTGCCCGCGTACGCAAGGCTGGCTTTGCCGTTGGAGCCCTCGCGGAACGAGAGCGTCCCGGCTCCCGAGAGGGCGCCGCGCGCGAGCGAGAGATTGAGATCCTGGAGGACGTAGGCCTGAAGGGGCTCGAGATCGATGCCCTTCACGTCGGCCTTCAGATCGGCGTAGATCGGGGTGATCCCGGCCGGACCCCTCGCCGAGGCAACGCCCTTGCCATTGACGCCGAACCGGGCGGCGAGCATCGCTCTGGCGCCGCGCGCTGTGGACAGCTTTTCCAGCAGGACGTTCGCCTTCGTGAGCGTGTAGCGGGCAGGCCGGAGCGGCTCGCGGTCCGCTATCTTCACCGTGTACCCGTCCAGGGCGAGCTTCCCGACGACGGCGTTCCACGGCGCGGACGGCGGCTGCCGGGCCGCGCCCGGCGGCGGCTCGGCCATGAGATTGAAGAGGTCGACGTCGCCATTCTTTTCGCGCGAGACCGCGAGGAAACCCGCGGCGCTCGAAAGCTCGCCGATGGCGGCCTCGTGCTTGCCGACGTCGAGCGAAGCGTCCGACATGGTCACCGCCGGCGCCCTAAAAAAAGGTTCCTTCTCGCCACGCTTTTTCAGAAGGGGTGACTTGAGCTCGACGGAGAGGCTCGTCAACGTCGTGTTGGCGTGTGCGCCCGCCGTGAAACGGTACTTCGTCTTCAGACCGAGGACGCCGTCTTCGACGTCGAACCTCGCGAGCTCGTCGAGGAACGGCTGGTAGCGCTTGAGCAGCAGACCGCCGAGCGTGAACTCGCCCTCGACGACGGCGGGCTCGACCGAGAACGTGGCCGTGTTCTTGAAAGTCTCGCCGGCATCGGTCTTCGCGGACAGCTCGAGCGACGCCGTTTTGCCCGGCGCCGTCGAGAAGCCCTTCACGGAGACCGCGAGGTCGCCCACCACGGCGTGAAAAGGCCGCGAGAACGCGTGGTCGTCGTAGTGGATCTTGCCCGCCTCGATCCCCATCACGGCGATCTCGAGGAGGAACCGCCGGCCGGGCGCCCCGGCCGTTTTCGGGGCCTGCGCTCGGGCCTTCTCCTCGATCGCGGGCGACGCCAGGACCGCCTCGAGAATGTGCTCCCCCTTCTTTTCGCGGGCGAGCCAGAGCTCCGGTCCCACGGCCTTCAGGCTCGTGACCCGCGCCTTCCGTCGGAACACGTCGAGGGAACCCAGGGCGGCTTCGAATCGCTCGCAGGTCAGAAGCGGCTTGCCACCCATCTCGACGGCGAGCCTGCGCAGCGCCGCTGTGCCCGAGAGGATGAGCGCGGGTGCTCCTTTCGGCGCCTGCGTGAACGCGACCGTGATCTTTGCGTCCAGGCGCCCGGACGTGAGCCGGGGCGGCGTTGCTGCCGGAACGTACGCGAGGTAGTAAGGCAGGTCCACGTCGGCGACATCGAGCTCCACCCTCGTCTCGTGCGTTTGGGAAAAGGGCTTCGTCTCGCCGTGCAGGGCAAAGGCCGCGCCGTTCACAGTCGCCTCGAAGATCGGATGCGTGGTGATCTCGACCTGCGACGGGATGTTCGACAGGAACGGGATGCCGATCCGGATGTCGCGCACGGAGTGCTTCGTCTTTTCCGGCCGATCGTCGAAATCCAGGCTTCCCCCCTCGACGCGGATGTTGTTGATCGAGAAGCGGAGCGGTTTCTCCGACGGCTTCGATTTCGACGCCTCGTCGAGGAGGTCCTGGACGTTGTACGTACCGTCCGCGTTCCGGACGAGCGCGATGGACGGCCTGGCGATCGTGATCGCGCGGATCACGGGCCCGCCTTTGAAGAGCGAGACGGCCTCGAGATTGGCGTAGAGCCGGTCGAACGAGAGGAAAGGACCCGTGCCTCCTTTCTCCTTCACGTCCAGTCCTTCGAGCGTGGCGGACAGCGCGAACGGATTCAAGGAGAGCCGGCGCAGCGTCACGGGCCGGTGGAGAACCTGTGCGAGTTTCCGCTCCACCACGGGCCGGAGCACGCGCGGCAACACGAGGAACCCGGCGAGGGCCCAGAGGACGAGAAGTCCGGCTGCGATGCCGAGGACCCTTCGTGTCAGGGGGCGGTTCCAGGTATCCGGCAGGTTCATTCGGGCACGACCCGACTGAATCCTAACCTGTTCCGTGTCAAGCGGAGCGCGGCCAGGGCGGTCGCCGGGAGACGACCCTCAGGGCTGTCCCGGCGCGAACTCGCAATAGGAAGAGCCTATGACCGATTCTACGGCGTGGTTTGGTAGAGTCTGCGGTGAAAGACAGGGCGGTGGAGTCCGCCGCAACCGCCGTCGCTGAGACGGCCGATGACTCCTACGACAAGGGCGTCTGTCGTGGGAGTTTTTCCTCCGCGGCGTCGCCGGGAGGAGAGCGTGGCGCGGTTCTTCTGGATCTGCCTCGGCGGAGCGGCCGGCACGGGGGCCCGGTACGCTCTTTCCGGCTGGACCCTCCAGGCATTCGGAACCGGCTTCCCCTACGGGACGCTGGCCGTCAACCCGATCGGCTCTTTTCTGCTCGGCGCGATCATGCACGTGGCGCTCGCAACGGACTGGATCGTCCCGGCTCTCCGACTCGCGCTGACGACCGGTTTCCTCGGAGGCTTCACGACCTATTCCACGTTCAACTACGAGACCCTCCGGTACTTCCAGGCGGGCGCCTGGCTCTACGGATTCTGGAACATCGCCGTCACTGTGATTTCCTGCTTGGGTGCGGGGGTCGCCGGCCTCTGGCTGGCCCGCGCCGCGATCGGCGGCTGACAAAACGGGAGGTACCGTGCGCGTCTTGGATGGGGAGCAGGTCCTGGTCCGGATCTTCATCGGCGAGGGAGACAAGTGGCATCACCGGCCGCTCTCGGATGCTCTCCTGGAGAGGCTCCGCAGAGACGGATTTGCCGGGGCGACCGTCTTTCACGGCGTCGCGGGCTTCGGAGCCCGAAGCGTCCTGCACACGTCTCACCTGCTGCGGCTCTCCGAGGACCTTCCGGTCGTGATCGAGATCGTGGACACCGAGGAGCACGTCGAGCGTCTCCTTCCAATCCTCGACGAGATGGTCACCGAAGGGCTCGTCACGCTCGAGAAGGCGCGCGTCGTCAAGTACGCGCCGGGGCGTCGGCCTCTCGACGCGCCGAAAGGCTGAAAGCCGCGCCGCTCTGATATCTTTTTCGCTCCGCATGGTGGGACGAAGATTCTCCCCGGCGCTCCTCCTCGTTGGGGCCCTTCTGATGGCCCCGAGCGCGGCGGACGCCGAACAGTGGAAGTTCGTCGTGGGTGGAGACTCGCGAAACTGCGGGGACGTCGTGATGCCCTCGGTCGCCGCGGGCGCGACGTCGGCCGGCGCGTCGTTCTACTGGCACCTGGGAGACTTCCGGGCCCTTTTCGATTGGGACGAGGATCTCGTCGAAGCCAAGAAGGTCGCCGGAGAAAAGCCCCTCGCCATCGTCGAGTACCAGAGGGTCGCATGGGACGACTTTCTCCAGAGCCAGATCGCGCCCTTCGGAAAGATCCCGGTCTTCCTCGCCATCGGAAACCACGAAGTCGTCGCTCCGAAGTCGCGCTATGAATACATCGCGCAGTTTGCCGACTGGTTGAATGCCCCGCCGATCCAGAGCCAGCGCCTCAAAGACAACCCGAAGGATCACAAGGTGAAGACCTATTACCACTGGGTCCAGAATGGCGTCGACTTCATCACCCTCGACAATGCCACGAACGACCAGTTCGAGTTCGAGCAGACGACGTGGCTACAGGCTCTGGTCAACCGGGACATCTCGGATCGCTCCATCAAGGCGATCGTCGCCGGAATGCACGCGGCGCTGCCCGACAGCCTCGCCTCGGATCACAGCATGAGCGACTGGGCTCAGGGAGAGCAGAGCGGCCGCAAGGTGTACGCGGCTCTGCTCAAGGCCCAGGCCGCCGGCAAGAAGGTCTACGTCCTCGCGAGTCACTCTCACTTCTACATGAGTGGCGTCTTCAATTCGGCCTACTGGCGCGCCCACGGCGGCGTCCTTCCCGGGTGGATCATCGGAACGACCGGCGCCATCCGCTATGCCCTTCCACCCGGTGCCGCGAAGGCCAGGGAGAAGAAGACGAACACGTATGGCTATTTGCTCGCGACGGCGAACGCCGACGGCTCGATCCGCTTCGACTTCCACGAGATAAAGGAGCGCGACATCCCGGCGACCGTCGTCGGCCGCTTCACGCGAAACTTCGTCCACCAATGCTTCGTGGGTAACATCTTCGTCCCGGAGACCCCGAAGAAGTAATCGGGAGAAGGTCAGTCTCGCCACCAGGCGCGGTCGGCGCCCTTCGGCGCGTGTGCCACGGCGTACAGCGCCATCTGCTTGATCCGCTCGGCCAGCGAAAGAGGCCCTTGCCAGCAGTGGGGCTTTCGCGGTCCGTAGAGGATCGTCCCGCCCCAGGGAGGGTTTGAGGTCGCCGTGAGGAAGTCCTCCAGGCGGTGGACTGCGTTGTTCAGGTAGTACGTGTCCATCTCGCCGACGGTGATGTGGATCTTCCCGGCGAGCTTGCCGCCGACATCCTTCCAGTGCTTCTCGAGGTAGGCCGTCAAATCTGAGTGCTCCCGCCAGTATGCCGCCACGGTCTTGTCGATCGAGCCGGTCTCCGGATCGAAGAGCGGCTGAAAGTAGCCGTCCTTGCCCACCGGCCCGAAGACGGCCTGCCAGCAGTCCCAATCTTCGCCGGAGTGGCCGCCCGGGCCGAGCGCCCGCTCATACCTCAACTGCTGCTCCATCGTCGAGAGCACGACCCCATCGGCGTCGCGCTCGCCGGGAAGCGGGACGCGCAGGAATCCCGAATCGCGATGCCAAGCGTTGTCCCAATCGTAGATGTTGACGATCTGAAAGGAGTGGAAGTCCACAGGGTCGGGGCACGCCGAGAAAGTGCCGCCAAAGTCGTCGGGATGGAAGATCTGGAGCGCCAGGGACTCCCAGCCTCCCGTGGAGCCGCCCGAGAGAAGGCGTGCCCACGGCTGCCGGATCGCGCGGAACCGCGTCTCGACGTACGGGATGAGCTCCGTCATGACGGCCTGGCCGTAGGGCCCGTTGTTGGGAGAGTCCACGGCGTAGGAGTCGTCGTAGTAGGGCGTGGGGTGCTGGAACGTGACGTAGAGGACCCGCGGAAACCCGTCGGAGAGCCAGGCCTTCGTGAACTCTTCGCGCGCCCGGGCACGTGCCTTCTGCCGCTCGCTCGCGTCGGCGGGAATCTCCTCCTTCTCGCCGAATCCTCCCGGCGGACTGGTCGAGAAGTGTCCCTGCTCATAGTTGACCGGGTAGAAGACGCTCTTCTTCCTCTCGTAGTCGCGCGGAAGCAGGACCGTCGCACCGATGAAGATCGGCTGCCCCCAGAACTTCGTCAAGAGCGCGCTCTGGAACCGGACCCGCTTGACGTATTGAGTGTCGGGAGGGATCTCCACGGGGGGGATCTTCCTATCCAGCGTCAGGCTCACGACGCCGTCCCGCCCCGGGTCGAGGTGCACCTTCCGGACCTCGCTGTAGAGGTTTCCCGGCGAGACCTGGAGGACCTGCCCTTCCCACCGGTCCATGTGGAGCTTGACGGCGCGCCCGTCGGCGCGAGGGAAAGTCGTGTAGACGTTGAGAAGGCCCTGAACGAAATAATCCCCGGCCGGCAAGTCAGCCAGGCGCGCGACTGGATAGCCGAGCGCCCACGAGCCGACGGCGGCCCGCTGACCCGGTTTCAGGCGTTCCACGTCCTCGCCGAAGAAGGGGGTCGAGCGGTACTGGTCTCCTACCTTGCCGAACTGGAGGCGCGGCTCGGGCTTCCCTTCTCGCGCGACGATCACGAAGACGCGGCCATCGGCCGGCTCGCTCCGCGCGCTCGCTGGGAACGACAGCTCGAAGCGCAGTGCCGTCTCTCGCGCACAAGCCGGTCCGGCCGCGGCACCGACCTCGCACGGGCCGAGCAGGGTCAGAATCGAAACAGGAAGACCACGCGCGAGCGTGACGACGATGCGCGCTCGACCGGACTCTCGCCTTTTCGCCATCGGGACGATCCTCCTTCGGTGAAAGATAGACCGGTCTCACCGACTTTACAGACCTAGAAAAGGAGGCGTTCTCGAAATCCCGGGACCGCCGGACACAGCGGCTCACTCGTAGCGCAACGCGTCGATTGTCTCGAGCTCCGCCGCTTTGTAGGCGGGATAGAAGCCGAAAAACACGCCCACCGCACCGGCAAAGAGGAACGCCAGCAGGATCGACGTCGCCGAGACGAGCACGGGCCACCCCTCGGCGTTTGCCAGCGCGTGCGATCCTCCGACTCCCAATGCGATGCCGACCAGGCCGCCGAGAAAGGCGAGCACCACCGCCTCGACCAGAAACTGCACCAGAATGTCGAGGCCACGCGCTCCGACGGCCCGCCGAATGCCGATCTCCCGGGTCCTCTCGGTCACCGACACGAGCATGATGTTCATGATCCCGATTCCGCCCACGAGCAGCGACACTGCGGCCACGCTCGCGAGAAGAGCACCAAGCGTTCGGGAGGTAGCGGTCGCGGCAGCCACGATCTCCTCCTGGCTGCGGACCGTGAAATCGTCCTCTTCCGGATTCCCGATCTTGTGGCGCTGGCGCAGGAGCCCGGTCACCTCTTCCTCCGCGGCGTGCAGTCCCGCCGCGTCCCGCGCCGTCGCGATGATGGAAGAGAGCCGGTTCTTCTTGTAGAGGCGCTGGAGTTGAGTCGTGACCGGAACGAGAACGACATCGTCCTGATCAGACCCGCGCGCGGACTGGCCTTTCCGCGAGAGGACGCCGATCACCTTCAGGGGAACGCCCGCGATGCGGACAAACTCCCCCTCCGGATCGTCGCCGACGAAGAGCTTCTCCACCACCGTCGCTCCGAGCAGGCAGACCTTCGCGGCTCCCTTGATGTGTTGCTCGTTGAAGGATTCGCCCGCGTCCAGAGGCCAGGAGCGTATATCCAGATAACTAGCAGACACGCCCTGGACGTGCGTGTACCAGTTCTGGTTCTTGGCGACGACCTGGAGAGTCTTCTCGAGGATGGGGCTCGAGGCTGAGAGAGAGGGGCAATCCGTCTGGAGGGCTTCGCTGTCCTCGACGGTGAGCGACTGCGCCGAGCCCGAGCCGGCGCGCACCCCGCCGGTCGCCTGCGACCCCGGCGTCACGAGGATGATGTTCTCGCCGAGCGTGGCGATCCGTTCTTCGATCTGGGCTCTCGCTCCGGCGCCGACGGCGACCATCACGATCACGGCGCCTACCCCGATGATCACCCCCAGCATGGTGAGGGCACTGCGCATCCGATTGCTCCCGAGCGCCCGCCAGGCGATCGGGACCGAGACGAAAGGGCTCATCGCACAGGGGACTTGCCACCCGTGGCAGGGGCCTTCTGACCGGCCGCGTCGCCGGACTGAGATCTCACGATGACGGTGTCTTTCTCATCGAGCCCTTCCTTGACCTCGGTGTAAGCGCCGTCCGTGATGCCGATCTTGACGCGCTCGGGATCCGGGGCGCCGTTCTTCAAGCGCCAGACTGTGACGTGGCTCTTCTGCCGCTTCCCTTTTTTCGCTTCGCCAGGCGAAGCGTCCTCCGCCTCGGAGTTCTTCCTGCGTAAGGAATCGGGCGGGCGGAACCGGAGCGCCGCGTTCGGCACCGCCAGGACCCTCTTTTTTTTCGCCACCACGATCGTCACGTTCGCGGTCATGCCCGGCCTGAGGCGCTGCACGGAGTTGTCGATCTGAATGACGGAACCATACGTGACGACGCCCTGCACGTTCTCGGGGCTGTTGCGGATCAGTTGCACGACTCCCCGGAACGTGGACTGCGGGAACGCGTCCACCGTGAACAACGTCTCCTGCCCCTCCGCGACCTGACCCACATCCGCCTCGTCCACGTTCGCGACGATCTGCAGCTTCTCGAGGTTGTCGGCGATCGTGAAAAGAGTCGGGGCCTGGAGACTCGCCGCGACGGTCTGTCCCTCCTCCACGGTGCGGGAGATCACGACGCCATCGATAGGCGAGAGGATCCGCGTATTGGCCAGGTCCACTCGGGCCTGGCTCAAATTGGCCTCCGCCTGCTTGAAGTCGGCCTCCGCCTGCAGGAGCTTCGTCCGTGCGGCGTCCAGGTCCGACTGAGAGCCGATCTTGTCTTTGAAGAGTTGCTGGATCCTGCGGAAGCCGCTGCCGGCGTCCACGACGGCCGCCCGTGCCTTTGCCACTTGCGCCTCGGCCTGGTCAACCCGCGCCTTGAAAGTCGAGGGCTCGATCTGCGCGAGGACCTGGTTCTTCTTGACCCGGTCGTTGTAATCCGCCGACAGAGCCTGGATCCGGCCGGACACCTGGCTGCCAACCATGACCTTCACGACCGGATCGATCGTCCCGGTGGCGGTCACGGTCGCGCTGATGTCACGGCGCGCCACCTGGGCGGTCACCAGATCGAGCCGAGGATCGGAGGACTTTCGGAGGAAGCCCCAGGCGAGCGCCGCGGCGCCCGCCGCGACGACCAGAAAGAGAGCGCCTCTGCGGCGGCGGCGGTCCATCATGCGGCACCGGGAAAAGGGGGCGCCGGGGCGGCGTCGCGACCGGGGGGGGCGCCGGCCTGCCTCGCGAGCTGGATCAATTCGCGCCCCGATTTCATCGCTCCATCGAAGTCAAGAACAGTCAGGGCGCGTTTCTGCAGCTCCTTGCGGGAGGAGTCGAGCGCCGCCAGGACTTCCCGATGCAGCCGGGACGGCTCGAGCTCTTCGGGTCGAAGAAGCCGAAGCAGGCCCTTCCGCGCGAACGCCTGTGCCCGGAGAAGCTGCTCCGTGCGTGGGACCACACGCGGAACGCAAACCGTCGGCGTGCCGGAAAGAAGGGCTTCCACGATCGTGTTGTATCCGCCCATCGAGACCAGCGCGTCGACCTTCCCGAACCACTGAGAGAGGCCAGGGAGGAAGCTCCGAAAAGCCACGCCGGTTTCTAGGGCACGTGCCTCCAAGGCTCGGCGATCCCCTTCGGGAGTCTCCGGACCGGTCACCACGATGGCGTTCCAGCCGGCGCCGGCAACGGCTTGCAGGAAGCAGTCGAGCACGTGCACTCCGTCCTGACCGCCCCCCGCCGTCGCGAGAACCGTCGGTCGATCTGGCGAGAGGATCGGCAAAGCATCCGCCGCCCGCCAGTGGCGGCGGGTCCGGTTCACGACGTAGCCGCAGAACACCGTTCTCTCTGTCATGGCCGCGGAGAATCCGTAAGAGGCGATAGGATCGAAGACGCTTCGGCTTCCGTAAACGAGAACGCGGTCGTAGTACCGCGGAATGCGCCTTAACAGGTCCTGCCGCACCCACTCGGAGACGAGAGCCTTTGGGTCATCGAGGATGTCGCGAAGGCCGAGGGCCGTCCGACCGCCTCTCTCTCGAATCACCTCGAGAGCCGGGAGAAGCTCGTTGCCCACACCGAAGGGATGTTTGTCCGCGAGGAGAACGTCCGGGCGAAACGACTCGACCGCCGCCCGGATGATCGCCGACCGAACGGCCACGTGCTCGGCCAGCGAGATCGGGAGACGCCTCCCTCCGTAAACGTCGTTATTGATCTTCCGAATCCCCGGAAGCTTCAGAACTTCCACGCCGTGCGGGATGCCGAGAAAGCTGAGCGGCTGCACACCGGTGGCCATCAGGACCGCCGCGCCCGGATGGAGGCGGGTGACTGCGTCGGCCAGGGCCAGGTTTCGTCGAGTGTGGCCCAGCCCGAGCCCGTCGTGGGAATAGAACAAAAATCGCATAGGAGCGTCCGGCGCTCCGGAACCGAGTTACCCTCCTAGTCGGAACATAGACGATTATAGTACTTATTTCATACAGTTTTAACGCGCACCTTAACGTGGTGGCCGTTCGATGAAGATTTTCTACATCTGCGCCGACCTGGGCATTCCGGTCCTCGGGAGGAAAGGCGCGGCGACACACGTGCGAAACCTCGTCGCGGCTCTGCGCCGGTCGGGGCACACGATCGTCGTCGCCGCTCCGTCGGCGACTAAATCGCCTTGGGAAGAGCCGGCGCGCCTCGCCGCTCCGCTCCTCGCGCTGCCGCCGGGGGACGCGACGGTCAAGATGGTGATATCGCTCAAAGAGATCATCGGGCGGTTCGGTGTCGCAAGCTCGCTCCCGGGCGAGATTCGCCGGCTCCTCTACGACGAGGAGCTCTTCCCGAAACTCCTTCGGCGCTTCAAGGATGATCCTCCCGACATCATCTATGAACGGGGCGCGATGTTCGCGACGGCCGGCGCGCGGCTGGCCGCCTCACTCGGGTGTCCGTTTCTCCTGGAGCTGAACGCTCCGCTCTCCCTCGAGCAGGCGGCATACAGACACGGAGAGCTCGGGGAGCTGGCCGCCGCGGCCGAGAAGTGGACGCTGACGAAGGCCGATGCCGTCCTGACTGTTTCGGCCCTGCTTGCGGACCACGTCGCTTCCCTGGGAATTGCGGCCGAAAGGATCCATGTCGTTCCAAACGGGGTGGATCCGTCGATCTTTCGTCCCGGTTCTCCGGACCCGGCGACGAGATTGCGCTGGGGCCTCGATGGAGCGCCGGTGCTCGGCTTCGTCGGCGGACTCCGCCCGTGGCACGGAGTGGAATCTTTGCCGCCGCTCTTCGAGAAGCTGGCGCGGCGACACGAAGGCTTGCAGCTCGTGATCGTGGGCAACGGCCCGTTGAGGGACACGCTCTCCTCGGAGATCGCGAAGCGGGGTCTTTCTTCGAGGACGGTCCTGACGGGAGCGCTTCCGCAGGAAGAGGTTCCCCCGCTCTTGCGAGAGTTCGCTGCCGCGCTCGCGCCTTATCCGCGGCCCGAGCATCCCTTCTATTTTTCCCCGCTGAAGCTCTTCGAATACATGGCCTGCGGCGCCCCGGTGGTCGCCTCGGCGGTCGGGCAGATCGCCGAGGTCGTCCGGGACGGCGTGACGGGCTTTCTCTGTCCGCCCGGCGACATGGACGCCTTCGAGGCCGCCTGCGACCGGTTGCTCTCGGATCCATCCCTGCGCCACTCCGTCGGCGAAGCGGCGGCCCGAGAGGTCGGAGAACGCTACACCTGGGACGCTAACGCCCGCCGCGTCGCCGAGATCGGCCGGGCTCTCCTCGAAGACCGCGCGAGGAGATCATGAGCCGCCTTCGCGTCGCCTACGTGCTCAACGTCTTCCCAAGGATCTCGGAGCCTTTTATCGCGGGCGAGCTCGCGGAGCTCATGCGACGAGGCGTCGAGGTCGAGATTCTCTCGCTGCGGCACCCGGCCGACGAGCCGCAGCACGATGTAATCGCCAAGGCGCGTCTGCTCGAGCGGACCTTCTACGAAGAAGGGCCATATCGGGAAGCCCTGCGACGGTTCCGGCCGCATCTCGTCCACGCGCACTTCGCCCGGCAGGCGACCGCGAAAGCGCGCGAGATCGCCGCGGAGCTCGACTGCCCCTTCACGTTCACGGCCCACGGGTATGACGTCTACCGCAGACCGCCGGAGGACTTCGCGGCGCGTGCCGAGGCGGCGGCGGCCGTCGTGACCGTCTCCCGCGCCAACGCGCGGCATATCGAGCGGACCTTCGGCGTTCCCGCTGCGCGTCTCTCGGTGATCCCCTGTGGCGTCGATACGGAGAGATTCCGCCCGGCACCCGGCCCAAGGCCCGTGCCTCCCCGCATCCTGTGCGTCGCGCGACTCGTCAAGGTGAAGAACCACGAGCTGCTTCTTCGGGCCTGCGCGCTCTTGAAGGATCGCGGGTACCAGTTCCGTTGTGTTCTGGTCGGGGACGGCGTCGAGCGCCCCGCACTCGAGGCCTGCCGGGCCGAGCTCCACCTGGAGGATGTCGTCGAAATGACGGGAGCCGCCGCCCAGGACGGAGTGCTCGAACACTGGCGCGAGGCAGCGATTGGAGCCTTGACGAGCGTCAGCGAGGGAATGCCCGTCGCCCTGATGGAGGCGGCGGCCTGCGGCGTGCCTGTCGTGGCCACCGCCGTGGGTGGCGTGGAGGAGCTTGTGGAGCATGGCCGGACGGGACTCCTGGTGCCTGCCGGCGACATCACCGCTCTGGCTGCGGCACTCGAGCGGCTCCTCACGAAGCCCGAGACCGCCGGCGAAATGGGACTCGCCGGCCGTCGCCGCGCCGAGGAGCTCTTCTCCGTTGCCCGAGGAGTGGACGCGCTACTCGCGCTCTGGGACGAGGTCCTCGACCGAAGGCAGACAGCGTGAGCTCCGCCGTTCTCGACCAATTCGGCGCCGCGGCCGACCCCGCGCTTCCGACTCTTGCGCTCGCGCTCGATCCCGATGTCGCGCGGCGGGAGTTCCTGCGCTTGCCGCGCCTCTCGGGAGGCCCCGGCGGCCACATGCGCGTCGCGGCCATCCGCGTCACGCGTCACAAGCCGGGAAGGCGCTGCCTCGTCGAATACGATCTCGAGATCGAGCGGAAAGACACGGTCGAGGCCTTCACGGTCATCGGCAAGCTCCGCGTTCATCGCTTCGGCAAGTCCGGATACAGGCTGCTGTCGTCGCTCCGGCAGGCAGGCTTCGACGAAACGAGCCCGGATGGGATCTCGGTCCCGGAGCCGATCGGCGTCGTTCCTGCCTTTCGTATGTGGCTTCAGCGCAAGGCGGCGGGACGGCCCGCCTCGCAACTCTTGAAACCCGGCGAAACCGCGCTCGCGCGGCGCATGGCCGAGGCGGCTCGCAAGATCCACGGCTGCCGAATTCCTCCCGACATCCGGCACGGGATGGCCGACGAGCTACGCATCCTGCGCGACTGCCTCGAGAGAGTGGCCCGCGCCGAGCCTCGCTGGCGAAGCCGGTGCGATCGTCTGCTCGGCGCCGCCGAACGCCTGGGAGCCACCCTCATCGAGCCTTCGACGGCGGGCATCCATCGCGACTTCTACGCCGATCAGGTCCTCGTGGACGGTGACCGCCTGGTGATCCTGGACTTCGATCTCTACTGCGCAGGCGACCCCGGACTGGATCCCGGGAACTTTCTCGGGCACGTGACCGAGCAGGCTCTCCGTTCGAGCGGTGATCCCCACGCCCTGGCCGACGTCGAAGAGGCTCTCGAGGAACGCTTCGTCGAGCTCTCGGGCGAGGCGGTGCGCGCCTCGGTCAGGGCCTACGCGGCTCTCACTCTGGCGCGGCACGTCTACCTCTCGACGCTCTTTCCCGAGCGGCGCCGCTTCACGAAGGATCTCCTGACCCTCTCCGAAGACCGGGTGTCGGCGCGCCTTCCTTCATGAGATCCTCGAGACGATGAGCGCGGGCGAAAAGAAGGCCGGCCGCCTCACTCAGATCGTCCGGCGCCAGCTCGCAGGCTCGAAGGGGAGCCTGGCGTGGGCGGGAATCTGCACGCTCGGTCTGACTCTCACGGAGCTCGCGCGGCCGTGGCCCCTGAAGGTCATCTTCGACAACGTCCTGCTCGGCAAGCCGCTCCCGCAAGCCATGTCGTTTCTCCAGGGGCTGCTTCTCATGGGCAAGACAGCCTCCGTCGTGGCGGTGTCGAGCCTGATCGTCGTCATTGCCCTGCTGCGTGGGGTCTTCGCGTATTCCCAGGTGCACGTCACCGCCCGCCTCGGCAACCAGATGGTCTACACGTTGAGGAGAGAGCTCTTCGGGCACCTCCAGCGCCTCTCGCTCTCTTTCCACAGCCGCGCCCGCGCGGGCGAGCTCCTGACCAAGATCGCCAGCGACACGAACGCCTTGAAGGACATCTTCGCGGAGTCGATCGTCACAGTCTTCTCGCAGCTCCTGACGCTCGCCGCGATGGTCGTCATGATGTTCCTGCTCGATTGGCGCTTGACCCTCGTCGTTCTCGCCACGGTGCCGCTCCTCGGGGCCAATCTCGTCGCGCTCTACCGCAAGGCGCGCGGCATCGCCCGACGGCAGCGGAAGAAGGAGGAGACGATCGCCGGCCGCATCAGCGAGGTCATGTCGAGCGTGCCGCTCGTGCAGGCTTTCGGGCGGGAACGGTACGAAGAAGAGCGCTTCGGAGCCGAAAGCGCCGCCTATCTGGAGGAGAGCATCCGCAGCGATCGGATCGAGGCGGCGGCGGCCCGAGCCGTCGAGGTCATCAGCGCGGCCGGAACCTGGATTGTCGTTCTCTTCGGGTCGCTCGCGGTCCTCCGGGGGGACCTGACGATCGGGGTCATTCTGGTCTTCGTTTCGTATCTGAACGGAATGTACCGGCCCATCCGCAACCTCGCGAAGCTCTCGACACAGCTTTCGAAGGCGTCGGTCAGCGCGGGGCGGATTGCGGAAATCCTCGACCGGGAGCCCGAGATCCGAGATGCCCCGGACGCCGTCGAGGCGAGCGGCTTGCGCGGCGAGGTCTTTTTCGACCGCGTCTCCTTCGGCTACGAAGGCAGCGAAACCCTCCGCGAGGTCTCGTTCCGAGTCGCGGCCGGCGAGAGCGTGGCCATCGTGGGCGCCTCGGGAGCCGGCAAATCCACACTGGTGAGCCTCATCCTGCGTCTCTACGAGCCGACCGAAGGAAGCATCTCGATCGACGGCGTGGACATCCGCCGGTTCACGCGGGAGTCGCTCCGGCGCGAGATCGGTCTCGTCCTGCAGGGCTCCATTCTCTTCGGGACGAGCGTGAAGGAGAACATCGCCTACGGCAAGCTCGACGCCACGATGGAGGAGATCGTTGCGGCCGCGAAAGCCGCCAACGCGCACCAGTTCATCGAGCAACTGGAAGAGGGCTATGACACGATCCTGGCCGAGCGTGGCTCGACCCTTTCCGGCGGCCAGCGGCAGCGGCTCGCCATCGCCCGTGCGCTCGTCCGGCGGGCCTCCATTCTCTTGCTGGACGAGCCGATGACCGGTCTGGACGTGGAGGCCGAGGCGAAGCTCCAGGAGGCGCTCGATCGCCTGATGTCTGGGAAGACCTGCATTCTCATCACGCACGACCTCAGGGCCGCGGCCGAGGCCGACCGTGTCCTGCTTCTCGATGCCGGAAGGATCGCGGATTCCGGGACGCACCAAGAGCTCCTCGGACGCAACCCGCCGTACCGGCGCCTCTTCGAGCTGATGGAGACGGCCCGGCTCGCCGTGTCTGAAACTTAGCCGGTGACGCGCCGCACGATCTTTTCCAGGAGACGGCTGGTCTCGGCGAGCGTGTAAAGAGACAGGCATCGTTGACGGGCCTTTTGCCCCATGGCCCGGCTCTCTTCGGGATGGCGGAGGACTTCCGTGATGGCTTCAGCCAGCGCCGCCACGTCGCCGGGGGGCGTGAGCCGCCCGCACCCCTCGAGCGCGATGGGCAGGTCGCTGATCGCGCTCGCGACGATCGGCCGGGCTGCCGCCATGGCGTCGAAGACTTTCATCGGCATCTGGTAAGCGGCGGCCTCGGTGTCGAGCTGTGGGATCGCGACGACGTCCGCCGCCGCCAGGAGCGTCGGGAGTCGGCCGTAGGGAAGAAAAGGAATCCGCTGGAATCGAAGTCCATCCCACTCGCCTCCCGTCAGATCCGTCGGACGACAGAGCACGGCCAGCTGCACGCCCCGAACGCGAGCCACGGCGATCGCCAGCTCTTTCAGGCCCTTGTGCCCCCGCGGGGTCCCAGCAAAGAGCACCGTCGGCCCAGTAAAGCCGAAGGAGCGTCGCGCTTCCTCGCGATCGACTCTGGCGGGGTCGAAGAGGTCGGCATCCACGCCGTGCGGAACGACTTCTCCATGGAATCGGCGGGCCAGAGCAGAGGAGGAGGCCGTGGTGGCCGCGGCGGCGCCCGTGGCGCGCGTGAGAAGCGAGACGTAAAGAATGCATCCTGGTCGGGACAAGTCCGTCGTGAGAGGGTCTGCGTCCCAGGTAGAACGCGGCGCCAGAGACACATCCAGATCGTCCACGTCCAGGATCACCGGCACCTGGCGTTTCTCGGCCGCCACCAGGGCTACCCCGAAGGAGGCCAGGTGCGGCTTGGCGGCGATGAGAACGTCACCGTCGGCTTTCTCCACGAGTTCGACGAATCTCGTAAAGAAATCGGGGAAGCGCCTCTTCTTGACCGAGACAATCGAGAGATCGCGCGGGAGCGCAGCCCAGGGTCCAGCGCGAGCCGCCGGGCCGAGGAGCGTCACGTCGGCGAAGCGGGACACGGCCTTCGCGAGCCTGTGGGCGCGCATCGCCGCGTTGGAGGAGAGGTTGTGTGTCAGGACTGTGATTCGCATTCGAGCCGCCGGAGAGCCTCCGCGGTGATCCGAGGCACGAGATTGGCCTCGGCTGGCCAGAGCTCCACGAGGTCATGCGCGATGCGCGCCAGAGCCGCCGCGACGTGGAAGCCGAGTCGGGGCGCGAGCTCAACCTCCGGCTGCACGACCCCGTAAGCTCTCACAGCGCGGTCGAGGACTCGCCAGTCATCGATGCCGGATCGGAGCCCCTGAGCCCAGCACCAGGTTCCGAAGTACGCGACGTCGCGTGCCGGATCGGCGAGCTGGAGCCGATCCCAATCGATGAGAACGTGCCGCGCGTTGCCGACGAGAACGTTCCGTGGCGAGAAGTCTCCGTGGCAGGGTACGAGCTCGGCGTCTCGCGGACGGCTCGCCTCCAGAGCCTCGGCGACCCGAGCAAGATCCGGACCGAAACGCGGCGCGAGCGCCATGACGCGCACAACCTTGCGCCGCACCGACCGAACGAGCTTCTTGGCGCTCCGCAGCCTCGGCGCTTCCACTCCGGAGCGATGCAGATCCGCGGCGAGGCGCATCGCATACTCCAGGTGTTCCTCCAGTGTTCCGAGCTCGAGCAGTGTTTGCGCTTCGAGGTGCTCCATGACGAGAGCTCCCCGATCGGCTCCGGGAAGGGGGACATATTCGATCGGCTTCGGCAGGCCAGGGGGCCGACGGCGCCGCCCGAAGGAAGAGCGCCAGAGGGCGGTCATGTTCTGGAAGGCAGTCTCACCCAAGAAGCCTGTATAGACCTTGACGACGACGGCTGAGCCGTCGGCGGCGGTCATGGGGAAAGTCTCGCGGTCCGGACGCCCCGCGGGGAAGCGGGTGAAGTCTCCGGGCGTGGGCACGTAACCGTGGCTGCCCAACGCCTCGAGCACGCTCACGGCCTCACCGTGTGTTACGCGCTACCGGAGCGCCGGTCTGACCGGCTTCCGTGAAGCCGCCAGGACCTGGGCGACCATCAGGAGCATCGCGGTGTCCCGGATCAGGACCCAGCGCATCTCGGTCAGTAGCTCCTCGCGGCTCTTGCCCGCCGAATGGACATCGAAACAGCCGCAGTCCACGGCGCGGCCCCGGGCGAGGTTGGCGCCGATCGCTACAATGAAGACGAGCAGGAGGAGCCCGGCGAAAGCCGCCGCTTGCCGGCGCCAGACGCCCAGGACGAGCGCGAGGCCCACGAGCAGCTCGACCCATGGCATCACGAGCGCGAGCGCGTTGACGAGGGCCCCCGGGACGAGGCGGTAGTTGTAGATCATGTGGGCAAAAGACGGGGGATCGGCAATCTTGGGAAGCGCGGCGACGACGAAGATGACGCCCAGCCCGATCTGGACGCGGATCGTCAGCCAGGGATGGGTCAGGAAGCTCAGGGCTTCCCGCCCTTCGTGACCGGCAGGCTGCGTTTCTGCCACCCAGGAAACCCGTCCTTGTAGACGTAGAGGGCATTGAAGCCCACCATGTAGAGCTTCTCCGCCAGCATGTGGGAGTCCTCGCAGTCACCGCCGCTGCAGTAGAGGACGATCGGGGCGTTCTGATCGAGTCCCTCTTCGTACAAGGCCTTGACCCTGTCTCCGATGTCCGACTCCCAGACGGGGAAGCTCCGCGCCCCCGGGATGTGCCCGTCCGCGTACACCGAACTGCGCCGCGCGTCGAGGAAGAGCCGCCCCTCGCGGAAGAGCGCTTCCGCCTCGTCGGTGCCGATCTCGGCGGAGGCGCGGTCCGCGTGCGGCGGAAAGCGCTGCGACGCTCCAGCAGCCGTGTTCCCCGCCGCCGGGGCGGGCGGCGAAACGGATGCCGTCGTCGCGGGACCGGGCGCGGCCGCGCCGGACGCTTCCTTCGAGGACGCCGCTGGCTCGACCTCCAGCGCCCGCGTATAGCTGCCGACCCACGGGAGCCTTCTCTCGCGGGAGGCCGCGAGGTTCGAGACCGCCGCGCACGCGGCGGCCGCCAGGATCAGGATCAGGACGCGTCTCCACCCACTGCGCTCGCTCATTGGAATCCCTCAACGATATCAACGTCGAGGATATTCAGCGGGAATTGCCCTTGGGGAACAGGACGCGGTCGGGAGCCGCGTTCAGGCGCTCCAGCAGCTTTCGGATGAGCTCCGTCTTCACGCCTCCGGCGTGACGGGGATCCACCAGATAACGCACGATCGCCTCGAGCCAGGTGTTCTCGTTGACGCGAAAAATGACCTCGGGCTCTTCCTTGACGGACAGCTCGTCCACCGGAGTCTTCGAGAGGAGCTCCCGATAGACCTTCACGCGTTTGACCATCTTCTCGCCGCGGTTTTCCATGACGACTTCTTTCATCGTCTCGGCCACGAACTCCAGGTCGCTCTCGTAGGCGATCTGGAACTTGATCTCGTTCCAGATGTAGGGGAAGAGCGGCCAGGAGTAGTTGTAGATGATGGTGTTCAGGACCTTCGAGTTCGGGAACTTGATGATGCGCCCGCTCGGATGGTCGGTCGAGAGATACTGGCCGCCGAACTCCCAGAGCGTCGTGTCGAGGTAGCCGACCTCGATGACGTCGCCGGTGGCGTCGTCGATCCTGATCCGGTCTCCGACGCGATAGGGGGCTCTGGCAAGGATGAAGATCCAACCGATGAAACTCGTCATGGGGGTCTGGACCGCGAGGCCGACGATGATCGAGACGACGCCGAGAGACACCAGCCCCGTGTAGAAGTTTCCGAAGAGGGTGGCCCCGGCGGCGCCGACCACCAGGACCGCCGCCGCCAGCCGGACGACTCGGATCACGTTGTAGCGTGTGACGGTGCTCTTGATCTGCTGGATGCCGAACGTCTCCGCCGCGCGCTCGGCGAACAGAAGCGCAACGACGAGAAGGGCAGCGAGCGGGAGCCTGTGGACGAAGTTGTCGTCCCAGCCCGGCAGGACTATGACGTCGGTCTGGACCAGGACGTACAGAGCGATGAAGACCACGAGCAGGACTCCGAGGACGCCCAACCAGGTCCATCGCCGGGCCTGAGAAACGCGTTTGGGCGCGGCCTCTCCGGGCGCCGCCTGCTCGAGCGCCTTCTTGACGTCTTCCTTCCGGCTGAGCCGGTCCGCTGCGGCCCTCTGAGGTTCGGCCATGTCTCTCCAGGGACCTAGCGATGCAAGGCGTGTGCGCACCGGGCTGCCTGCTAACGCGGGCGCAGGAAGAGCGCGGTCCA